>JAEEGJ010025567.1_pt1 | contig 12076 bp, 12 predicted proteins | sample 8958761 | NCBI WGS metagenome assembly JAEEGJ01 (sample SAMN16246546, study PRJNA631951) | gut metagenome | biome: gut microbiome; feature: rumen; material: RS-attached | host: Bos | place: Iran: Karaj | collected 2018-10 | reverse complement strand
ACCATCAGCCTTCACTGATTTATACAATATTAATCCATTTTTCTCTTCCTGATTTCGATTTTGCTTGATAATCTATGAAATCAGCCCCTCTGCTCAGTTAGCAGAGGGGCTTTTTGGACAGACTGAGCTCTCATTCAGCTGAGAGCTTTTTGTATGCATCTCGTTCTTTGGGATCACAAGCCAAGGATATCGAATTTCAGGCTTGTTTTATAGTATCCTGTTTTGCATCAGTTTTCGAAAAAAAAGCTAGTTTTACAACTATTCCATTTGCAGAACAAATCCTAAAACTGTAGAAAAATTAAAGCTGAGCAGTTGTTCATCATATCAGCCGTCGTAAACCGAAAAATAGCAAGAAACGCCTTGACTTGAACATTCCCTCATGTTATAATACTTTTGTTTTTTGACGTGGTTTTTATGATAATAGTATTAAAAAACTTTATTATCTGTTTCTGCTATTGCACTTATAACAGGAGCAATGAAATTCTGTTTTCAAAGGAACGCAGACGTAAAGTTATACTATAATACGATTACTCACATGCTAACTTAAAGGAAATGGAGAGAAAAAAATCATACAGTAAATACAGTATTGATTTGGTAAATTCTGACGATGGAGAAGATATAGATTCTTTTATGTGTGATACGATCAAGCTTCCGTTTAGTCTCCTCGACGCTGTATAAAACATATTATCGCAAACGAGGGCGCAGTGCTTCATAAGAATTGCAATTGTTCATAATAGTATCGATTATCATTATTATAATTATAGATATGCTATGCTTGCTAATATTTCAAATTATACTCCTATTACTGAATATCTCTTTTATAATAAAAATAATGATTAGGAGAATACATTATATTTACAAATAAAAGATATTTTCAAACTATGATATAGGATTAATAGATAGAAAGGATTATTGAGAGTCATGACAACTAAGTTTTTTATTACAAGTGTTTTAAGGTTAATGTCCGTTTGTTTAATAGGGGTATGTATTGGGCTAGTGTTATGCCATATAATGTTTGGAAGACAAGCGCAAGAAGTTTATGAACAAAACTATCTAGTATCAGATTCTAATACTGATATTTTAAACAGTGTCATCGTAGATAGTATTGATAGTTTAGGTGAACTAACCACAAATTTATATGAATGAAGATTTAGATGATGAGAAGAAAACTAAGTACAGGTAAAAAGGTAAGATATTTCGTTATTTTACCATTATTTGTTTAATTCTTATTTATATTGTTTGCACTAGTTTCTTATATGTTACAACTATTAAACATGCAATTCCTTTTAGTACTAAAACTTATAATGTTGTTCATTATAGTTGTTATTGAGTTTAGGAAAGAGTTGAATTAGAAGGTGTATATAAAGCTTTTGAAAATATGAGATTTAAAAGAGTTACTATGTCTGTTATAAATGAAGATGAGAATGGCGGTTTTTTATGCTACTTATGAATATCTATTTGGTACAAAAAAGATCAAAGGATTATGCCAAAGCAGAAATGCGTATGATAATCTGGAACCGTTCAAGGATATTGGCATCCTTGTAAAGATAGTGGATATTTCTGCCACGCTTGCAGACTTTACACCGAAGCAGTCGTGAATACCAAAAAGGATAAACGCTATCCTCATCATAGAAGCTCTTGGAGTTGTCGCTGAGAACGAGCGTAACAAGATACGTATTCATCAACGTGAAAGAATCGAAGCTGCCAAACAAAAGAATATAAAGTTCGCACGGCTATAAAAACCTCTGCCTGATAATTGAAAAGAGGTACTGGCAGAAAAACGTTGTGAATATAAAAGACCTGTAAATTCGATAGATATCCCGTTCATGCTACTACAGGCTTTATAGAAAAATATAGATTTTTGTTCCATCCATTCGGAGGCACGTCCTTATTTATTGACAAAAGTATTTATCTTTGATATTATAAATACATGAATATATGACTGTTTCCAAGAACAGTACACGTTAAGTGCATCTTATTAATGTCACAAAACGGATCAGATCAATAAAACCTCTGTCAGGAGCTTAAATATGATATACGAACTAAACGATACTTCCAAAGTTGAAAAACTATTTGAAGGATGGCATGAAACACTGATCTATTCCTGTATCCAAAAAATCATGGGAAAGGTATATGTGGTAAATCCAGAGAACCCCATATCCGCATTTGCCTTCGTGGGATGTTTCGGCTTTTATGCAGGTCAGCCTAATCTGGAACTGATAAAGGAAAAGCCTGCAGGATTTGTAATCATGGTGCCCCAGAACAGAAAATGGGCAGAACTGATTGAACGTGTATATCCCGATGCAAGGAAAGTGACACGATATGCGATCCGAAAGGATACGATATTTGATCCCGATGCTCTGAAGAAAAACCTTCAGCTGCTTCCTGACGGATATGAACTGAGGAACATTGACGGAATAATCTATGATAAGTGCCTTGAAAACCCTGTGACGGCTGATTTTGTATCTGCATTCGGAAGCAAAGAACAATATCTGAAATACGGAAGGGGCATGGTGATTTTAAAGGACGGAAGAATCGTATCAGGCGCATCATCCTATACACGCTACAAAGAAGGCATTGAACTTGAAGTAGAAACAGTCGAATCCGAACGCCGAAGGAAGCTTGCGCTCATTTCCTGCTCGGCATTGATTCTCAGATGTCTGGAAGAAGGCCTGTATCCGAGTTGGGATGCACATAATATGAATTCTGTTCATCTGGCAGAGAAATTCGGATATCAATTCGATCATACATATACTGCGTATGAAGTCGCATCAAACGAAAGGACACATTAAAGATGTGATCAAGAAAGCTGCTATAGGAGATGCCGAGATATTGGCTATGCTTTCAATAAAGATGTGGCCGGATCATGATCCTGACGAATTAGCTGAAGAATTCAGTATACTGATACGAAATATTGATGCAGCCTGTTTTTTCAAATATATCGACAACAGACCAGTCGCTTTTGCACAATGTCAGCTACGGCATGATTATGTGGAAGGCACAAACAGCTCACCGGTCGGATATCTGGAAGGAAGATTTGTTTCAGAAGAATATCGAAGAAAAGGATATGCTGCTGAGCTACTGGAAGAATGTGAGAAGTGGGCACAAGAGAAAGGCTGTTTGAAGTTTGCCAGTGACTGTGAGCTTAATAACACTGACAGTATGAGATTCCATATGGCAAATGGCTTTAAAGAAACGAACAGGATTATTTGTTTCAAGAAAAACTTATAGATTTGTTTTGTCTTAATCATAAGAATACAAATTGAGTTATTCGTAGTAACAGATACAGATAAAATGGAGTATAGATGTATGGAAAATCAACCAGAATCGTTCAAGAAGAAAAGTCTTCTCCGCCGCCTGAAGATGCCACTTGTGGAACTTGAGGATTATTACCGCAGAAAAAGGCATTTTGACAGAAATAAGGAAATACGGCATATCGCACTGCGGCGGGCATACAACAAGTTCTTCATTCCACTGCTTGGTATAGTCCGCACTCTGCAAAAAAAGAAGTATCAGGTTATCAGTGACAAAAGAATCCGTACAGGCAAAGCGAAGATTTATGCCTGTACCCATGCCGGAAGTACAGATATCTCTGTTGTGAATGAAGCACTCAAAGATCACTGCTACTGGTTCTGGGGTGACATAGGAGAGTATTACAGAAAAATTGACGGATTGCTTGTATGGCTCAACGGCGCAGTACTGATTGACACCCATGATAAACAAGACCGCTGGAATGCACGGAACACCGCGATTAAAGTATTGAAAAAAGGCGGAAACATCCTGATATTTCCAGAAGGTTCATGGAATATCACGGAGAATAAACCTGTTATGCATCTGTATACCGGTGCTGTTGAAATGGCGATTGAATCCGGTGCGGATATAATTCCAGTAGGTATCGAGATTTACGGCAATACTTTTTATATAAATATCGGCAGAAATATCAGTAGCAGTAATATGGTGTTAGATTCCAAACATGAATATACAGAGGAGCTTCGTAGCGCTATGGCTACACTCAAATGGGAAATATGGGAGCAACAGGGACAGTCGTCCCGTGCTGCACTGCCGGATAATATTACTGAACTATGGCAGGAACATATCCGAAAAATGTGCGATGAAGTAAATTTTCCTATTGAAGAAGTTTACCGCACAATGTACGCTTACAAGCCTGACCTTGAGCTGAAACAAGTAAAAAAAGAATTGGCATCGCTTGTTCCCTGCAGCGAAAACGCTTTTCTGTTTAACAAGAGAAACCACGATTAACCGAAGATTCAAAATGAAATGTTGCTTTTGGCATTTTGACTATTGACAGATTGCCGTTCATGCTTAATTTGTAAGACTAAATCAGGTTTAAGAACAACAGCTCTCTCACGGGAGTTGAGACAACCTGTCAGGCTGCCATTTTTGTTGCAAAGTTAACGGCGCACGTTTTGTTAATCAAGGTGCTTGGAGCTATAGCTGAGAACGAGCGTAATAAAGCCGTACACGTCAGCATGAAGAAATCGCTGTTGCCCAAAAGAAAAACGTCCGCTTTGGGCGACTATCAAAAACTTTACCGGATAACTCTCAACAGGTACTAACGAAAGTTTGCTTCGGGAACAAGAAGCCTGTGTAAGCAATTCAGGAGCTTGGTATCTCCAAGTCATGCTACTACAGGCTATTTATCAGAATACAGATTATAAGTAATGTAAAGTAATTTATTTTTGCTTGTTGCGAAAGTCAATTATTAATGTCGGGTTATTACCTCAAAGCTTTTATTGTTATATAAGTAATAAGGATATAATTATCTCGCAGCAATAATCTTAAGTCATATTGATTTTTACAGAGGATTGGTGTATAATCCCAAATTCAGAAGTTAAAGAAGACAAAGCGCCTTCCAAACAACGTAGATACGTTGAAAGGAAGGCGCTTGATTTTTTCTTCAACTTGAAGATTTTGACGTAATGTCTTTTCGTTCCTTGGAAAGTTTTAAAATATGATTCATCTGAGACTTCTTGATGATTTCAAAATCTGTTCTGAAACCAAAGGCTTCATGCAGATCGTCAGTAAACTGTGTTCTGGTGTAAGCGGGAAGGTAGCCGTAGCTCTTGGCCTGGAGGAATTTGTAGCCTCTTAATCCGCTTATTATTTCTTCACATGTATATTTATGCCCGAGCCTTTTTTCAAGGTATCTGAATATGATAAGCGAAATAAAACACATAATGAAATGAGCTTTGATTCTCTTGTCTTTGCTGAGGTAAACCGGTCTTGACTTGAAATCTGTTTTCATTATTCTGAAGCTTTCTTCAATTTCCCAGCGTCTCTTGTTGATTCTGATTATCTCAGGGGCGGGATCTTCCAGATTAGTAGCAACGCAGTAGAAACCGTCATACTTCTCTTCATCATATATTAATTCTTCATCAAGAAAATATTCGGTTTTCTCTGCAACTTCACCATTATCAGTAACTTTTACTTTTTTGATGAATCTTTTGAAATCAGTATTTCTTCTCCGGTTGGATTTATCGGAGGAAACAATAGCTTTCTTAGCTCTTTCAATCTGCTCGTTCCTGATATTCCTTTGATAGTTCATGTACTTGATCGAGAATGTGGAAATATACTTCTGATCAATATCATTTTCGTTGTACCATTCTTCTTTGTAAAAGGTATTGGAATAATACTTTTTTGTAAGCTCTTCTGAATTTAAAACCTCTTCAAGATCAAAAGTTTCCTCGTGCCCTGGAAGCTTCCAGCCTTTAGGAGAAAGAGCCCATTCTTTCTGAAAAGCTTTCATTTTCTTTATCGACTGTACAGTGATAAACGCTCTTTCATTGGTATTGTTGAATTTCCTGTTTTTCACTGATGAAAGACCTGCATCAGTGCATATGATGAATTTAGAATGATTGAAATCATCGATTATCTTTTCTTCAAGCGGTATCAGTGTTTTCTGTTCATTTGTGTTTCCTTCATCTATACACATCGCAAGAGGAATACCATCACCATCCATCATTAGCCCCATTTGAACTATAGGTGTTGGTCGGTGTTCTTTTGATTTGCCATATTTCCTTATTCCTGATTCGGATTCTATTTCAAAAAAGAAATTGGTACAATCATAGTAAACAACAGAATCATTCCTTTTTGCGATATCTTTACTGAACCTGTAGATATCAGACTGAATATTGTATGATTCATCAGCGATCACGTCGAGTGAATGATAAATATCATCAAGCGAAAAATCGGAAGGCTCCAGAAGAGTTTTGGAGTACTCAAGACAAGCTGACTTAGAGGATGGGCTTAGGATCCTATTGTAAATCATTCTGCTTAAGACCTGCGACAGATCATACTGGAATTTGTATTTATCAGATATTTTTTTACAGATATATCTAAGATTCAATTCACTGAATATCTTCTGCAGAAATATATATCCTCCATTAAAAAGATTCGCTGAATCTTTGCTAAGCTGGGCAGCCGGATAGTAATCCACCGATATCTTCTGTCCGCTTTCAGCTGCTCTCTTATTTAGTTCGTTGACATATTCTTTAGCCCATGCAACAGGGTCATCATGCTTTTCTTTTAATTGATCATATGTACCTAGCTTTTCAACTATCTTACTTGTATTCTTTCCGTCAGCTGTTCTGTATGATTCTATTACGTAAAACTGTTGAGCATTCTTGGATTTTACAATATTAAGCCTCATTCGGAATCACCTTTCTTCATAAGTATATATATATTATAGCACAATACGAACAATACGTCAAGTAGAAAGCTGAAATTTGACAAAAAAATTTCGAGAAACTCGTGGTTTGGTCCACTTTTCTCATTTCTCAACTTCTAAATTCCCGTTTATTGTTATATAAGTAATAAGGATATAATTATCTCGCAGCAATAATCTTAAGTCATATTGATTTTTACAGAGTATTGGTGTATAATAATACTATCAGTATTTAGTTAAGGAGAGACATATGAAAAGATTTTTCACAAGCATTTTAGCCTTTTCCCTTACCGCTGCTTTATTCACAGGATGCGGCAAAAACGATAATTTAGACAAAAGTTCGGTAAGTTCAGTTGTTGATGTCGAAACATCAGAAAGTGAAACTGTTAGCGAAAACTCATCAGAAACAACTACCACTGAAACCACCGAAACAGTTGATACATCTGAAAAAAGAACCGAGCTTTCAGACGACTACGAATGTATTCTGCGTGCTTTCTACGATGCCACCAACAGCGACGACTATGAATCCCTGATAAAAACAACTTACCCTGCTAAAATAGTTGAAGGTATGCTTGGAATCATCAACCTTGACCGTGACGGCTTTGATAATGAAATGAATAAAAACGGTTCAACTTACGAAATAACGGATATCATAGAACAAGGGGCTATGACTCAGGAGGAGCTTGATTACAATGTCATGAATCTCAACAACATCGCAGGCGGTCTTGACATACTCAAGGAACACGGTGGAGATCCCCAAGCACTCAGTGACGAGGAACGCGAAAAGGTTTCCAATGCAATCATGGGATTAGGTACCCCCGATACGGCTGACATTCCCGATTATTATTCCTCCTCAAAAGGATACGATGTTACTGTACGCTACAATAAAGACGGGGAACCAGATGAGGATTATTTCTTCGTTTTCTACGTTGACAACGAGGGCTGGAAGGTCAACAACTCCATGAGGAAATTCGTCAAAAAAGCAAAGAATGCTTCTTTGAATGTTGCCGCTAAAAACTTATTTAACGCCTTCAATACAGCGCTACTTGACGCAGAAGATAATGGCATGACTTTAAACGGTTTATATATTATCGGTTCAGCTGATAGCATGAACTACAATGTCCCTTCCTCGGTAAATACCGAAGAGATATTGAAAATAGCAGCAAATTACTTCGAACAAATTGCTGATTACGATTATTTCATTATTGTCAATAACGGTGCCTGTATTTATTCTGCGTCTGATAAAAAAGACGACGACGATACTATAGGAACTTACCCAATAAACCAGATTCCTGTTTCTCTTGCAACAGTAGACGGAAACAAAATCGAAACAATAGACACAGTCTCTTCAGATTCCTATTCTTTTGAAGAATTATTTGAAGTTGCAAAGAAAACCATAAACTAACTCACTGAAAGCGGCAGAAAACTGGCTGAAAGACGAAAACAAAAGGAGAAAACTACTTGAAGCAGGTTTAAGTTTTACTTTGATATTATGGAGTGTATAATATAAATGTATATACTTTTGTTCCTGCACAGATCAAAACAGCAATCAAAAAGCACATACCAATTAACACAAAAAAGGAGTAATATTATAAAAAAACAATATCATTGATAATGTCTTTAGCTATCGCTAGTTCATGTTGTATGTTTGATGCCGCTGTTAAGAACAAATGCTCTGCAATTACCGATTATGTGGTAATTGAGCAGGGAACATACACAATAGATGATGAGTCAACATTAGGATATAAGCTATACAACAACGGAGAGATGCGCGTCTGCGATTATAAGGGAACTGCCAGCGAGATTGTTATTCCTTCCGAGATAGACGGTAAACAGGTAAATTCCATAGCTGCATATACATTCCGCAACTGTACGGGATTAACTTCGATTACTATACCAGATAGTGTAACAAATATCTATGCTTCTGCTTTTACAGGCTGTACAGAGCTGACTTCCTTAAAGATACCTAACGGTGTTTCGTACATCAGGACGCATATTTGCAAGGACTGTACCAATCTACGTTCGGTCACTCTGCCCGATAAGGTAGACGTAATTGACATAGAAGCATTTGAGAACTATACTTCAATGGAGGATATCAATGTTCCCACGGATACAAGATATGTTCTGAACAATTCTTTTAAAAACACAAAATGGTATGACGATCAGCCTGACGGAATGGTAGTTATCGGACAGACTTTATATAAGTACAAAGGAACAATGAGTGAAAATGCAACAGTGGCTGTTCCCGATAATGTAAAGGTCATTGGCGAGTCGGCATTTGAAGGCTGTACAGGCATGAATGTTGCAGAGATCCCCGAGGGCGTTGAGGAGATAGAAAACTATGCCTTCAAAGACCTTGCAGGATTAAAAATGGTGCGTTTCCCAAGCACTCTTAAAATGATCTATCTCAGAGCTTTTGAGAACTGTACAGGTTTGACCGACATTGATCTCTCAAATGGTATCGAGGTCATAAATGACAGTGCTTTTAAAGGCTGTACAGGTCTGAAAACGGTAACTCTTCCGAACAACCTTAAAACTATATTCATAAATGCTTTTGAAGGCTGTACAAGCCTGGAAAGCATAACTATCCCCGAAGGTGCTAACTATATTTCATATAACGCTTTTAAGGACTGCACAAGTCTTAAAGAAGTAACTATCCCTAAGAGCATGGAGTATATGGAAGGCGAAATATTCACTAATTGCAGCAAAGACCTGACTATCTATGGCTATAGGAATTCCGTTGCTGAAACCTATGCCAATGAAAGAAATATCAAGTTCTCTGCACTTGATCCTGTGCAGCAGACAACAACAGCAGCTTCTACTACAACATCTGCTTCAAATAATAATTCACCCCAAACAGGTGACAAGGGTACTTCAGGAATGCTCACAGCAGTAATTTTTGCCATTGCTTGTGCAACAGTATCATTCAGAAAAAAGAAAGAATGAATCTGATGAATAATATAAACATTCCCTGCAACAGCTTGATCAATGCTGTTGTGGGGACATTATTTGTCATTAACTACGAATAACTGAAAAAAGAATATGAACTGGCATTGCAGAAACGCTCAGAACTTGTGCTTAAACGTAATAAGATGCTGTTCGAACAGAAAAGCGAAAAAGCTAAGTTTATCAATGACGGTCAGCTCACATTTGAAGACGTATTCAATGAAGTATAATCCAAATCAGATAACTCTGCTCCTGAACTAACTGCCGAAACATCAGATACAATTTCGCAGGCAAACGAAGCCGCAAAAGCAAGAACACTTACCGTAACTTTCTACAATGAGAACTACCACCGCCAGGGAGAGGCGACAAGCTTGAAAGTTTCGTGAGTATCTGAAATAACTGTAAAGCACTCATAAAGAGTGCTTTTTGGTGGTGCATTAACATTACAGAATTGTAAGGTTGGGTAATATTAAAAACACGACTGTAAGGTTTAAGCGTAGTATAATAAGATCATGGAAAGGGAGAAATGCTCCCGAAAAAAACGAAAGGAAATGATCTTATGAAAAAGCTTACTTTTAACGCATTACAGAAACTCACAACAATCAGCAAGATACTCTGTATCTTATTCAGTGTTGCTGAATTATACGATACTTTCAGAGTTAAAACAATTGAACATCCAAGAAGCGATCTGCTTCTTCTCGTCTGGACAGCTTCGCTTTTTATTGACTATGCACTGTGCAGATATATGAACAGCCACTATCCAAAACACAATTTCTAAATAACATATAAAAAGATTTATTAAGTAATACTGAAAAACAACAGCGATTTATAAGCGTGGATATAGGTCTGATCATAAATCATATTATCACTTATATGCTTATTTATAAACCCATTAATTAATACAAACAGCTTGAATGTGAAATGGAGGTAAATAAATGAATAAGATTCGTAAAATGTTCGAAGGTAATTACGAGGCAAAAACACCTAACAAGTTTGTAAATTCCAAAATATATTTCGCAGTATCTATCATAGGATGCCTTTTCTGCTTAATATCATTTATCCTTGCATTGATCAATCAAAAAACTGGTAGTTGCGTGATTTTCCTTATTATATTATTAGTATGCATGAACTGCGGAATTGAGTATTTTAAGCACATAAATTTTAAATCATTAAAGTAATAATATATTGGAGAATAAACTATGAACTATACAATGAACAACAAATATAGAATTACTCATATGCAATCAACGAACTCAACGAACATGATGTTAACATCAGTGTTTGATTCCCTATTTAATAATTGAGGTGAAATTTATGAATACTTTTAAAAGATATTTTTCCGTATTTCTGAGCATAGGTGTTATTATTTTTGCTATTGGCTTTGTTTTATTAGCTATAGATAAGACTTATTTCAAATGGCAGATGGTAATCGCTTTATTAGTAGCTATTTGCATATACGTTTTTCCTATGTCAGTATATTTTTCAAGTTGTGCATCAACAGTTGAAGTTAGGATCAATAAGTCAAAAAACGAATTGATCAATAAGATTGATGACATTTCATTCAACAAGTGCAACAGAAAGAATAAAAAAGAAGTTGGTAAAGAGACGATATATTCAACAAATAATAAGTTCAGCGCATGGTTAACTAACCCTATAAAGGTATCTGACCATGATGAATACATTATTGTAGAAGTGCCATATGCATATAAAAAGTATTATACAAGCCTTACATAAATAGGAATATATCATTGTCTGTAAATATTTCGTTTATTGAATCATCCATTCTACATTATTTTCCAGACTTTCATTCAATACCTGTATATCCTTCCAGATTATTTCTAAACCTCTAGTTCTCATAAAATCTATGCTGAATTTATCGTAAACTTATAATTACTGTTACACTTCATCATAAATTTGCGTTAATATAATTAAAGGCATTTAATGCTTAAAAAAATGAAAAAGGATGTGTAATCTACATGAAAAAAATAGCAAATAAACTCACTGCAATTACAATGGCGTTTGCATTACTTTGCACAAACACAAATATATTTATTGCAAACGCAGCTTCATGCCCTGGTGGCAACCATGGCAGACAGTATACTACTTACACTGACTGGAAATACGCTGGTGAAATATATCATGTAAATTATTATGGCAAGAGGGAAATGGTAGGTGTTGCAGAAAAGCGCTATAAGATTATAAGATGCGTTAATTGTAATACTCCAACGAAAACTACTACAGAAAGGAGATTAACTTTTACAAAGTCAATTATTATATGATAAAAGTATTGGAATCTTGACATTTAATGGATAATCCTGAACTAAATAGTCTCTCCTCAATAAGCAACGTTCTCTAAAACTTTCAATTTTCTATTATCAAAAATGAAAAATGAGAGGGTAAATTTGAGGAGGCGCAAAAGCATCGCCGCAAGTCGGTCGATGTTCA
>JAEEGJ010025566.1_pt1 | contig 12078 bp, 10 predicted proteins | sample 8958761 | NCBI WGS metagenome assembly JAEEGJ01 (sample SAMN16246546, study PRJNA631951) | gut metagenome | biome: gut microbiome; feature: rumen; material: RS-attached | host: Bos | place: Iran: Karaj | collected 2018-10 | reverse complement strand
CCGTATGGCTTTAAAGGAAGTAGAACGCTCGTTCTTCGTGTCGGATTATTATCGTAAACTGCATCGTAGCATTACCGAGGGACAACGCCTCAAGGCTGAAGACTGGCAGGAAATAGAACATCAGTTAGATGCTGTCTATCCAAGTTTTACGAACCATCTTCTGAGTCTTTATTCTATGTCGGAACTGGAGTTCCAGACATCACTTCTTATCAAGCTTCGCATATCCCCTTCCGACATTGCAAATGTACTTGCACGCGACATAAGTACCATAAGCAGCACACGAAGTCGCCTGTATCAGAAAGTTTTTCATAAAAAAGGCAGTAGCAAGCAATGGGATGATTTCGTCCTATCCATCGGCAGTTAGCCTTCGTTGCAAACTCTTGCCAATTTTGCAAAAACTTTGCACTCTCAGTTGCCAATAACATGCAAACTAAAATCCTTGACATCATAGCAAAAAGGTCTTTACCTTTGCGTCGTCAAAACCTTTTTTATTAACCTTTAAAACCTTTTCGCTTATGAAAACTAGAGTTTTTAATTTATCCAGCATTTTCTTTACATTATTTATGCTGATTAGTCTTAATGGTTCTGCACAGAATTACAAAGCTGCAGATAGTGACATTCACGGACTATGGGTGTTGGAGTCGATGCAATGGGACGGAGAAAAGAAAACCATTTGCGGTAGCGCCAGCAACTATACCCAGTACAAGTATTACGGAGCCGATGGTGAGTATTGTTGTGCTGAAGTTACTCGAGGTAAAGATGGTAAAGTCTATATCAGACCTCATGAGTACGGAACCTACACTTACAAAGACGGATGGTATTCAGAGATGGGGCGTGAGAAGTCCAATACCTTGCAGGGAGGTGTTCAGTTCGTTGATAAGAATACGTTTAAAGGACGCTGGAAAACCCTCAATGCAGTGTGGAAGAGAGTAAAAATGACCCCTGAAACCACTCGATTTATCATTGACTGTTGTAAAGTGGCAAATTTACCGTCTAAAGTAGAAGATGAACTGAGTAAGACTTTGTTCAAATGACGATGTTGCCAAACAGATAGAAAACATCATGTTCAAGTAAAGATTAGTTATATTTTCCGCGGTTAAAGCAAGGGGGGCTGTGAAGTTCCCCTTGCTGATTTTTATTCGATTGTCATATTATAATATTTGTCCCTTCCATAGCCTTCTTAGGAAATCCTCTATGTTCCAAAACTCTACTCCATCCTGTTTTCTTGGTGCGTTTTCCATCGAAATAAGAAACAGCTTGGCTTCTGGATGTTCTTCACCGAAAATTCTCAATCCCTTTGTATCCTTAGAGGAGATATTGTTTGAAGCTTTGATTTCAATAGCTACTTCAGCATCACCAATGACCAAATCGACTTCGTATCTATTGTCTAAAGTCCTCCAATACCAGATTTTTTTTACATCATTGTACTTGTATGATACAAATGCTCTTATCTCTTGTACTACCAGATGTTCTATTGCATGCCCGTATAAGTCTGTGCCTGGTTGTAATGGTGAATGATGCAGCATGTGGATAGGTATAGCTACATCGAAAAAATAGAATTTCGGGGACTGTATTAGTCTGCGTTTTACAGTTCTTGTAAAAGCAGGGAGATAAAATCCCAACATTGTTTCTTCAAGAATTGAAAAATACTCTTTTACAGTCTTTGCTGATATTCCACAATCTTGTGCTATGTTGGTATAGTTTATGATTTCGGAATTGCTAATGGCAGCCACTTGTAAGAAACGTGTAAAAGCATCAAGTTGTCGTACTATTGCTTCCTCAACAATTTCTTGCTGTAAGTAATCACCGATATATGACTGAATCCTTCTTGAAGGGTCAGGCGACAAGTAATGTCGTGGCAACATACCATTATTAAGTGCTTTTGTCAGATTAAAATCCGGAATCTCTGCACTTACTAGTGGAAATAGTGTTCGTCTCAAAGCTCTCCCTCCAAGCAAGTTTGCTCCGCTTCTGCGTAGTTTTCTGGCACTGGATCCACTTAAGATGAATCTCAGTCCTTTATTCTCTATTAACCAGTGAACTTCATCGAGTAGAGATGGTACTTTCTGTACTTCATCAATAATCACAATATCCCCTTCGTCCAACATTTCACACTCTTCTCGTAGGAGTGCTGGCCTCAGTTGAAGCTGCATGCGTACATCCGTTTTGAGTAGGTCGTACATCTTAGCGTTAGGAAACAATGTTTTTAACAAAGTACTCTTTCCTGTTTGTCGACTTCCCCACAGAAACACGCTATCATCTTTGGCTTCCTGTAGCTTTATAATCCTTTCTAACATTTCCATTGTTTATCTTTTAGGATTTACATCCTGTGTTTCATTTGTATGCAAAGATATAGTATGTTGTAAAAATATGCAAGAAAAATGATGAAATTCCGGAGTATCACTTCAGATTTTCATCGAAAATCCGAAGTTGCACTTCTAATTTTCAGCATTTCTAACCAAATCATATGGATCAAAATAATAATTTTTTTCGCAGGCTTTTTTTTGTCGATACCTCACTTACTTGGCATCAATCCCAGTGTTCATCGGGGCTGCAGCGAGTGAGGTGTGGGCGAGAGACCTCACTTCCAACCTCACCTCCAACCTCACTTCGATTTTAGACTTAAATTTAACAAAACGGAACCTAAATCCGGCTATTTGTTAAAGAATAAAAATTGCACACTTTTACAGAAATAGCTCTTCTTAGTTATGGAAAATTTGCTACATAACTATGAAAAATTTGTTCGTAGGTTAAAGAAAAATTTTTTCTGTGCGTAAGCGCAAAAATGCCCTGATTTTGTCGTCTCAGAAAAGTATTGCACACTCATTAAATTGTGGCAAAAAAGCTCCTTGATAAAAAGGAAAAATTTGTTAAATTGGAAGTGAAATGTTAATAATCCCGCATTCGTGCTTTTTTGCGTGCTTTTTCTTCTGCATTGTTTGCAAACCGCTCACAAATTATATTATCTTTGTACGCGAAAGAAATCGCAACACAAACACTTCGTGGTTTGTTAAACTCATTACTAACTTAAAATTTAATTTCTATGAACAAAGAAAATTTATCAGTTCAGGGTGAGGCTATCGAAGCCTCAACACAAAGAATGCTCGAAGCAGAGCTGTTTCTTAACGAGAATTACCTTTTCCGTCGCAATGTGCTGAACGGAAAGGTAGAGTATTCAAACAAACAGGATGACGGTTCTCCGTCAGAGTGGAGGACTCTGACTCAGGCAGCTATCAACAGCATTGTTATCCGTGCCAAGCGAGAGGAGATCTGCGAGAAAGGCAGTCCGAAGACCGACATCGTGGAGTATATCAACTCCGACGAGGTTGCTGTGTTTAATCCTATTGCCGACTACTTGGAGTCACTGCCTAAATGGGACGGACAGAATCATGTAAGCAAACTCTTCGAACGGTTACCCGGAGTCGATTCAGAACTGATGGGCTATCTTGCCATTTGGCTCCGCTCTGTCGTGGCTCACTGGTGCCAGATGGATACTCTGCATGGAAACGAATGTGTGCCGACACTAATTGGTGCCCAGGGCTGTGGCAAGACGACTTTTCTGGCTCGCCTGCTGCCTGCGCACCTGCGCGAGTACTATCTTGATCATCTCAACCTGTCGAATAAATTTGACAAAGAGATGGCACTGACCAACAACCTTCTAGTCAACCTCGACGAGTTGGATGCAATCCGTCCCAGTCAGCATGCTTCGCTCAAGCAGACACTCTCGAAGAGTAAGGTAAACGGACGCCCAATCTATGGAGCTTCGCAGGAAGACCGTCCTCGATATGCATCGTTTGTGGCAACGACAAACAACCCTCATCCGCTTACGGATGCGACAGGCAGTCGTCGCTACATCTGTCTGATGATACCAGAAGGAATGTATATCGACAATTCTGGCGAGATAGACTACGACCAGTTATATGCTCAGGTGCTCTATGAACTGAGGGAACAGAAGTCGCCTTATTGGTTCAACAACTCCGAGGTAGCTCGCATTCAGGAACTGAACAAGAACTTCCTTGCCAAGACGGACATTGCTGATATTATAAGTATCTGTTTCCGAAAACCAGCTGAGGGTGAAGAACCTATGTCGATGAACTGCAACCAGCTCATGGAGGTTATTTCGAAAAGATATCCGACAGTGAAATCTACCCACAGCGTGAAAATCTATTTAGGTAAAGCTATGAAATCACTTGGATACGACAGTTCCGACTGCGGTCATGTCGCCCATTACAAAGTGATTCCAGTCAAAACGGCAAGCTAAGTAGCTAAGTGAGGTTGCAAGTGAGGTTACAAGTGAGGTGTCTCGCCCATACCTCACTTGCTGAAGCCCCGATGAACACTGGGCTTGCTGCCTGTCAGGTGAGGTATCGGCAAAAAATGTAGCAGCGCTGGGCGTGTGGGGATGATACTACAATTGTAAATGTGCGATGTGTTCCACCATGCTGTTAGACATCGCCTTCAGTTTCTTCTTTCTTACCAGCATATTCATTTCACGATGGAAACTATCAAGCTGTTCTTGTGTCAGATTGTAGGTGAACTTGCCGTAGTCTTCAAGCTCAAAAGACTTAACGCGTAGGAAACCAAAACGTTCAAAGTAGGGTGTCAGATTGTATCCGCTCAAAAGTGAGACCTTGCGGATGAAATTGAAGACGTATGGCACTATGTTCGTAGAATCTGGCGAAACGTTGGAATGGCGTAGCACTTCGTAAAGGTCTGGTAGGAAATCTGGCATATTAGCCTCAGTTGTGAAATACTGGCACAGTTTCAAGAATGGGCACAGCCGTTCGAAAGCATTCTCGTGGGCTTCGTTCTGCTGGAAGATGCAGTCGTCAGTCTCTCCATCTATGAATCGCGCCACTGCGTGCTCCAATCCCAAACGTTTGCCTTCTTCAAGGTCTTTATAACGGTAGCCCATACGCATCAAACTGTAGTAGGCATTCAGGTTGTTTGTCACCTCACTTACACCGCCCCAGCAGAAATAGGGCTGCAATTGGTGCTGATGTCCCCACTCATGAGCCAACCCCCAAATGGTTTCAGAATCTTTGAAACGCAATGAACGGCAGTTGAGTAAAGAGCGTTCCAAGTCGATGTGGGCGCTGATACCGAGTTTGTCTTGATAGAGTGAACCAAATGTGAAGTTGACGTATAATAGGCTTCGATTGCGAGGTATCCGTCCGTACTTTTCCATGCCAACAAGTTGCTGCTGCCATGTCATCAGCGAATCGAGGATGTTCATGTACTGACGGTAGCCAGGCGACATGCCATCATCAGCCTTGCAGAACTCATGTATCCCCGCCGCCGTCCACACGGCATGAACCTTGCGGCTCACCACATCGATGAAGCGCGAGGGTGCCGTGAGAGTCATTTGGTGCATCTGCTCGTCGGTCATTTCGGGTGTCAGATAGCCGTTGACAGTGCCACCGACGAAGTGGACGTGGATAGGCGGATTATCAGCTGCATGTCCCTCAGAGAAATAAGTGATGTAGGCCAGTCCCGACCAAGAACTTTCGTGGTCGATGATGTTAGCCCCGTTCTTCAGATGGTAGGTGAGTATTTCCGGCTTGCTACCATCGAAGTTATTGCCCGTCTTTCCCGCATACCATGCCACCACTTTCAAGTCGGCAGCCTGTCCGTCGGGCAGACCGCTCACCATAATCAGATGCTTCCCAGGCTCCACGACGATTCCCGTCACGCCCTGCAACTGGTCATAGAACTTGTTGGGTGTGCGCCATTCCTTTGACAGCCATAGCGGATGGTCGTAGCAGTCGAACGTGGCCACGCGGTAGGCGGTTTGATAAGAGCCGTTCTTTAGCTGTTTGGCCAATTCACGGTAAATGGGGCTTTCCGTGCGCTCTATGTCCTCGTCCGTCACGTTTGGTTTCAGGGTTGTATAGAGGTCATCGGCAAAGAGCGGGCAGAGCTTTAGCGGTTCCCCGTCACGTCGGAAACGCATTTCGGCGCATGAACCCAAGTCGCCCATGCCGTGCAGGACACGGAGCATGATAGCCGTCGGCCATTGAAGCCCTCCTTCAAAGCGGACAGTCTTCGGCTCAATGTCGCTCTCCCATGTGTAGCGGCCCACAAGATGAAATTCAGTGTCTGTGGCGTTCTTAACCAATATCTCCGCTTCGGTGACATAACCGTTGGGCGAGCCATCCTGACGTGGAATATACAACATGCGGTCAATCCTTTCCACGTTCTCGAACTCGTACACCAGTTCGGCGGGTGTCTCAGGTGTCACCTTCTTGTGTTCAGGGTAAAATGCCGAGTGCCATAACGTGTTGTTATCTCCGTCGAGCGTAAACTCCACACTTGCCTTTGCGCCCTCTTGGTGGTTGTTGTCCGAGCATCGCACTGGCATGATGCGAATCTCGCCCGGCAAGTTCTCGTTGCATTGCTGCCATAACTGTTCCTGCCCGTATGCCGTCATGGCGGTGAGGGCGATGATGATAATGATGATTTGTCTTTTATCCATACTTTCTATATTTTGAGGTAGTTGTGTTCTTGCAGGAAGTCCGCGAAGCGCATTGAAGGAAATTCGACTGCAAAGGTAGCTATAAATAAAGGATGGGGGAAGCAAAAGTCGTTCCACTTCGTTTCACTTTCGGCAAAATGTCGCATTTTTATAGGCGCAATCTGAGGATTTTGCGTACCTTTGCACCGAAATTAGTAATTCCATAAACAATGAACAGAATTTGTATCATAAAGATGTTGCTGCTGGCCTTGGTCATGGTTTCGTGTCACTCGGACGATGTGCAAGAGCGGCTCAATGATATCAAGGCTGTGGGTGACAAGGAGCCGAAGCAGGCCATGAAGATGCTCGATGCCATCAGGCCGCAGGTGGTCAGCACGTCGGAACATACGAAGATGAAGTGCTTGATGCTCGACATGCGGCTGCGCGATAAAGCGGACATGATGCCGACATCGGACGATTCGGCCAGACTGGTAGCCTCCTACTTCGACAGCCACGGCACAGCCTGTGAACGTCAGGAGGCTTACTACTATGCTGGCAGTACCTACAGAGACTTGCAGGACACACCCAACGCGCTGAGGCATTTTATGAAAGCAGAGGACATTGCCAGCAAGAATGACGGGTGTGACTCGCTGATGCTGAGAAACACTTACTCCAACCTGCACTATCTTTTCTACAATGTGCAAGACTGCCAGAACGCCCGTCTCTATGCCGAGCGCGAATATGACATGACCGAGCGGCTGGGACTCGACGCGCTGCGCAGCCTGACGCATCTGGGGGCAACGCTTGCGGCACTTGACAGTCTGGAACTCTCGCACCGCGTGTACCAAAAGGCGCTGGCTCTTGTGGAGGCGGACACCACGCAACAATATGAGGCGGAACTGCTGTATTCGATGCTGTTTAACTTCGTCTATTTGAAAGACGAGGTGAATGCCCGGAAATGTTTCTCGATTGTGGAGTGCCGGAACCTCGGCGACGACATCGACATGAAATGCTTCGCCTTTGCAGAATACTACCGCATGACGGGCAAGACCGACTCGGCCATCGTATGCTATCAGCAGATTCTGAAGAACCAGACAGACCTGTTTCTCATGTACGATGCAGCCAAAGCCCTGTTCCAAATCTTCCATGAGCGGGGCGATGCGGTCATGGCCAACAGATGGGCGGCACGATATATAGAGGTAAGCGACTCCATCGACTTGGGCCATCGGCAGGAAATGGCGGCGACGGTTAATAACCAATACCAGTATTACAGGAACGTGGAGGAGGAAGCAAGGATAAAAGAGGAGAATACGCGCTACCATCAGCAGCTCTGGGGCGTAGGCACCATGGCCGTGGTTGTCATTCTGGGTATGGCGCTGTATCTGATTTGGCGACGAAACAGACATTTGAAAGAGCTGATTCAGCTCTCCGACGAGTTGAAGGTCAGCCGCAGCAACGCCGAAGAAATGAAAGCAAAGCAGGCTACCCACAAGGCGCAACTTGCAGACAGCGAAATGTCGCTGCAAACGACGAAAGACGAACTGGCGAGGGTGAACGGCGAAATAGACCGCTACAAGCAGGAACTGAGGGACAAGGAGCAATTGTTGGAAGAGAAACTGGATGAGAACAAGCGTTTCGTCCGACTGCTGCACAAAGCCGACCTGGAGGAGAGTGCCGAAGACGTGGTAGCAGCCATACGCAAGGCATCGGTAGGGCGCCACAAGATGACATCGGCAGATTGGCAACGAATATTTGCTGCCGTGGACGAATTGCAGCCCGACCTCATGGAGCGTCTGGTACACCATGTCGGCAAATTCACCGAACAACAGCAACAAGTCTGCTACCTTCTGAGCATTGGCCTGACGAACACGCAGATAGAAAACCTGACCGACATTCCCCACGTCACCGTATGGCGATGGGCGAAGAAAATGGAGTGGGCACTGGGGAGTAGGTGAATTACAATTCATCTTGTTCGCGTTTTTTGCTGCGAAGTTATACAAAAAGGCACGAAAAAAAAACGGCGAAGCCCGAAAACAGGTCGCCGAGGGTGCAACTCTAAAACTAGTTTTAGAAATTCAAGAAATTTTTGGCTCAGTTGAGCGTCTTTTGAGCCAAAAGTATGATGGGAAGACTGTTTGGCTTTATGTCTTTCCGAATGTAATCTCCTTGCGGAGTTTGCTCAGGTAGATGGGCGTGATGTTGAGGAACGAGGCGATGTCCTTCAGCGAGAGCATCTGCACCACCTGCGGACAGCGGTCGATGAGCCGACGGTAGCGGCTGCGGGCGGTGTAGCGGTAGTGGTCGAGGTCGCGCCCATAGACCATCTTGAACAGGTTCTTCAGGATCTTCACGTCCATCTTCGCCATCTTTGGGTCGTTGTCGAACAGCGCCTGCAGCTCCTGTCCGCTGATAACGCGCACCTCGCAGGGCATGTCAGCCTCGATGCTCACCTCCGACACGTCGCCGTCGAGGCAATAGGGGAAGTCGGAAACGAACTCGCCCTCGAAGGCGAAGCCCGTGCAGTAGTCCTTGCCCTCCTCGTCGTTGTGAACCATGTACTTGAAGCAGCCCCGCTCCACGAAGGCCACCCACTGTGCCGGCTCGCCCGCCTCTTCCAGCGTCTCGCCCCGCTCCATCACGCGCCGCTCCCCGTGCTCCATGCAGTACTCCCGCAGGAACTCCAAATCGAGTCCCTCCTTGTATGTGTTGAATTGCTTGTTCTTATTTTGGGTCATAATGATATTCTTATTGCCACAGCGGGTCATTCTCCCATCCACGGGGGAAGCCCATGGCTGCGGTATCAATGGCTGGATAGTTTGCAAGAAGTGCATCGATCTTAGCCTTCATGTCATTATGTGGAGAAATGATGTTCAAGAAATACTTGATGATGCAAAGATTGAAATAGATGCGGAGCGCATCTGTAGGCAGCGTAATCCAACTTCCTGTCATACGGTTGGGAAGCATCGGACGGATAGTATTCTGTTTGTTCCACACACGAGCATGGTGGCAGCAGGAATTGCGTGTCAGGGTAACGATAGTGAGCCAAGACTCGAAGGGTGCTACTTGCAGACCGAACTTACGGGCAATGCTCTTCTTAATGCGGGCAGTCTTAATGTTGCTAAAAATGTTAGTGATGACACCGAAAGGAAGTACTTCTGCCAAAATCCATGCAGGTGGGTAAGCATCTGAATAGGTTTGTTTTAAGTGGACAATGAAATCTTCACGCGAACGGTGAAGTTCCGTATCAATCAAATCCATCGTGTGACGGAACTTTGCCGCATCAATGAAATTCATGCTGTCTGTCATCCAAAAGGGATTACCTGTCATATCGCTACCAATGTTGACGATGGCACTGCGCACGGCCACTTCTATCTTCTCAATCTCGTTGAAGATGAGTAGGCGTAGTTTTTTGTCGAAACGGTAAAGCATCATTACCTGGTCGAACGAGGTGTTCGGTTTATAACGATGTTGCTCCTTTGGCAACTGTAATAAAGGATACATATAGGCTGACAGGCGGTAATAGCCTATATATTCGAGATAACTCTCAGCCTTTGCTGTATCTATAACCGTCAAGCCTCTTGACTGCAAGAGACAGACAAGGTCGTGCGCACTGGTGTAGGGCTTCTGGAATGGAATTCTGTTGCTCATTGTATAAAAATAAAACGACCCGCACATTTGAGCATCGTGGAGAGGCTTGGCGGGTTCTAGTAGCGCAAAGGTACTGCTTTAAAATGGGATAGCCAAATTTTTTTAGGGGAAATGCCGATTTAAGACGCATTTTTACATCTTTTTTGCAGTATTCCTCAATGGTCGTGCTCCACAGTGCAACATTTTCCCAGACATAGTTGTCTAAATGGACGGACCGGACGATTCGCAGGCGTTTCTTTCCTTCCACCTCATGCAGATATTTGTCTCCAGTACTCAACTCCGGACGCTGCTGGCAGTATCCGTGTTCTTCTATCTCTTCTGGATTGACACCCGTTACCGGAAGCCCCAGAGAAACGAGGCCTATAAACTGATGAGTTCATCGATGAGTGCCCTGCAGATCCTGACCGGCAAGGTACCCACGCCATCGATGATCCAGAAGATTGGCAAACTGATGCACAAGAGGGGTTACAAATCCATCCACAGGAATTCCGGTGACTACTATAAGGTCGTTGAGATTTCCTATGATCAGCAACAAATGTATATAACTTTGGATGAAGAATTCAAAACAGACGAATCAAAATCTTCACAACCGTCTGATTCTAAACAACTTGAACTACCCTTCTGAACTCTGAAAGTGATAGGGTGATAGCAATATGTGCAAACTTTCCTTATAAGAAAATATATTATTCTCGAGAATAACCCTCGCGCGTATATAAAAGTTTAGCCCACAACCTCTCACCCTCTCACTCTGATTGTTCTAATATATTAAATATCAATCAATTACAAAGAAATTTTAAAAACTCGTTTTTATGATGATTATTTCGCTTTCACGCAGATTCCACAGTTTACACGGATTCATCCACCTAATACTGGTCGCTCCCAAGAAAAGTGCCACTATTCAAGGCGAAAAGTGCCACTATTCACTGTGAAAAGAGCCACTATTCAACACGAATTATAATGTCAAGAAAATGATTAACTATTACAACAAACACCGTTTCATCAGCAAGAAAGAACTTGCCCGACTGGCAGGAGTCTCAGAGAGGACTTTCTGCCGTTATATCGCTTCACGTCGTCACATCCTCGAGGCCATGGGTATTCCGTCCAATGCCCGCCTGCTGCCCCCACAGGCAGTGAAGTATGTCTGTGAAGACTACTGCATCGATCTGCCCGAATACCTGCAGGACAAGGAAGTGATCAAGAAGAGTCCTGTCTACAGGAATCTGGTAAAGAACTACAAAGCGCTACCTTCTTTGATGGCAGGTGGGTACGGGTGACAGAGATCCCACATGACTACTGATTCCTTCCGTTACACGGATTGACTTTAACGACTACTAATTACACTAATTATTTCAAAACAACGGATTACACGGATTGAACGGATTAATTCTTCTAACTACGAATTTCACTAATTTCACGAATTTATTAAAAACAACGGATTAAACGGATTGAACGGATTGATTCTTCTGACTACTAATTACACTAATTACACGAATTTATTTTAAACAACGGATTAAACGGATTGAACGGATTGATTTTGGCAACAACATAGAAGAAGACCCATTCAGACAAAGAGCGGCCTGTAAGGCCAACCTGCTCATAGCCCAGGGCATCGCCCTGGGTATCGTGCATGCACGTGAGGACGCGCTGTAAGTGCAAAAGCTTTTGCCCCTATAGGGCGTAGTTTGCTGTCATTCCTTCCCCCAAGGCGCTGCCTTGGGCTGGTTGCTGCTGCCCCGTAGGGGCGTTTTGGTACGCTAATTACACTAATTTGATTCAAACAACGGATTAAACGGATTGAACGGATTATTTTTAACGACCACTAATTACACTAATTACACGAATTTATTATAAAATATTACTGTCCGCTAAACACGAATCCCCATTCTGAACTTGCTTTATAGCCAGCAAATCCAGAAAATCATCCTCTTTCCAAGCCCCCTGTTACGCTATTCGGTGGCAGGGGGACTGCTTATGGC
>JAEEGJ010025565.1_pt1 | contig 12079 bp, 10 predicted proteins | sample 8958761 | NCBI WGS metagenome assembly JAEEGJ01 (sample SAMN16246546, study PRJNA631951) | gut metagenome | biome: gut microbiome; feature: rumen; material: RS-attached | host: Bos | place: Iran: Karaj | collected 2018-10 | reverse complement strand
TCATAAAAATCCTTATACCTGCTGTTAAGATATCCGTTGTGTATGATAGCTTCCACCTTCTCCGCAATGGATGATTCCAATGAATAGACGTTTATTCTTGGAGGATCCATATCAAGTATAACGGGGAAATCCATTTTTACTGTGTCGGGATAAATCACATCACCGAATCCGATATCAATACTGATCGGAATCCTTGTACGATCAAGATAACATACTGCTGAAATATGAAGACCGTGGTATTCTTTAAACTCAGTGATGTTTTCCACATTGATGGAATCTGCATCAAATAAAACTGCATCATCATAGTTTTGAGAAAGAATATCCCGGAATATGCTTTTCATCTCATCTCTGCTATTGGATATACGTCTTGCAAGCAAATCCACATCTGTTGTTGCCCGTTCATAATTGCGATCGAATACCGCATATAGGAATATGCCGCCCTTCAAAACAAAATGGTCCGCATATTTGGACATCGAAATACGGTAAACCGTTCTCTCCAGCCCATAATATGTAAGAGCCTCCTGAAAAGTGCAGCCATTTTTAACTGCATAGTTTTTTAGCCTGTCTTTCACTGAATCGGCATTCATTACAAAAGTACCTCCAAATATGTTCTGATGATCTTCTCGCATCGCAGAACCTTTGCATAAGCATAAAGTCTGTCGATCTGTCTGTCCCTGCGTTTCAGGTATTTTCTAAGTACTTCAGAGGTCTCTTCTATTCCGATCTTGTTCCTATAATAAACAATATCGACTACAGTTTTCTCAATATCAAAGATATGGAAACAGTTATCGCCGTCTTGTACCTCAGTTACGCCCAGATCCATCCGGGATTGATCAAAATAGAAGATCCTGATCTTTGGCCATTCCGGAAGAGTACTGACTTTTTTCTTTCTTTCAATAGCGACATCCACGGTATCCGGCAAAAAATCAGTAAGTTCATAATAGCGGGCTGCACTCATCAGGCAGATAACCCCATTTGGCACAAAGGCCTCCGCACTGAAGAAATCATTTTCATCACCTTTATAAGCGAGATTTTCAAATGTATTCCGATTCACCCGTTTGAATGTGCCGTTCTCTTCAATCTTCCTAATTCTGTAATAAGAATATCCCATATCTTTCAGCTCACTGATTGTGTAAAATTTTTTGTTTTCGGCAAATGTATTCATATGAATCCCTCTGCCTATAATATATAAAATGAAGAATGATATTTCAATTAATTTCGGCAGTTAGTTTTATAGCCGAATTACATTAAATCTATCTTCTCATTCATTTTCCTTTCTTTCTTTTGAATATAATTCAAGTTCATTATCATTATACCATCAATCTTGAATTATATTCATGTTATTTCTGTTAAGTAAACGATTTTCTTTCACGCACATGTCATACTCTTATATACGCGCTAAAAGCAAATAACTGGATCGTTTATAACAACCTATACATTGTTATATTGTTGGATTCAGTCGTAAATCTGTCGCATGAAAAAGGCACTTGTTTCAAAAAGTGCCCATAAACAATAAGTTATTTATATTATCCCCTTCTGGCACTTAATCAGAGGATCCAGGGTTGCAATCCCCAGGGAATCACCATTGAGATCAATAAGTGCGAGAGCACTTTTTTGTTATTCGGAACATCGACTTATCCATTCATATAATGATCATCTAACAAAAAATCTCTGACTCCGATAAAAAGGATCCCATTCTTATCCCTGTAAGGCATAATGTGATCTTTCAATACGACCATCTTTGTAAATGAATCTTTTACTTTTATCAAAGATTTCATTTCCTGTTCCATTTTTTCATCCGTATCTACGTTCAATGCGGACTGAATATAGTATGTATTGGCTGAAGAAGAAGCTATGAAATCGATTTCCAGCTGTGAAGAAACTCTTTTCCCATCTTTGCCTGCATGTCTGTATTCCACCATTCCGACATCCACCGTATATCCTCTCATAAGCAGTTCGTTATAAATGATGCTCTCCATAATATGATTTTCTTCATTCTGTCGAAAATTCAGCCACGCGTTTCTTAATCCGACGTCAGTGAGATAATACTTCAAAGGTGTATCCATATACTTTTGTCCTTTGATGTCATAACGAACAGCCTCATTGATCAGAAAAGCTTCTTCGAAATATGACAGATAAAGCTTTACCGTTTCCGAATCGATCTTCTTGTGTTTCAGAGTATCAAAGAAACTGGATAGTCTGCTGGGATTGGACAAAGATCCCACAGAAGAAGCAACGATATTCAACAGATCATCAAGTTCTTCCTGCTGCTTTCTGATATCATGCCTTTCCATCACATCCTTCAGATAAGTATTCCGGAAAAGATCCTTCAGATAATTGCTTTTCTCTTCGTGCGTTGTTAATTCTGTTATTCTGGGTAATCCTCCGTATGTATAGTATTCCCGCCAGGCATCTTCTTTTTCTCCCGAAAAAGCAGTACAGAATTCTATAAATGAAAGAGGCCACATGCGGATCTCATCTCCGCGGTCTCTAAACTCTGTAACGATATCGCTTGACAGCATCCTGGAGTTGCTCCCGGTAACATAAAGGTCGATGTTCCTGATTTTCATCAGGCTCAAAAGAACATCCGTGAAACCGATCCGATCCGCTGCCTCAGGATCATCGATCCACGGATTTCTGATTGAAACGACCTCCTGTATTTTATCCAGGATCACATAATACATATCTTTGTCCCTGATCAGAGATCTGACATATTCATCAAGTTTCAGCGGATTACGATACTTTGCGTTTTCTGCATCTTCCAAAGAAAGCCTAATGATATGATCTTCACAAACTCCATCCTGTATCAGATGATCATAGAATATTTCATTTAAAAGAACCGATTTGCCACATCTTCTCAAACCGGTAACTATTTTTATCTTTCCATTTTCTTTCTTTTTGATCAACTGATTTAAATACTTGTCTCTTTGGATCATATTAATCGCCTTTTTATGGTAAAATCCACTTTTTTCCGATTAAATTAAATCGATATATTATAAAAACTTCAATAATCATAGAAATTTAGTGGCATAAACCAATATTTTCCGATGTCTAATTAAGTTTGAAATGTAAGAAATTCATCAATAATCTGCCCTCTCACAAATCTCTATCGTATAAAACACTGAATAAGATAATATTCTAAGTTTTATAATGAAAGTGGAGGAAATATATGAATAATAAAGGAATAAATAATATATTAAGTGAAGATGAATTAGAGAATATTGAAGGTGGTACAGGAGATAATAGTAGTAAATTTGAAGAAATAGATGGAATTGTAGTTGAAGTATTACCTAATGCTGGGTTTATGGTTCAATTAGATAATGGTGAAGTAGTTAAGGCTTATATGTCTGGTGCTTTAAGAATGAATTTTATTCGTATTCTTGTAGGTGATCATGTAAAAGTTAAATGTCTTACTAGTGATCATTCTAGCGCAAGAGTTATATACAGATATAAAGGATAATTAAGTAATTATTTAATATATAAGTTTATATTTCTCTAATTAATTTAGAAGTTTGAATTTGTAGCTTGCTACTAATTTTTTAAAGTATTTATATTTCCTTAACTCTATTTTTCTTCGTCATGAAAAACAACGCTTTTTCACCTGGTCGTAAATCGGTCGTATGAAAAAACGCTTGATTCAAAAAGCGCTTATAAATACTGCTTTATTTCAATAATTCACTAATGGTTCTTAATCAGAGGGTCCAGGGTTACAATCCCTGGGGAATCACCATTGAGATCAATAAGTGCGAAAGCACTTTTTTCATATATGTTAAAAACAAATAATAAGGATTTCCCTAATATTGATCTGATTAGAAACACAGATGAAATATAAAAAACTCTCACTTCCAGTCTTAATGACAGTCATAGTAAGAGTTCATTCTTATGATTTTTACAAAATAGTCGCAGCAGATAATATACCAGGAATGCTTGATTCTTTTTTATATATATTCGATCGGCAACGCATCAACGCTTTCTGTAATTGGAACGACGTTCTCACTCAGACAGATCACTGCTCCTCTTCCTACAGAAATCTCTTTGTTATTATCCAATACAGAGAAATTCTTAATCATGTTCTTATTGACTGATGCGGAAGATTTGATTTCGATTGGATGGATGATGCCATCTTCAAGGATCAGCAGATCGATCTCTTTCTTATCCTTGTCTCGATAATAGAATAGTGTGTCTTTGATTTCTTTCCCGGCGTTGTAATAGCTTTTGATGATCTCGCTTACCACAAATGTTTCAAAGATGTTTCCGGACATCGCACCGTTTCTGGCTTGTTCATAAGTCTTCCAACCTACCAGATAGCACATCAGTCCTGTGTCCATAAAATACAGTTTCGGTGATTTGATCATCCGCTTTATGATATTGCTTTTATATGTATGGATCAGTCTGACGATACCGCTGGCTTCAACGATCGACAGCCAGTTTTGTACCGTCTTAATATCGACGCCAACATCACCGGCAATGTCTTCATAGACAATGATCTGTCCGGACCTGGCAGCAAGTGATACCAGGAAAGATCTGAACTTTAGTTCATCCTTCAGATTGATAATCTTGCGGATATCTCTTTCCAGGTATGTGCGAATATAATCCCGATAGAACCACTCCCAGTCTCTTTCTTCATCCAATAGTTCCGGCATCGATCCTCTGTGGATTTTCTTCCATAGATCGTCATATTTCACCAGATGATCCTTACGTTCTTTTATGTACTCATTCGTCGAAATAAAAGGCTTATTGTATTTAACTTTGAAGAATTCGCGCAGAGATAGAGAACTCATTTCCAGAATGCTCATTCTGCCGACAAGCATTGATGAAGCGGCTTCCATCAGCTTATGCGTCTGAGAACCAGTGAGAATCATCTGCCCTTTTTCAGAATTGCGATCAGCAATAAGTTTGATCGTACGGAATAGTTCTTCTGCATATTGAACTTCATCGATGATCAAAGGGTATTCCTGATCTTTGAAGAAAAGAGGTGGATCTGTTTTTGCCAGAATCAGCATATTTTCATCATCAAGAGTAATGTAATTGAAATCAGAAAAAACATTCCGAATAACTGTTGTCTTACCTGTCTGTCTGGCGCCGGTCACCAACACGACTTTCGTCTGATTGATCGCTTTTACTAAAACACTTTCTATTGATCTATGAAGATACATGATCAGTCTCCTTCCGTCTAAAATGGATTATAACTCCATTATAGCCGAATTCTATCACAAAATCATCGTCCATCTCTGAACTGTGATCATTAATAATTCATGTCGTAATAAATACATCAAGATGTAAATATGTTCCTGTTTTTCCAAAGGCAGGGCATAAAATTTCTCGTTCATAGAGGTCCTTTCAGCGTATTAACCGCTTCGGTCAATACCATTAAAACCCCATTGACCATTTTTGAGAAGACCATCTGAAGTATAAAATGCATCTAAAGAATTCTGGTCGTCAATGTTCAAGGGATCATTATTGAAATCAATGAGTGCGAAAGAACTTTTAAATTAATGCATAAAACAAATCTCCCAGCAGCTATGGAAACAGTTTGTTAGCTTTGACAGACAAAATAATTATTCCTTAACTTTTTCTTAATTCATCAAAAGCTCTTTTTAGAGTATTTTTTGTTTTATATTCAGAAAGATTGGTAGAATTAATAAGTATACAGATAAACAGAAATATGGAGAAATTCAAAGAGAACAGAACGAGGATCATAATCATAGCCATTGTAGCCATACTGGTGATAGCCTTGTACAGACACGAACAGAATTACCGCAGGCCGGTAAATGTTGTCGATCAGCAGGTACAAGGAGATAACTTTATCGTCACCCTGGATGGACCGGGCAGCTGTTATCTGGGTCAGGAAATAAACAGGGATCCTGCTCTTTGGGCCAAAAGCGACGAAAACAACGTCTGCACCTTGCCATTAAAGGAGTATAAAACAAACCTCTATATCAGAAACGCTGAAGGATTTGAATGCGGCGTTATCGAAGGGCTTGAATTATCATATATTGAAAGTATCAGAATCACTTCAGGTGATGTTTATCTGGCCATCAATGGCAATGAAAAACTCAGCTATGAAACCGAATATAAAGGCACAGTCAATGAAGAGGTTCTTCTGAAAAGTGAAGACGAAAACATCGCGACAATTGACGAAAACAATGTCATCCACGGCGTAGGTGCTGGTGAAACCAAAATCACTGCCTCTTTCGGTGAAAAGAGCGATTCAATAAATGTGCTGGTCACCGATCTTATCGTCAAAGCTCCAAGAGAGTTTGATGTATACAAACCATATCTGGGCTGCGGATACTACAGCAAGGAAGAAAATGACCTTCTTGATGAGATCCTGGCTTCAAGGATCGAAAAAGCCGGCTTGCATACCAGAGCTGGTGTTGTTGAAGCGGCAAGATTCCTGGCACTTGAATTCCCGTATCGTATAAACTATTTCATTGAAAACGGAAGAATAGCTTCTTATGTAAATAGATATGCGGATGGCGAAGGAAGATATTACCATGTCGGTCTGTATCTTGATCCTTCCCGTTTTGATAATCTTGATCAGGACATGATCTATGGCGGACCAGGATGCTGGGGCTGTGCAATTAATGAATTCTCCAAAAACAGGATGGCCAGAAACGGTTTAGACTGCAGCGGCTTTGTAGCATGGGCTATCCTTAACGGCGGTTTTGACTGCCGTGATCTGGGTGCAGGCATAGCTCAGGACTGGCCTGATCTTACCGATCTGGGTGAAAAGAAGATACTGTCTGAAGAACTGAAGGAAGACAGATTAAGAGTCGGCGATCTTCTCTCCGGTCCTTATGGCGGAACTGTCTATGAAGGCGGACATATCGCGATCGTTGCCGGTATTGATAAAGATGGATATATCTATGTCGCAGAAGAACTGGGATATGCGGATGCCTGGGGTTATTTCATCGAAAAATATGATCATTCCTCATTGCTGCGGCATTTCTTCTATCGTGTCGATATGGAAGAATATTACGGCGGCGCTGATGGCAATCTGACTGATTTCTGGATCGAAGAAGAATAATACGACTTTCGTGATTAAATCAGGTTTAAGCCTGTTTTGGTATTTCTCTCTTGCTTAGAAATTTCCCTGAAAATATTTCTTAAAAATGTTCTATTTTTTTGATAACTAATAAGCTGTATAAATTAGCAGCTCACAAACTCAAAAGATCTCAATCTCAAATCATCCATTATTTTACTGGGAAATCGTTACTTATTTTTTAAATTTAAAAAACCCACAGGCTATAAAAGCAGGTGGTTCTTTTGTTTCGCACACTTTGTGTGCTCAACTGTCCACTAGGACGAAAAGAACAGTTCCTATTGAGAAACTGCTCATTACGTATAACAAATTACCTGTCTTTTTCTCTCAGCAGCAAAGCCGCATTGACTACCACGAACACCGAACCGAAGTTGTGCCACAGTGCTCCGGTTACAGGGGTCAGAACACCAAAGGCTGAAAGAAGCACAGCGGAAAGATTGATGATCAGTGAAGCAGCGATGTTCGTCTTCACTTTCATCATTACCTTGCGCACCAGTGCAAACAGATATGAATTAATAATTTTATATACCTGTGATCAGTGATCACAGGTATTTTTGTCATGTTATAAACTTTAGGTTAGTTTATGTATAAAATAATAGTTAAAGGAAGGCCAGCCTTATGAAGAAGATATTTACAAGTACAATCATTTCAATTATCATGATCGTATCCCTGTTTACACCACAAACAGCCGTCTCTTTAAGTGCCGATGCTATTGACGAGGAAAGTGTCAGAAGAAGCATGTCGACAGTTGTTACGTCAATTAATGAACTCGGTGATGTTGTTAGTATGACGGACGATCAGAAAACCATGATGACGAATATGTTTACTGATTTCGCAGAAGATTTCAAAAACATCGGTGGTACTATCAGCGGTATAGTTGCTCCGATCAACGGTACTATAACTTTTCTGCGACTGATTGGATTGATGAAAGATCCGACAACGACGGCCTTGTTCAATATTCAGACCCAGTTGGCAGATATTTCCAGTCAATTGACCACTATGAACAACAAACTGGATGCCCTCACTAAGACAATGATCGATATGAAGGCAACGGAAGAATTCCATTTCCGAGCCACTACTGCTCAGACGCATAGGCAGAACTGGGCCACTTTCCGTAGCACATATATGGAACAGGGTCTGGACAATCTGATGCTGAATTATAATGCGCAGATGGCCAATGCCTGGAAAGACTGGTTTACTACTGAAGCTAATTCAAAATCTAATTTAAACAGCATCCTGATCTGGTATCACAATACCGGTTCAGGAGAAACAGTGAATTATGAATTACAGAATACTCTGAAGAATGATTTTGATGCTGAACACGAAAGTCCAGCTGAGGGCAAAGATAACTATATCCTTTATGCGGATGAATTCGATAAGGCGAATGATCGTCTGATTGCCTTGAACGGAGACTTTTTTGCAGGAGCCAAATCCATCGAGTATAACATCAATACCTATCGAGAGAACCTGAAGTCCTATGTCATCAGTAAGATTAATGAGGATCTTGGCGAAGAAGGTTTTACCAACATCAAGGCCTGGAACATAAAGAAAGAGATGCTTAATGAGGAAATGCTCAACGAGATAGCCGATCAGGCTGTTGATGTGATAACTTTCAAATTAAGTGATAATTATATCAACTCATCTGCTGACTTCTCTAACAATGTTTTAAATCAGTATAAACTGTATTGTGAACACCTGTTGGCCAATACAGAAGGAGTCGATGCTTTACTGCAGACGATGTACCTTACTCACGCTTTTGAATTCGAGATAAAGAAAGACCTTAAGGATCTGATCAATCTGATGAGTCTGCAGACCGGTACTTACAGTGCTTTTGTAGCTAATATCATCAGTATGTCGAATTATATACAAGACAAGGATAAAGGCGATTTTACAACCAGAATGTGTAATACACTGGATGGTTTAGCTAATCTGAAGAAAAAAGCTACGACTGGTGAGGACCGTTATTCTTACATCACCAATTCAGTCATCGATTATGGAAACCTGTCTCTTTCAAGTGAAGTATCCGTTGACTGGAAAGAAATAATAACTACCGCTTATGTAGCTAGCCATGGCGGAACGATCAATGTCAAACTTACCGACAGCAGCAACAATTCTCAGAGTACTTCCATGCTGGTAGGTGATGCTCCGGCTTTACTCTTGTCATATATGGTCAGAAGTAATGGTGGAACTTTCAATCATGAATACATGAATAATAAACTTACAGTCAATAAACAGAGAGACTGTTTCAACCTGGTTACTTCTTATAATGGCGATGAAGAAATGACTCAGGATACCAATGCGAGACTAGCAACAAATAAAGTCATCGGATCATATTTTGAGGGTGATCCTGACGTCTATCTTGCTTCCTTGCCTTCAAAAGCTGAATTCGGCTATGTGAATATTCACAGAAGAGGAGTTGGTACTATTTTCGATGGCACATCTTCATCTGTATCAGTCTACAAGCCACTTATAGCAGTAGCGGCTTATGGTGAAAGTCATACGTTATGGTCCACCGATGAAGCGGCTCTGATGTTTGGTCCAAAAGATACAGGAGTGATGTCCACTGCTGTTAAAACAGAAACTACCTATGAGGATACTTTTGCGCATTACTATACAAAAACCCTCTATGGATCGGTTGATTATAATGCGCTGATTTCAATACCGCTTAAAAACAATGAGGCTTTAACCGATACAGATAGTCCGCTCTATCGTTACAATAATGATACTGTTGATAAAATTGCCCAGAAGGATGAAAATCATATCCACGAATGGGATGAAGGAACGATAATCAAAGATGCAACCGATAACGAATTAGGTATTATCAGATATACCTGTCTTAATGAAAAATGCAATGATTATTCCTATACCAGACTTTATGACAATAAACAAAAAGCAATTCTGACTTTCGATCTTGATGGTGGAACTCTGGAAGGTTTTGATAATCAATTGAGCAGAGAGTTTAATGTTGGCTCAATTATCATTCTGCCTAAAGAACCAAAAAAGGACGGCTATACTTTCCAATACTGGAGTGAAAGTGATCATCCGGCTGACAGCAGTTATGATGTGACAGGAGACAGAACATTTAAAGCAGTCTGGATCAAGAGTCATCCATATCAGCTTGACAGCAAGAACGATAAAGAATGGTATAATGACTCCTACAAGGAACCTTATATCAGGGTAATCAGAAAAGATGAAGACGAGGCTACTTTGGCGCATTTCAAAGGAGTACGTGTGGATGAGTCCCTGATTGCCAGAAACTGTTATGATGTAGAGTCTGGTTCGCTGATCCTGAAATTCAAACCATCATTCCTCAAGAGTCTGCCTAATGGTGCACATCTTGTAGAAGTGCTGTTTGATGATGGAAAGGCAGAGTTTACCTTGAATATTCAGAATGGTTACCCGAAAAATCAGTATCGTGTTCCAATAACCGGTATTGAATAATCAATAAAATGCATTTTTGAAAATTCCATCTCAGGGTGGACTTTATAATTTATGGTAGTATTATTTTAGAAACTAAGAAGTACTGAAATTCTAGTACAATCAGAAAAATACATTTTGGAATTAGAAAAGGGTGCTTCCGGTACTAGACCGGATTGATGACAAAAAGAGTCAAATGTTTGACATTGAAACAAAAATATGGAATTATAACTATGGGCGGAGGCTTTGGCCTCCGCTTTTTTTATCTCATGTACAAACAAAGAAGACCACGGCAAATGATGATACCGTGGCCTTTTGTTTTTGTTTGCTGAATGAATCTTCCTATTTGATCTGGATCGCACCTGTCGGGCAGGTATCTGTGCAGCCACCACAGGCGACGCACTCTGCTGCATCCACATAAGCTGTCTGGCTATCCGACATATGAATGGCTTCTACCGGACATACACCGATACAAGCGCCGCAGCCGATGCAGACATCACTGTCTACGACGGCATGAGGATCTGTTACTTCCTGGTTTGTGCCACCGCTTACCTTCTTTAATTCCTGATCTTTTATTGTATTATCCATAATCGTTTCCTCCTTTAGATGATATGCTCTCTATTTATAATTTGATTATATCGCATCTGATCCGTTTCCGCTTTTACTGCTTGTCTCTTTGTCGAAATGTTTAGTTTGTTGGAAGATAGTCATTTAAGGATGTTTAAAAAAACCAATTATAATAAAGAAGTACTTAATTAATGGAGGAACAGACATGGTTACAAACAATGAAATTCAGAAATATATGAGTTCCATGACAGATAAAGAAAAAGAAGGATTCCTTGACTTCTTGAAGGAGAGGGCAGATGCCGGAAAGAGCGCAGAAGAGGCTCTTTCTGAGTATGCCGCATTAAAAGGCTATAATGTTACAAAAGATCAGCTGGGAATGATGACCGGCGTGACCGCGATGTCCGCGGAAAATCTGAAAGAAGTAAGCGCTGGAACGGGTTTTCCTGTCGGCACACCTGACCAGACTGCACGATGGAATTGTCCGACCTCGCATAAAAACGCTTATAAGACAGGAAGAGAAGAAGAAAGGGACTGTTTATTCTTCTGGAGCCAGCATATGAAGGAATATCACTGTCCTGATTGCGGTTATGATTTCTGGGTACACGAGGACTGATATTATCCGGGAACATCGCTAAGCAATGTAAAAAACTCAAGCATCTCCAATATTATAGCAATACCCAACACATATTATTGACATAACACAGATATCTGTATTTTATTTTGTCCGGATCTGAGATCCGATTTAAGGTTTTGTTTTGAATTGATTATCACAAAAGACATGGCCGCACGTTTACCCGTACACCCGGCAGCAAATCGCCAGGAGACCATGTCTTTATATGCTATTAATCTAAGAACGGCGTTATTAATCTTCCGAGATATATTGTCTATACGTCTTTGAGCAATATTTACACTTGTAGACCTGATATGGTAACTTTTTCAGATAATCATTCTCGATACCACCCACTTTCTCGGAATATTCATGTCTTCCATTAGCCTTGGCGCAGTAATCATCTGCTGTCTGGTAGTAAGAGAAATCAGACCAGCATCCGA
>JAEEGJ010025564.1_pt1 | contig 12079 bp, 11 predicted proteins | sample 8958761 | NCBI WGS metagenome assembly JAEEGJ01 (sample SAMN16246546, study PRJNA631951) | gut metagenome | biome: gut microbiome; feature: rumen; material: RS-attached | host: Bos | place: Iran: Karaj | collected 2018-10 | reverse complement strand
TTTAGTTTAAAAATCAATAAAGGTGAAAAAATTGCTTTAGTTGGTAAAACTGGAGCAGGTAAAACAACTATTGTTAACTTACTTATGAATTTTCATACTCATTATGATGGCGAAATACTAATAGATGGAATTGAACTTAGAACACTTGATAAAAATGAATATAGAAAATTAATAAGTATGGTTCTTCAAGATACATGGTTATTTGAAGGAACCCTTCGTGAAAATATTGTGTTTGATAAAAAAATAAGTGATGAAAAGTTAAAAAATGCACTTTCTAAATCAAAGATACTTCATATGATTGAAGGACTTCCTGGTGGATTAAATTACATTATTAATGAAGAAACAAACAATATGTCAGCAGGAGAAAAACAATTAATGACTATTGCAAGAGCTTTAATTGCAGATCCACAAATACTTATATTAGATGAAGCAACTAGTAATGTAGATACAAGAACTGAAGAATTAGTACAAAGTGCAATGGATAAATTAGCTATTGGAAAAACATCATTTATCATTGCTCATAGATTATCTACTATTCGTAATGCAGATTTAATATTAGTTATGAATAATGGTAAAATAATAGAACAAGGTACTCATGAAGAATTATTAAAGAAAAATGGTTTTTATGCAGATCTTTATAATTCACAATTTCAAGAATTGTTAGATTAGACAAAGTTTACTTTGTCTTTTTTATTGAATAATATTTGTTTTTGTGGTAATTTATAAGTGAGAGTAGGGATTATATGGAAAGATATAAAATGTTTGCTATGATAACAACATCACTTGGGTTAATGTTTTTAGTAGTTGGAGTTACATATGCATTCTTTAACTACACAAGAACAGGTAATGAAAATACTTTAGGAACAGGAAGAATATATTTTAATACAACAGAAGGAACTGCCCTAAATTTAACAAATGTATTTCCAGTAGATAGTACAGAAGCCTCAAATGCTAATTTAGATTCATTAACTATAGGTATAGAAGGAGATACTAATTATACAGATGGTGAAGAATTTGAAATTAGTATTGTTGATGTAAATAATGTTGTTAATGGTAAAGAAGTACCAATGAACTTTATAGCAACGTATGAAGCAACAACAGGTAATACAATTGGAACAAGTAGTGATAATTATATGACAGCAAGAAATTCAAAAGATGCAACTATATATAACTTAACTACAACTGGTGAAATAGAAGAAAATAAACAAATATTAGTTGGTTATATCGATAATGGAGCAACTGGTATAAATGGTACACTTACTATAAAAGCTTATGTAGATGCAGATAGAATAGCCATAAGTGATACTTATAATGGACCAAGTGCAACTCCAAATGATAATAATGGAACAACAAATGAATGGGTAAATGGAAGAACAGTATTTACTACAACAGAATGGAATAGTTTAAATAGTAATTCAATTAGTTTTAAAATAAAAGCAGAATCACAAGAAGGTATTTGGGTTTATCCTAAAATAGCTACTTGTCCTGGATGTAAATTTATTTTTCCACATGATCCTGTCTATATTGTAGGGAACGAATATGATGAAGAGCCTACAGTTCTTACTAATGGTGTAAGTGATAATTATTTAGATGTTATGTCTTCAAGTGAACAAGATTTTTTCATGGGAGTAATATTAAATAGTTCTAATCAAGTAACTAAAGCTTATGTATGTGGAACACAAAACAATAATATGTTTTGTATTGATGCTACCGATAATGGAGCAAACTATGAAGCAAATAAAGAATTATTGCAAAGTAAAAAATATTGGAATAATAATTGCATTATTGAAAGCCCTGGTCAAGCATATGAGTCTGTGTATTGTCCTCAAATTGATAAGTTGGATTTAGGTGTAGGAAAAACAGGTGGAGCTATGGCAAGAGATGATGATGGTGGATTTTGTTCGGTAGACAATAGTGGCTGTATTCATTGCTATGCCACTGATCCAAATTAATGTTTATGTATAATTCATAATTTTAAGAATAATAAGACAAAGTAAACTTTGTCTTTTTTATTGAATAAAAATAGTATTTATGATACATTATAGGTGAAAGTAGATGGTAATATGACTAAAAAACAAGAAATACTTGGTGTTGCTGGCTTTATAACATTATTAGTAATACTAATTGGTGCAACATATGCATTTTTTAACTATACAAGAACTGGTGCAAATAATACTTTAGGAACAGGTAGAATATATTTTAATACTGTAGAAGGAACTACATTAAATATAACTAATGCATTTCCAATGACTAGTAATGAAGCCATAAATGCAAATCTTGATTCATTAACTATAGGTGTAGTAGGTGATACTAATTACATTGATGGTGAAGAATTTAAAATATCTATAACTGATGTAAGTAATACTATAAATGGTAAACAAATTCCAATTAACTATATTGCAACATATGTAGCAGCAAATGGAGGAACTACTGGTAGTTTTAGTGATGATTACTATAATGCTAGAAATGCAAAGAATGCTAGTATTTATACAGTAAATGGAACAGGTCCAGTAGAAGAAGATAGTGAAATATTAGTAGGTTATATAGATAATGGAGCAACTGGTATAAGTGGAACACTTACTATAAAAGCTTATATCGATGCAGATAGAATAGCTATTACTGATACATATAATGGACCAAGTTCAACTCCAAATGATAATAATGGAACAACAAGTAGTTGGGTAAATGGAAGAACAGTATTTACTACAACAGAATGGAATAGTTTATCAAGCAATCCAGTTAGTTTTAAAATAAAAGTGGAATCTAATGAAGGAATATGGGTGCCAGGAAAAATAGCATCATGTCCTGGATGTATGTATCTTGATAGACAAGGAGAAATATTCTTAACTTGGAATACAATGAATCAAACACCAACGGTGATTACAACTGGATTAAGTAATAATTATTTGGATATAGTAAATAGTTCTGGTAATAACTATTTTATGGGAGTTATTCTTAATAGTTCAAATCAAGTAACAAAAGCTTATGTATGTGGTATTAAAGGTGATATTCCTTTTTGTCTAGAAGGTACAAATGATGGATCATCATATACAACTAATCAAACATTATTACAAAGTGCAAGTCTTTGGAATAATACTTGTACAGTAACTAATTCTAGTAGTACGATAACAAAATGTTCTACATCTAATCCTGATTTATATGTAAGCACATCAAATAATGGAGATGCATACGTTTTAGGAGAAGGTGAAGCAGGTTACTTTATTGACTCCAATGGTGGAAGAATGTATTCTGGAGCATTGGATTAGAAAGTGATTATTAATCACTTTTTTCTTTACTTAAATAATTATTTTATATATAATTAACTAGGTGATATTTATGTGGTTAGTTATGGCAATTGTAACTCTTATATTATGGGGTATTGCAGATTTATTTTATAAAAAAGGTAATAATGAAAAAGATAAGTATTCTCATCTTAAAACTGGTATGTTAGTTGGTTTTGTAATGGGAATACATGCAACTATTTATATGATAGTAGAAGGTTTATCTTTTGATTTTATTGCTATGCTTAAATACTTACCAGTATCACTTTGTTATATTATATCAATGGTTATTGGTTATAAAGGACTTAAATATATTAATTTATCTGTTTCTAGTCCAATCCAAAACTCATCTGGTATTATTACTAGTATACTATTATGTATTATCTTTAAAGTAAGTTTATCTTTATATGAAATAATTGGTTTAGTCCTTATGACTATTGGTGTATGGATACTTTCATATATTGAAAATAAAGAAAATAAAAAGATTGTTTTAAAAAATATTGGGTTAACTGCTATTATCTTTCCAATTTTATATTTAATAATTGATGGTGCTGGAACATTCCTTGATGCAGTTTATTTGGATCACTTAGAAATAGTTAGTGAAGATATTGCCCTTATTTCTTATGAATATACTTTCTTAATATATGGAATTATTACTTTTATTTATTTAAAATACAAAAAAGAGAAAATAAGACTATTTAATGAAAAAGATAAGATTTTTGCTTCAATATTTGAAACGCTTGGTCAATTTACATATGTATTTGCTATATCAAGTCATTCAGTTATTTCTGCACCAATAATTGGTTGTTATTGTGCATTTTCAGTTTTATTATCTAGAATATTTTTAAAAGAGAAAATGAATAAATGGCAATATCTAGCTTTAATATTAATTCTTAGTGGTATTATTATATTAGCAATATTAGAAGAACTATAATTGTCAAAAATAATGTGTTATAATTATATTGAAAGGAGTCTTTATGAATAGAGTTGAATTAAAAAATAGGGCAAAAGAATTAATTGTTGATAATAAATGGTATATTTTAAAACCAGTAATTATTTTTGGATTAGCATCTATGGTTATAACATTTATGGCATATTTTTTGGATAGTTCATTAGGCTTAACTACTACTGATGTGGTTATGATAGGAGATAGGGCATTTGCTACTAATACAGGTGGAATTATTACTGATATAGTAGGTACTTTAGTTGGAGTTGCAGCATGTGTTTTTGGTGTTGCTTATGCATATTATATTCTTATGTTTGTACGTGGTGGAAAACTAGAAATGAGTGATATAGTTGATTGGGCAAAAGAGCATTGGATAATTGCAATTCTTGTTAGCTTATTAGTAGGATTAATTATTATTGGATGTACTCTACTTTTAGTTATTCCTGGTATAATTGCTTCTTTTGGTCTTATGTTCTATCAAGAAGTATGTGCAGATAATCTAGAATTAAGGCCTATGGAAATAGTTAGAAAAGCTTGGGATATGACTAATGGACATAAAATGGATTTATTTGTTCTTGGTTTATCATTCATTGGATGGGCTATAGTAGCTATATTTACATTAGGTATCCTTTATATTTGGTTAGCACCATATATGACAATAACTTTAACTCTTGCATACGAAGAATTAAAGAAATAACAGAAAATAACAAAAAAAGATTGACTTTAATGGCTAATCTAGGTATAATCTTAATTGCTGACTTTGGTTAGCGATTAGATTTGGGGCATTAGCTCAGCTGGGAGAGCGTCACGTTTGCACCGTGAAGGTCAGCGGTTCGATCCCGCTATGCTCCACCATTTTGAAAATAAGTGAACGTTTGTTCACTTTTTTTATATATTTATTTTTTATATGATATAATTAATTATAGATAGTAGGTGGTACTATGGATGATAATATGTCATATGAAGAAAGACTAAAGGAAAAGATAGCTGAAATGTATGAGACGTATCTTAATGAAAAACTATCTTTAGTTTTTAATGGTAAGATTGGTGAATTATCCCATAATGTAATTAGACATAAAGTTTTAAATGATATAACAAAAGTTGATCAAGAAAAACTTAGTTATATTTTTGAAAAAGGAACTTATACAAACATAACTTTTAATCCATCCCGTTTTGTTGAAGGTTATATTATTTTAGAAAATTGGTATGATGGTCGTATGGATTTAATAGATATGTCTGGAAATTTTTATTTTGGTATGACATATGAAATGCCATCGTATATATTAATGCCCGATGTATATGGCAAGTTGTGTAAGAAAAATGAGTTACATAATGTCAGTGAAGGATGGTTTTTAGCTAATTTAGAAGAAGATAAATATTCTAATTTGGATGGATATTATTATTTTAGTATTCAAGATAAAAATCTTAAAATTGGACCATTTACTAAAGCATATGATTTTACTGATGGCTTTGCAGTTGTAGAAAAAGATGGAAAATGGAATGTGCTTAATCATGATATGCGTTTTGTTTTTCCAAAGTCATATGATTATATAACTAGAGTAGATTTTGGTAGAGTTAAAGTTCGTGATGGCATAAGAAGTAAAACAATTTATTTAGGTATGAAAGACTATGAAGTAAAAAGATCAGGATTTGGATATAGTTGTAGTAATGGAAAACAACAATTTAAAATTAAATATCAACCTGTTAAAATGTTTGATGATAAAACTGTATTATGTTTTCATGATAATCATTATTATTTATTTGATGTAAATAGAAATATATATCAAAAACTTGATCCACTAGTTGTTTATTGGACGTATTGGAAAGAGAATGTAGATACTGATGTTTTTTATGATGATAATTTTATTTATGATAAAGAGAATAAAAAAGTATATTTTCCATATAATGGAAGATTATTAGATATAACAGAGTTTTATATTGCTCATTTGGCAAATATTGATAAAATAAAAGTTAAACGTGATATTGGGGATATTAAAACTTTAGATGAATTCGTTTCTAAAAATTTTGATAAAGTACAAGAAATGATGGCTGAAGAAAGAGAAAAAAATAAAGCTATTCTTGAAAGACAACAAGAAGAAATATTACAAAATGAGATTAAAGAAAAACAAAAAGAGGAAAAAGAAAAATTAAGAAAAAAAGAAGAGGATCAAAAAGAGGGATTAATTAAACTTAAAGAAGCTTTAGAATTATTAAGAGATGATGGTATAAATTTAGGTATAAAAAAAATACAATATGATATCAGTTTTATTGTAGTTGGTGATCATCTTGAAATACCAAAAGATTTTATTCAAGTATTAAAGTATATAGATCTAAGTTTATTTGATTTTGATAATGTTAAAGTAAGTGGTATTGATTTTCGTGGATGTAATGTTGAACATATTAATCCACAAAGAGTCTATAACAAAGATTTAAGTAATTGTAATTTTGAAGGCGTGTATATTAATCCATTTATTAGTTTTGATGATGTTGATATTAGAGGTGCTAAATTTGGTTATGATACTAATGGTATAAGAATAGACATGTTAAATCAGTCATTAGAAAGAGCTATCTATGATGATACTACAACATTTAATGGCATACCATTAAGTCTTTATCTAGAAAAAAAACAATCTGCTGGTAAATAAAAAAAAGACATATTGTCTTTTTTTATTTAAATAACACTTTTCCAAGAACTATTAAGATACATGCACCAATTGCACTAGTACCAATCGCACCAAGTATTCCGTTCCAATGAAGTCCAATTAGGCCAAAAACCCAAGTTCCTACGAAACCACCAATGATACCAATAATAATATTTCTTATTAGACCACCTTTAGATCCCATTAAGAATCCTGCTATAGTACCAGCAATAGCACCAATTATTAAACTTGTTAAAATTGCCTCTAAACTCATAACGCCTCCTTATAATTAAATTATAGCATAAAAATATAAAAAATTGACATACTTAATAAAATTATGTTATAATTTTCGAGTTAGAGGTGAATTGATGAAAAGCTTTGATTCGATCGCAGCAGAAATAATAAATAGTGATAAATATCAATCTCTTAAAGAAGAAAATCATCATGGATTATCTCGGTATGATCATTCTTTAAGAGTTGCTAAGAATACATATAGATTATCTAAGAAAATGAAATTAGATTATGTTTCTGCAACAAGAGGAGCCCTATTACATGATTACTTTACTAATGAAGAATATCGTAATACTAAGGGAGTTAAAAAATATAGTATGCACCCAGTAATTGCACTTAATAATGCATTAAGGGAATATGATTTAAATCCAATAGAAGAAAATGTTATTGTAAGTCATATGTATCCAATGGGAAAAATTAAACCAAATTGTAAAGAAAGTTGGTTAGTATCAAGTGTAGATAAGAGTGTAGCTCTTTATGAGTTTGCAAGATTTAAAGCTAAAGAAGCTTTTGCATTTACATTTATACTAACAATTAACTTTTTACATTTTTAATAATTAAATGATGATAGAAAGTAGTAATTTATCTAAGTATTTATAGTGAGATGATGGTTGGTGTAAATCATTAATACATTTAAATGAACGTGTTCTGAAGTTTAATCGCTAAAAGCGTTATCAAATGAAGATAGAATTTCTATGAAATAGGATGGTACCACGCAAGAGCGTTCCTATGTTATAGGAATTTTTTTGTTAAAAAGGAGGAAATATGAATTTAATTAAAGAAGCTGAAAAGTATTTATGTGATGTTATTAATAGTTTAGGTTATAGTATTGATAATGTTAATTTAGTACCTAGTGGTAAACCAGAACTTGGACAATTTCAAATTAATGAAGCTTTTACTTTAGCTAAAATTAATCATGAAAATCCAAGAGAAGTAGCAGAGAAGATAGTTAATAAACTAGATAATAGATTTACTAATATTAATATAGCAGGACCTGGTTTTATTAATATATCATTTAATGATGAAATAATTAAAGATTATCTAAATAAAGGAATTAATAATTTTGATAGTTTAATTGATAAAGAAGAGAAAAAGAATATTATAGTAGATTATGGTGGTGCTAATGCAGCTAAAGCATTACATGTTGGTCATATGCGTTCAGCTAATATTGGTGAATCAATAAAAAGATTATTAAGAGTATTAGGTCATGATGTAATGGGTGATGTTCATTTAGGTGATTTAGGTCGTCAATCTGGTATGTTAATATCTGAATATAAAAGAATGAAACCAGATTCACCATTTTTTGATAAAAATTATAAAGGAGAATATCCTAAAATAGAGTTAACTACTAAAGATTTAGGTATAATGTATCCTAAAGCTAGTTTAGAAGCAGCTAATTCAGAAGAAAGAATGGCAGAAGTACGTGAAATAACAGCTGAAATAGACAAAGGAAACCCTGCTTATACGGCTCTTTGGAAACAAATGGTAGAAATATCTAGTAAAGAAATAAAAGCTGTATATGATAGATTAAATTGCCATTTTGAGTTATGGGAAGGTGAACTAGATGCTTTTAAATGGATTCCTAAGGTATTAGAGATAATGAAACCTAATCTTTATGAATCAGAAGGGGCATTAGTTTGTGATGTAAAACGTGATGATGATAATAAACCTATGCCACCAATGATGGTAATTAAAAAAGATGGAGCAACTATCTATGGAACAAGGGATTTAGGTACAATACTTTCTCGTATGGAAAGATTTAAGCCTGATGAAATGTGGTATTTTACTGATGAAAGACAAGGTTTATATTTTGAACAAGTATTTCGTGCAAGTTATAAAACAGGATTAGTACCAGAAACTACAACTCTTAAACATTTTGGTTTTGGTACAGTTAATGGTAAAGATGGTAAACCATATAAAACCCGTGATGGTGGAGTTATGGAATTATCTGAATTAATTAATTTAATTCGTAACGAAGTAGAAAAGAATATTAAAGAAGATATAACTGGTGAAGAAAGAAATGATATAGCTGAAAAACTAGCTATTGCAACATTAAAATATGCAGATTTATTACCGTTTAGAAAAACAGATTATATTTTTGATTTAGTTAAATTCTCATCGCTTGATGGTAAAACAGGTCCATATATTTTATATACATTAGTACGTATTAAATCACTATTAAAGAAAGCTAATGAAAGTAATTATGAATTAGTTAATATAGAAAATAATGAAGTAAAAGATCTATTAGTTAAATTATTACAAGTGGATAATATTTTAAAGAAAAGTAAAGAAGAAGCTACATTAAATTATATATCTGATTATTTATATGAAATATTAAGTCTTTATAACAAGTTTTATAACAATAACAATATCTTAAATGAAGAAAAACTTGATATTAAAAATACTTATCTAGCTTTATCAAAATTAACTTATACAGTAGCTCATAATCTACTAGATATATTAGCTATTCCTGAAGTAGATAGAATGTAAGAATTATGTTTTTCATAATTCTTTTTTTGTAGTATAATTAATGTATTAAGGGTGATAGAATGGATATATTAAAAATATTCTTATTATTTTGGTTTTGTTCATTTCTTGGATGGGTAGTAGAAGTAATAGCTTTTATTTATAGCGATAAAAGAATAATTAATCGTGGTTTTTTAATTGGCCCATATTGCCCAATATATGGTAGTGGAGCTATGATAATGTTATTAATCTCTCCATATAAAAACCATTTATTTGTATGTTTTATATTAGCTTTAGTATTATGTAGTACACTAGAGTATCTCGCTAGTTATATTATGGAAAGATTATTTGAAATACGTTGGTGGGATTATTCTGATGATGCTTTTAATATTAATGGAAGAATATGTCTTCGTAATGCCATAGCTTTTGGTGCGTTAGGAGTTATTTTTACAAGATTTATTTATCCACTTTATACTAAATTAATTAGTTATTTAAGTAACGAAGCAATAATTATTATTTCAGTAATAGTCTTTATAATAACAATAGTAGATATCTTTATATCATTTAATGCAATGAGTAAAATAAAATCTATTTTAGGTAAAGAAATAGAAAACTATAAGAATAAAGATGCAACAGACGATGTTAATAAATTATTTAATAAAAAATTACCAGGTATTAATTTCTTACAAAAACGTTTAATAGATACATATCACTTATTAGATAAAGAAAAGAAATATATTATGAAAACGATAAAAAAAGTTAATGAAAAAACTAAAAGTGGTTATGGTTTATTCTTTATTTTCATAATTATTGGCCTTATTATTGGATTAATACTTAGTTTATATTTTAAATTAGGCTCACCAAAAATAATTATTCCATTTTCTTTATCAGTTGCGTCACTTATAGCAGCTATTATCTTGAAAGTTGGTGATAAATAATGAAAATTAATTTACCAGATGAAGAAATTATGGGAACAGAAAAATCATTTTTAAAAAGAAGAGAAAATGGTTTAATGTTATCTGATAATGATATTGAAATATTAAAAAGAAATGAAATTAATTATTTAGATTATTCTAGTTTAGAAGCTTTAATATTTAGAATACAAGAATCTCTTGAAGAAATAGAAGATGATGAATTAGAGAACCTTAATATTAAGTTAGGAGAGTATAATTATTATAATTATACAAATAAGTAATGATTTATTATTTAGTAGGAATTAATATAGTAGCTTTTATAGTTTATGGAATAGATAAATATAATGCCGTTCATAAAACATATCGAGTTAGTGAATATAGTTTATATTGTTTAGCTATCTTTGGTGGACCAATAGGGTCGCTTTTAGGTATGAGAGTATTTCATCATAAAACAAGAAAGATTTTATTTTGGATAGTTAATATTATTTCACTAATTATATGGATTTGGATTTTGATAGAAAGTTATTGATGACTTTCTTTTTTTATATTATAATTTATTTATAAGGTAGGTAGGCATGATAAAGAATAAGAAACAAAGTTTAATCGTAATAGGAGTATTTGTGTTAACATTAGTTTTATTTACAACAACATATGCATTCTTTAATTACACAAGAACAGGTTCAGGAAATACTATTAAAGTAGGTAGAATTAGCTTTGTAACAAAACAAACAGAAACAATTAATTTAACTAATGTATTTCCAATTGATAAAACAACTATTGATACTGATACAGATAATGTAGATGAAGTAGTTATTGAAATAGAGGGAGATACTGATTATAATCAAGGTATTGAGTATTTAGTTAGTTCAGTAGATTCTAGCGTATATACTTCAGATGGTGTATTAGTACCAATAAGTTTAGATGTAACAACAGCTGGTTTAGGAAACGATAATCCTAATTATTGGACAGCACGCGATTCTAAAGACACTACAATGTATAAAAAACTAGTAGGAGATACTCTTGTTGGTGATCAAATGATATTAGTTGGTTATATAAAACCAAACACAACAAGTGGAACAAAAGAAGGAATAAATGGAAGTATAACTATAAAAGCCTATTTTGATAAAGATATAATAAAAATAAGCGATACATATGATGGAACAGAATCAGACAACATGGGAACAACTAATGAATGGACTGAAGGTAAGACAGTAATTACAACAAGTGAATGGAATGCAATACAACAAAATGGAGTATCATTTAAGGTAAAAATAGAAGCCAATGAGGGAATATGGGTAATTGGTTCACTTGAAGAAATAATGAGAACAAAAAACTATAGTACAACGTTAGATAGAGGAATAAGAGATAATGAATCAAGTGAATTTGTATCTGCCTCAGCAGGTATTGATTTTGGGGCAATATCAAGTGATACCAATGGAAAAGGTATATACATGATGTCAAGTACACAAAATGAATCTTATCCAATAATGTATTATCGTGGTGATATTGATAACAATAATGTTTTATTTGGTAATAAATGTT
>JAEEGJ010025554.1_pt1 | contig 12083 bp, 8 predicted proteins | sample 8958761 | NCBI WGS metagenome assembly JAEEGJ01 (sample SAMN16246546, study PRJNA631951) | gut metagenome | biome: gut microbiome; feature: rumen; material: RS-attached | host: Bos | place: Iran: Karaj | collected 2018-10 | reverse complement strand
CCGTCTATTTCAAGGGCTTCGACTTCGCGGTCAGCGGCTACGGCATGTTCGGCCAGCAGGTCTTCCGTGCTTACCGCCGTTACTCCGACAGCCAGTGGAACAACTACACCACCGAGGTGTACGACTACTGGCACGGCGAGGGTACTTCCAACCACTATCCCCGCCTTGTCGCAGGTACCAACTACAACTTCATGCAGAACTCCGATATCTTCATCGAGGATGCTGACTTCTTCAGGATCCAGACCATCACGCTGGGATATGACTTCAAGCGCGTCTGGAAGAATGCTCCGTTCACGGCCTGCCACCTCTACGTCCAGGCTCAGAACCCGTTCTGCTTCACCAAGTACATGGGCCTCGACCCTGAGGTAGGTTCCTCCTCCGGCTTCAGCAGCTGGGCAAAGGGCATCGACCTCGGATTCTATCCTCAGGCCAGCTCCATGATCCTGGGAATTAACCTTAAATTCTAATCCGGATGACAGATATGAAAAAGATAATCAAAATGGCGGCCGTCGCCGCGCTTGCATTCTCTTTTGCTTCTTGCGAGTCATTCCTTGACACCACGAACTACTGGTCGAAAGACAGCAGTAACTTCCCGGTCAATGCCATCGATGCCGAACAGATGCTTGCAGGTATCTACAACAACCTCAACGTCTCCATCGGTAACAACGTTCACGTCAACCACTTCCTGTGGTCCGTGGCGGCTTCGGACGATGCCCTTGGCGGCGGTGGCCAGAATGACCAGACCATGCAGGCTGAGGACCTCCTCCTCAACTTCGGTACCGACATGTACAACAACTTCTACGTAGACCGTTATAAAGGTATCGCACGCGCGAATGCAGCGATCGAGGCGATGCCCAACTGCGGTGTCGCGGAGCTCAACCAGTACATGGGCGAGGCTTTCTTCCTCCGTGCCTGGTACTACTACGAGCTTGCCTCCATGTTCGGCAACATCCCTTGCCCGGTCTCTTCCCAGGCCGACCCTACCCAGCCGCAGATCAGCGGCGAGGCTCTCTGGGGACAGATCATCGAGGACTGCAAGATCGCAGCCGACATCATGCCGGCCAGGCAGTCCGTCGGTGACGGCCATGTCGACAAGTATGCCGCCGAGGCCCTCCTTGGCCGCGCCTACCTGTTCGCATCCGGCTTCTACGGCCTCTCTGACATTACGCTTCCCGCCTATGAGAATGAAGCCATCGGTGTAAGCATCGCCGAGGGTACCAAGATTTCCAAGGCCGATGTCGGCAAGTACATCACGGACTGCGTAAACAACTCCGGCTACAAACTTGTGGACGATTACCACAACCTCTGGGCCTACACCAACCGCTGCTCCATCAGCGACCCCAAGAATCCTTACTCCAAGGGTAGGGATATCAAAGGTCAGCCCTACAAGTGGGTAGAGGACGACGGCGCCCGCAATCCTGAGGCTATGTTCGTCATCAAGTTCAACACCCAGCCTTCCTGGGGTACCACCATCGGTTACTCCAACCAGACCGCCCTCTTCCTGGGTATCCGCGGCCAGAGCCTCGACAATGGCGAGTGCATGCCTTTCGGTACCGGTTGGGGCATGTGCCCGGTCAACCCTTCGCTGGTGTCTGACTGGAAGGCCCTCGAGCCTGGTGACCCTCGTCTCGATGCTTCCGTCATCGACGTCAAGGACTTCAGCAGCCCCTATGTCTTCGGCGGTGACGCCAACATCCAGGAGAGCGGCTACTATCAGACCAAGACCATGCCTGTCATCGCCTGGAGTGAGGAGAACGGCAAATACATGAAGACCTTCACCAACGTCATGTTCCCCAACCTTACCTGGTCGTCCGGAAACGAGGACAACTTCCAGTTGAACTCCGTCAATGACATGGTGATGATCCGCTTCGCCGAAGTCCTGCTCATGGATGCCGAGATCAACGGCAACCAGGCATCGTTCGACAAGGTGCGCCAGCGTGCGGGACTTCCCACCAAGCCCCTCAATGACGAGAACCTCCGCAACGAGCGCCGCTGGGAGTTCGCCTTCGAAGGCGTCCGTTTCAATGACCTCCGCCGCTACGGCGAGAGCTATGCCGTCACTGCCCTCAACAAGCAGGAAGGCGTAAAGGTCTGGAACAACGGTGTCGAAGGTACCAACAACGCATCCAGGTACAATGGCGGATACGGTGAGCGCTACAAGGCCACAAAGGGCTTCGTACCTCTCCCGAGCAGCCAGATTTCCCTCTCCGCCGGAGCGGGCGAGGAGTACAAGTTCACCCAGAACGAAGGCTGGGGCTCCCAGTTCGACTTCCCGGGATGGTAGTGTTTTTTACTAATTGAAGGAATTATGAAGAAATTACTATACTTCGCAATTGTCGCCATGGCCGGTGCGGTTCTCGCTTCCTGCGAGCCCGTCCTTCTCAAGGGCCCCGAGGCTGACGGACCTGTCGCTGCGAACGATCTCCAGAGCTCGTTTATCATCGATGGCCAGTTTGCCGATGCCGCCTGTACGATCGCCCAGACCGATGGCAACTACATCAAGTACCATACTTCTCCCGCCAGGACCGTCCAGGTGTTCACCACCAAGGCTGACGGTTCCAAGAGCGTGCTCGCCACCGGCGCTGCGGGTGTTTTCAACATCACCCCCAGGCGTGGTGCCGACTCCAACCAGCCTTTCTCGGTGTCCACCATCAACCAGGATGCATCCGTCGTCTCCTTTGACTCTTCCGTCAATGTCTATGTGCCTGCCGACCTCGCTCCCGAAATCAAGGTCCTTACCGGTGAGTCCGGATCCAAGGCCTGGAAGTGGTATGCAGTCGACGGAGCCTGCTGGGGCAATGCAGGATGGAACGCCGGCAAGGCTGCTTCACCTACCGACATCCCCGGCAAGTGGTGGGGATGTACCCCTGAGCAGCTCGAGACCGAGCAGATCGCCCACTCCGGCGGCACTGTCTTTGGCTATGGCGATGAAAACGCCTATATGATCTTCAACGAAGACGGCGAGTGCATCTCCTACAAAGCCGATGGCACCCAGATCGCCAAGGGTACCTACACGTTCTCGAACTACACTCCCGACGGCTCGGGCCCGGGCTATGGCTATGGTACGATCTCGACTACCGACGCTCCTATCCTGTTCCCGTTCGACATCAATACCGATGGCAAGCGTACCAACGAGTTCCATGTCGCCTATGTCGACCCCAACGTCCTGGCTCTGATCAGCGACAAGGGCGCCGGTGACTGGGGTGAGTGCACCTGGTGGCGTTTCAAGAACGCCTCCGATCCTGATGCAGCCCTCGCCGGAAGCGGCCAGCGCGCATGGACCTGGTACACGATCGACGGTGCCACCTGGGGCAATGCCGGATACAATGCCGGTGCCGCCAATGCTGCCGGTGAAATCCCCGGCAAGTGGTGGGGCTGTACTCCTGAGCAGCTCGAGACCGAGCAGACCGCCCACTCCGGCGGCCAGGTCCTCGGCTATGGCAGCGACGATGCCTACATGGTGTTCGACAGCGTCAACGGCACCGTTACCTCGTACAAGGGTGACGGATCCCAGATCGCTACTTCCGGATATGCCGTTGAGGACTTCGTCATGAATCCCGCCAAGTACAGCAAGGGCAAGATCACCACGACCGATGGTTCCGGTATCCTGTTCCCGTTCGCCATCAATCAGGGCGGTGTTGTCGCCAGCGAGTACGAGATCATCTATCTGGACGGTACCATCATGTCTCTCGTCAGCAACTACGCCGGCAGCGGCGACTGGGGCGAGTGCACCTGGTGGAGGTTCCAGCCCAAGAAATAGTTCTTGTTTTTGAAAGCATGGCAGCCGCTTCCGGGCGGCTGCCTTTTTCTAATTAAGTGGTCCCCGATGGACAAAGCTTACAAATATGTGTTGTCGGCCTTGTTGGGCGCAGCGGTTTTTGCTTTCTGGATGTGGCTGTATCCGCAGGCACTGAATTACCACGAGCAGAACCAGCTGTTCCTCTTTACGTGGGACTATCTTGGAGCGCGCCTTGCCCTTCCGGGCGGATTGGCGGACTGGCTGTCCGAGTTCCTCGTACAGTTCTTCTATTTCCGCTGGTCGGGTGCTTTGCTCCTCGCTTTGCTTGCAGTCCTCCTGCAACATTCTACCTGGACGGCAGCACGCGCCGTCAACCCTGACGGGAGGGGGAGCCTGTACATCCTGTCTTTCATACCTTCCCTGTTGATGCTGATACACATGGGCAACATGGAAGTGCTTGTCAGTTACCCTGTAGCACTGATTTTTGCCGTTTACCTCTGCCCTGTGTTTGCGAAAGCCGGATGGCATCGTCTTTGGCTCATCCCTCTGTCCTGGTGGTTGCTGGGCCCCGTCGTCATAGTGCCCGTACTCTATTCTGCCATGCTCGGCCGCAAGCCGGGTGATGCACTGCTGCTTGTATGGACACTCGTGGTGTTCTTCGCGGGCTACAGGCTCCTGGCCGCGCAGTATCCCATGCGGGACGCTTTCTTCGGCCTGAACTATACCAGGCTTCGCGAAATGCTCCCTGCCCTGCAGGTCGTCATACCCGTAGTCACGCTGCTCTGCATCTTCGCATGCAGTTTCCGCTTCGGTCTTCGCTCGAGGCAGGCTTTGGAGTGGGGGATTACTTGCGTGCTTGCCCTGGCAACGTTCGGAGGCGTCAGGCTTGCTTACGACAAGGATGCCTATGAAGTGCTGGCATACGACGACCTCATACGCCACGAGCGCTATGCCGATGTCGTGAAGAGGGCGGAGAAGTATCAGCCCCGAACCCCAATCAGCGCCTGTTCCGTCAATTTCTGCCTGTTCATGAACGGGCAGCTTTCCTCCCGCCTGCCGCAGTTCTACCAGTGTGGCACGGAAGGACTCGTAATGCCTTCCGTGAAGGACAATCTTTCCGATCTCACTTCAGCGGAACTACTCTGGATGATGGGCATGCCGAACATCACGCTGCAGTATTATTTCGACTCGCAGGAGTCCATCCAGAACGGCCGGCAGAGCGGACGTTTCATGTCGCGCATCGCGGAGTGTAACATCGTCAACGGATGGTACGAAAGGGCTGAAAGGTATCTCGACATCCTTTCCCACTCCCTTTTCTACCGCAAGTGGGCCTTGGACCTCAAGGAGAAGGTCAAGGACGAATCCGCAGTGGCTGCCGACCCTGTATACTCCTACATTCGTTCCGTCAGGTTCAAGGACGATTTCATCACCGCCTATGAAGCCCTTGACCTTATGATGGCCATCCTTTACAACCAGAACAACGACAATTTCATGGCTGCGGAATACTATAATGTCTGGCAGTTGCTCAAGCAGATGGAGGGCGTGCAATGAGGAATTGGATTATAGTATTGGCTGCGTGCATGCTGGCTTCGGCCTGCACCGGGAGCACCTCTTTCTCGGACGTGCTTCCCGACATCTATCCCGACTATATCGGCGTGACCATCCCCGCCGGGATCGCGCCCCTGAACTTCAACCTGCCCGACGGGTACGACCGCGTCTTCGTCCGCGTCACGGGCAGCAACGGCGGAGAACTCAAGACGCGCGGCCGCTGGGCCGATTTCCCCGTGAAGAAATGGCACCGCCTCACCGCCCGCAACGCCGGCGGAACGCTTCACTTCACCGTATTGGGCCGCAAAGACGGATCCTGGACCCAGTGGCGCGATTTCATCCTCTACGTCAGCGCCGTGCCGCTCGACGAATACGGTGTCACCTACCGCAAGATCGCGCCGGGCTACACCACCTACAGCACCATCGGCATCTACCAGCGCGACATCCATACGTTCCGGGAAGAGCCCATCATCGAAAGCACGCTCACGCCCGGCCAGTGCATGAACTGCCACACGGCCAACGCCACCGACCCGTCGCAGTTCCTCTTCCATCTCCGGGGCACGCACGGCGCCACCCTCATCCAGAAAGACGGTGTCCGCGAATGGGTCACCACCAAGACCGACAGTACGCTCGGCAACGTGGCCTACTGCTACTGGCATCCCGACGGCCGCTGGTTCGCCGGCTCCATCAACCCCGTCCGACAGAGCTTCTGGACGGGCGACCAGCGGACCATCGAGGTCTTCGACCTGGCCTCCGACCTGGTGGTGATGGATATGAACGACCATTCCCTGGTCGTGGATCCCCGCTATACGACGCCCGACTATCTGGAGTCCTCGCCCGCTTTCACGCCCGACGGGAAAACGCTTTATTTCTGCAAGGCGAAGGCCTTCGACGTCCCGCGCTTTGTGGACAGCATCCGCTACGACCTGATGCGCACCTCTTTCGACGCCGAAACCGGCGCGCTGGGCGAGATTGAAACGGTCATCCCCGCCAGCCGGGAAGGTCATAGCATCGCCTTCCCCCGCCCTTCCTACGACGGACGCTGGCTGATGTACAACCAGGCCGATTTTGGGGTCTTCCCGATCAGCCACAAGGAAGCGGATCTTTGGCTCATGGACCTGCAGACTGGCGAAACCCGCCCCATCGACGAGGTCAACAGCCCGTTCTCCGAGAGTTTCCACAACTGGAGCGGCAACAGTCGCTGGTTCCTGTTCTCCAGCCGCCGCGAAGACGGCCTCTATGTCCAGGTCTGGATCGCCTCCATCGACGAAAACGGCCACTGCACGAAGCCGTTTGTCCTTCCTCAAAAGAATCCGCGTCAATACTATCATAGTACGCTCTATTCGTTCAACGCCCCGGATTTCACCCGGGAGCGGGTCCGGTTCGACACGCGCGGCGTATACCGCGAAGTGTTCTCGGACGAGCGTATCCAAGCCACTGTCAAGCCATGAAAAGATTCCTGTTAACTACGGCGGCCGTGATGGCCTTCCTCCTCTGCGCCTGCGGGCGCGACGAGTACCGCATCCACGGCCGGGTCGTTTCCAATGAACTGGAAGGCGTCAAAGTCTTTCTCGTGCCTGTCGGCCACGGGGAGCGCGAAAACGTGGACTCCGTGCTCATCCACAACCACGAATTCGAATTCCGCGGCAACCGGCACTGGATGTGCACGGTCCGGCTGATCGCCCACGAACGCGCCAAGGGACAGGACCTGCTCGTAGCCACCGAACCCGGCGACATCTACGTGACCATCGGCCCGAACAGCACCGGTGGCGGAACGCCCCAGAACGACAGCCTGCAGGTGTGGAAAGACTTGACCATGGAGCACAACCGGATTTACGGCGGGCTCTACGACGAAGGTCGAAAAGAGGAAGCGAAGGTCGTCCACGCGGAGTATCTGCGGCGCACGCGCGAAATGGCCCTGGCCCTCGGCGAGGAAAGCATCGCCGGCAAATTCCTGATCGAACACTTTCCGCTGCCCCAAGAATAACCCGCGATGAAAGGAAAAGGTGGACGCATCCTTCTGGCCGTGTTGGCCGCCGCCGCGCTGGCGGTGGGACTGAGTCAGTGCGTCTTCCTGGTCCGCCACCCCTATTTCCGGAAGCTCGCGGCCCAGAACGGCATCTCCCTGCGGGAGGCGCGCAAAGCCTGGGGCAAGCCCGACAAGGTCTCGGAGCAGATCATGGGCATGGTCGTCGAGGCCGACCGGGAGAACTGGGCGAAAGTGTCCGAACTGGCCGCGGAACGCGACCTCAAATCGGAAATCGGCACCTACTATTACAATCTGGCCAACGCCATGCAGGGTCGGCTCCCCGACCGGCTGATGGACTATTATCAGCCGTTTGAACGGGGCCTGTTCCTGCCCGTCGGGCCGTCGTCCACGCCTTTCCAGATCGCCTGCGCCGGCGATGTGTGGTTCGCGCTGGGCTATATGCCGCTGGCCGAACGCGACGCCATGCTGGGCCTGCTCTTCTCGCCGGCCCACACCGGTCCCCGCTATCTCCGCCGCCTGGCCGAGACCAACCTGGTGATCGGCGACTTCGAGGCGGCCTCCAAATACCTCCGCATCCTGCTCAATTCCCGCAGCGACCGGCAATGGGCACAGGAACGGCTTCCCGGCCAATGGAGCCCGGCATACCAGCTGCGCATCGCGGAGAAGCGCAACCTGATGCCGCAGTTCGACCTGGTCCACGGCATGGACCAGACGCAGCTGGCCCTCCGCGTCCTTCTCACCGCCAACGCCACCAACAAGACGGCCCTCGACTACCTGCTGTGCTACGACCTGCTGACCAAAGACCTCGACGCCTTCGTAGCCGACTTCAACCCCGCCTATACGGCCTCGCGCCTCTATGAGGAGGCCATCTTGATCTTCCTGGCCGCCAAAGGCGGGATGAACGAAGAGAACTTCGTCCACTATCACATCGCTCCGCAGACGTTTCAGGATTTCAACCGTTTCGTCACCATCTACAAACGGGACAACGGCAACGCACACAACCTGACTGCCGAGTTCGGCAAGAGTTATTGGTATTATTTCTATTTTGCTGCCAGGAATGAAAAGAAGTAACCGGTCGCTTTTGCCGCTCCTGATGCTGGTTCTCCTCACGCTCGCCTGCGGGAGGCCGTACGACGTGCAGCCCGCCGGCGTGGGCACAGACCGGCCGGAGCCCGTCTTCCCCGACTACCGAGACGTTACGGTTCCCTGCAACATCGCCCCGCTCAATTTCTACTATACCGATCCGGACGGATCGCACTTCACCACCACGTTCACTTCCGGCGGTGTGACCGTCACCCGCAAGGGACGCGACGTCGTCTGGAAAGAAAAGGCCTGGAAACAGCTGCTGGCGGTCGCTGCAGGCTCCGACATCGACGTGGCCTCCTCCTACCGGGCGGCCGGAGAGACGGTCCGCCAGACGTGGACAATCCACGTCAGCGCCGACCCGATCGACCCCTACCTCACCTACCGGCTCATCGAGCCCGGCTTCGAGGTCTGGGACGACCTGGAGATTCAGGAACGGAATCTCGAAAACTTCGATACCCGCAATATCGCCGACTGGCGCCACGCCGGCAACCACTGCATGAACTGCCACATCCACGCCCAGGGGCGCGGCGACCTTTCCATGTTCTACCTCCGGGGCGAGGGCGGCGGCGCCATCCTCAACCGCGGAGGCAAGCTGCGCAAGCTGGCCTTGAACGATACGACGATGATCTCTCCCACCGTTTATGGTGAAATTCATCCGGCAGGCCGCTACGGCGTCTTTTCCAACAATATCATCATCCCGGCCATCCACGCCGCCGGCGGACTCCGGATGGAGGTCTTCGACCGGAATTCCGACCTCTGTGTGGCCGATTTCGACGAAAACCGCCTGTACGCCTTTCCGGAAACCGCCCGGGAGGACGTAATGGAAACTTTCCCCGTCTTTTCCGCGGACGGCAAGTACGTATATTACTGCGCCGCGCCCTTCTTACACCTGCCCGCCGATCTCGACCGGATGATGTATGCGCTGGTGCGCGTTCCCTTCGATGCGGAAACCGGTACGCTGGGCGCACCGGCCGACACCGTGTGGAGCGCTGCGGAGCGCGGCAAATCGGTGTGCCACCCGAAAGCGTCGCCCGACGGCCGCTGGCTGCTGTTCACGCTGGCCGACTACGGCACCTTCCCCATCAACCACCGGGAATGCGACCTCTGCCTGATGGACCTGGCCACGGGCGCGATCCTCGATATGTCGGTCGTCAACAGCGACAAATCCGACACCTACCACTGCTGGTCGTCCGATGCGCGCTGGTTCGTCTTCGCCTCCAAGCGCGGCGACGGCCTGTACGGGAAGCCCTGGTTCAGCCACGTCTCGCCCGACGGCACCGTGACCCGGCCGTTCCTCCTCCCCCAAAAGAATCCGCATTTTTACGATACGATGCTCCGCTCCTTCAATGTCCCGGACCTGGGAAATGCCCCCGTGGGCTTCGACGCCGAGGTCATCGAAACCCTCTGGAAGGATGTCCCGGCCGAACCTTTTGAATAATCAATCCATCCCGATGAAAATACAGCGAACCCTCCTGACTTTCCTGACGATCCTGGCCTCCACGGCCCTCGTCTATTCCTGTGAAGAGAAACCTCAGCCCGAGCCCGTCAAACTGGCGGCCGTGCCGGCAGAACTGGTTTTCGACGCCAATGGCGGCACGATCGACCTGTCCATCACCAGCGGCATCAAGCCCACTGTTTCCTGTTCGGACGCGTGGATCAGCCTGAAAGAAGTGAAATATGAATTCGGACAACTCTTGGTTCTGAACGTCACGGCCCAGGCCAATACCGGAACGGCCAAACGGACGAGTTCCATCCGTGTCATCGGTGACAAGCAGAGCCTGATGATCCCTGTCAGCCAGGATATCGCCCAGGTCAAACTGACGGTCAATCCGACCACGGTGGCTTTCGACCGCTACGGCGGTGAAATGACGGTGACCGTCACTTCCTCCGAGCAGCCCACGGTCAGCACCAGCACGGCCTGGTGCGGCGTGCAGGCCGGCAGCATCGGCAGCAACCGGGAGACGACCGTGACCATTGCTGCCGCCGCCAATGCGACGACGTCCAGCCGCAGCGGCAGCGTCACCATCAGCTGTGGCAAGGAAAGCGTGACCGTGAACCTGACGGAAGAGGCCTATAGCGTGTCGACCGCCAGCACCACGGCGCTCACACCGGAACAGGTTTTCAACGCCATGGGACCCGGCTGGAACATGGGCAACCATATGGATGCCGTCAGCAACGGCGTCTCCGGGGAAACCATCTGGGGCAACGCCAAATGCACCCAGGCCACGTTCGACAACGTCAAGAAAGCCGGCTTCAAGGCCGTCCGCATCTGCACGACCTGGACCGGCCACATCGGCGAAGCACCGGCGTACCGGCTGGAGGACAAATGGCTCGAACGCGTGGCGGAAATCGTGGGCTATGCCGAGAAAGCCGGCCTGGTGGCCATCGTCAACACCCACCACGACGAAACCCACTGGCTGGACATCAGCAAGGCCTATAACAACAACACGCAGAACGAGAAGGTGAAGGACGAGATCTTCTGCGTCTGGACCCAGATCGCCCGGCGTTTCGCCGACAAGGGCGAATGGCTGGTGTTCGAGTCGTTCAATGAGATCCAGGACGGCGGCTGGGGCTGGAGCGCCGCTTTCCAGGCCAATCCCGACGTCCAGTACAAGGTCCTCAACGACTGGAACCAGGTGTTCGTCAACGCCGTCCGCGGCGCCGGCGGCAACAACGCCACCCGCTGGCTGGGCATTCCCGGCTACGCCGCCAGCCCCGGCTTCACCATCACCGGCCTCGTCCTGCCCAAGGACTACACCAATGCCAACCGCCTGATGGTAGCCGTCCACGACTACGACCCGTACAATTACACGCTGAACACGCCGCTGGTCCGCCAGTGGGGCCACACGGCCGACAAGGACAAGCGTTGCAGCGACTATGACGAAGAAGGCGTGGTCGCCGTCTTCGACAATCTGAAAAAAGCGTATCTCGACAAGAACATCCCGGTCTATCTCGGTGAAATGGGCTGCTCCCGTCACGCCGACGAAGACTTCGCCTACCAGCAGTACTATATGGAGTATTTCTGCAAGGCCGCGGCCGACCGCCTGCTCCCGATGTACCTCTGGGACAACGGCGCCACCGGCGTCGGCCCTGAAAAGCACGGCTACTTCGACCACGGCACCGGCGCCTTCGTCGACGCCAAAGCCGAAAACCTGATCGGCATCATGGTCAAAGCCGTCACGACCAAAGACCCGGCCTACACCCTTGAAAGCGTCTACGACTCCGCCCCTTAATCCAAGAGAAAAACCGGTCTGTTACTCCGACCAGCGGAAGCCGAAGGGGATGCGGTCGGGAGCGTTGATGGCCTTTTGGGCCTGGATGCTGTTGAAGGGGACGGGACCGGTTGTGAATTCGGGGACGTTGTAGGAGCGGAAGAGGTCTTCGTCGTAATTCTTCGGATCGCGCTGGGGCAGCAGGAAGGGCTTGCCGGCCACGCCGTTTTCATCGAAATGGGCGATGTACAGCCGGGTGAACAGCCCGTCGCCGCGCCGGCTCGAGAACACGAACCAACGGGAATTGGCGCTCCAATTGTGATAACTGTCGGTGTCGGAACTGTTGACCTCGTCCATCCGACGGGTCTCCCCCGTCGCCAGATCCAGCAGCCAGAGATCGGCTTCGTGATGCCAGATGGGGAACGTGCCGTAATCGCAGAGGGTGAACATCAGGTACTTGCCATCGTAGGAAGGCCGGGGGAAACAGATGCTTCCCTTGAAATCGGCC
>JAEEGJ010025546.1_pt1 | contig 12086 bp, 9 predicted proteins | sample 8958761 | NCBI WGS metagenome assembly JAEEGJ01 (sample SAMN16246546, study PRJNA631951) | gut metagenome | biome: gut microbiome; feature: rumen; material: RS-attached | host: Bos | place: Iran: Karaj | collected 2018-10 | reverse complement strand
GTTTTTTAATGCGAATTTAGCTAATGAGACTAATTTCACGAAAAAAATAAAAATCTATTCGTATAAAATTTGATAAATTGGCTTCGCCGAGCTAAAGGTTCGTGTAATTGGCTTCGCCGAGCTAAAGGTTCGCATTAGCCCCGCAGGGTTTGGGCCAACTGCTATATCGTTCCCTAAACTTTTTATCCTTCTTAATCCATCTCAATAATTATGGCAGAATAGTTGTCAGTGGCCTTCTCACTGCAAATCAAACGGTATTTATCGGCCACCTGCTCAACGTCCTTGGCACACTGCAGTGTGTGCAGCAGTGTCGAGTCGTCCATCGCATTATACAAGCCATCGGAACAAAGCAGGATGCGATCAAACAGCTCGAGTTCAACCACCTTGATTTCGGGGGTGACATCTTGGGCCATACCCGTGAAAAAGGCGTTGTTGAGATAGCCGTTTTCCACATGGTCGATAGTGCGGTACTTCACATTGCCCTTGATGTCGATGATGTAGCAACGGCTGTCACCGGCATGGGCTATCGTCGCTTGATTGCCTTCGATACTTGCCATCACTAGGGTGGAGCCCATCATGCAACGTTCCGACTCCTTTTCAATCGCCTGGCCTGCGGCCTCAAAAGCCTCCTGGATCTTCTGCGACGAGTCATTGCTATCCTGATGTTCTTGCCAATAAGCCGAGATTACGTCACTAACCGTCCTGCTGGCCACATCTCCGCACGAATGGCCACCCATGCCGTCACAAACGACAAACAGCGTGCGCTTGCCGGGAATCTCCACGACATTGCAGCAGTCCTCATTGTTCGGCCGCATGCCCTGCTCAGAGAACTGGACGTATCTCATCTCACTCAAGATAATATAGGTTATTGTAATTGAAAGTGGTCAACTCCGACTTTACGTCATCCAGATCCCTCATTCTAGCGGGTGTTTCCTTCAGCCCATAGTGCTCAATGCAGTCCCTCAGGCGCAGGGTGAATTTCACCATTTCCTCGTCTATCTCGTCCTGGGTGGTAACGATGTGATTGTCGCTCGCCTCTTGCAGGTCCGAGATAATCATGCCCGAGAACAGTCCATGCAGACCATAGCGCTCGGCGAACACATTGGCATAACACCAGATGCCGATACAGGTCTTTCCACGGAGGAACTGGACATGGGAGCCATCAACCAGCAAGCGTTCATATCTGCCGCTACTATCGGGCATCGAGAACAAGCCATACTCATTGCCATGGCCCAGCATCATGATGGTGTCATCGCCACGGATGGCACGCCGAACGGCAGCATTCGTGTCCTTCTCAGTCATGTGCGCCAGCACATCCTCTCGCTGTTCATACAGTAGCGAGAGGAAGCTGGTAGTCGAATCATTTGCATGTATTACGGTCATATTTGTGCTTTTCTATCAATAAATCAAACTTTTATTCAATGAGGAGTTATTTTAAAGCAGCATCCCAGTAGCCTGTGGCATCACCGCCATACTCCTCGGTCAACAAGGCCATGAACAGCGCCCTGTCATGGGCATCATCGGTGTTGCCATACTGGTCGGGATCACGGTTCACCTGCAGACTGGTAATCCTGCACGTCTCGCCGTCGAGTTCATACTTGGCCACATAGACGCAGATGCCGGTCCAGCTGCGGTAGTAACGTATCGTGTCACCGTCACAGTACATGAACCAGTGGTCCTCCATCGCATCAGGGATATGGCCCATCTTTACAATGCTCATGGCTGCAGCCGGGATTTCCTCGTGCATGGGGAGAATCGTGTTGCGCTCAGGCATCGGCAACGTTTTCCAGCTGTCTGCTGTAGCCACCTTGGTCTTCTCGGGGATAGGATTCTCTCCGTTGAAGCGCTTTGCCGAATTGCCTGCTCCCATTTTCCACAGCATCAAGGCTTTCTGTTCGTCATCGGTCAATTGCGGGCTATCCATACCTGCAAACTCCTCGGCAAAGGGCTTATAATTGCCCTCGGGGTTGTGACGACGGCGGGCATTGTGGTCATCTATGATGGCAAACACGATGCGGACAAACTTATTCTCGAACTCGGGTTCGCCCAGTACCTCATGGAACAGACGGGCAACATGGCGCGGCGGATTGCGGAATGCGCCACAGCCCAAGGCGCCCAACACGAGCGAGTCATGCCCTTGCTGCAGGCCTATACGCAGAATCGTGCGCATCTTGTTCTTGACAGGTTCCACATGATGGTCTGCAATCTTGCCGTCAGAGGTCAAGTCGGGACGGTTCATGCCAGCCACGGTAATGAACGAGAGGCTCACGGGCTCATCCATCAAGGCATAACCCTCCTGTTCCCCATGACGGAAACAGATTGCCCCAGGCGTGTACACACCGCCATAGTTGCGGTCCATGGGATAGTGCTGGCTGGAGCGGGTGATACCATATTGGGCGGCATAGGGTGCAAACTGGTAAAGTGAGCGGAACAGGTTGGTACGACGGAACAACGTCTCCTCCTGCGCCGCAGCACCAGTCAGCACACTGCCACCAGGATTCCTGCGGTTGGCCATATTCAGGATGGCAGGGTTATATCCCTCGGCTTTCAGACGCATGCCCACCTCGAGGCAGTCCTCGTTAACGACCTCGACAATAGTGTGGCCGCCATTGGTCGTCACCGTCGACGCTTTGACATGGAACTCCTGCTCATAAAAAACGGTGCCGCGCTGCATGCTATCACTCGAGGGCAGTTCCACCCGCTGGCCATTAGGCGCATAATAGAAGCCCTGATTCACGATGTCTATCGTGTTGAGGTACTCACGCACGCGCAGTTCCTTGACCTTGCCATAGGCATTATCGTTCCCCTGCTGCACTAGCCCCATCCAGTGGTGGTACTCATCCAGGAAATCACCCTTGGCATCCCAGCCATGAACGTCACCATCTGTGTCAGGCCGTGACTTGTCCAACAACTCGACAAAATCCCTGGGAAGGATGACGTTTTCCATATCCAGCGCCTTGGCAAACAATGGGGCAATCTCATCAGGGGTAAAACCGGCAATGCCGCAACCGATGCGCGTCACCAGAAAACGGTACTCGCGATGATTGAACGCGAAGGCCACAAACCCGTCAACATAGGGCTTGATGACATCCACTCCGCCATGCATCGTCGGGATGGCATAACACTGTCCCTGCATCCCCACACCCTGTCCCCACACGGCACCAAAACGCTCACAGGCAATGCGGGCAGCACCACCTGCATGGTGTCCTAGGAGATTGCTGCCGAATACAAACACTTCGTTCGGCGCTAACCGGGTAATTCTTTCTGGTGTAAAATCTCTGTTATACATCTTCGTTCCTTGATTGGTATATTGATAGGGTTATGAACTCACTGAGGTTTTAAACTTAATTTGTTTGTGGGAACCACTTGTCGAGCTGGGCATCGGCCTTCAGCTCGATTTCGGGCGTGATGTGTTTTGCCACCCTCTTGTAGGCGATCGTCACCGATGCCAACTCATCGAGCCAGCCAAACACAGGGAAGCGTTTTGCCGAAATCAGGTCAATCGGCAGCACCAGGTAGGCAAGCGCCGCGGCAAACACGACCTTATCGGCGCGCGGCGTGTTCTCATCCTTGAGCACATAATAAGTCAGTAACACAGGCCTGGCAGCCGTACGGCCCACCTTGCGGGCATAAGATTCAATTCTCTCCCATGTCAGGGACTTGTTAAAAACCGATTCGTTATTCATATCCTTATCGTTGTTTAAAAATGATTATACTTCGACTTGTTCAATCTGTTGCGAGCCTCACTAGCCAGCGCCACCACAAACCGCAATGGCTGTCGCACCCGAGCCCTCGGCCTCGCCGTAAACGCCCCAAATAATGTTTGCATCCTCAAACTGCGAGCAGAAATCAGACACAACGGTCAGTTCAGACATCCTGAACGGATGATCTACCGGATTGCCAAAGTAGAACAGGAAATTACGGTATTCTTTAATACCCTGACGCTCAAGAAGCCGCTTAAAGAACGTGTCCAGAAACGACTGGTTATCCTCGTCGCCCTGCTTGGCTACAATCAGCAAGCCATCCTTGCGCCCAAGGGTATACTCCACATCATTCCGGTCAAGATTGATGATTCCCTTGACACTAAAGTACCGCTCAATTATTTCATCACGTTGGGCCATCCCAACCTGCTTATCTTCAATTATTTCCATTCTGATCTTTATTAAAACCGTTAAACAAAGCTTTTACCATACTAATAGATCATCCAACCCCACATTTTCTATCATTGCAAACTGGGGAAAAGATTATCTCCTACCCCATAAAAACTGCAAGAACCATGCCAACCATTTCCCGTGACAGTCAGCAGACGGAACGTTCCAAAAACAAGGGGAAGCGACAGGTGGGGCGTCCTGTTGCTTCCCTCGTGAGCGCTCAGTGAATCCGCTTTGGGGGTGGCGTGATGCTAAGAGTGCCGTTTGGCTGACCATTGTTGTCCCAACAGGATCAAGCCGCATTTCCATAGTGTGAGGGTTCGTAATACTTGTGGGCAATATAGTTCACTATTTTTTCCATAGTCATACACACCTGGCCGTCCCACTTGTCATCAATCGACGGATAATATTCATACATGTCAAACTCATTGCAGTGCCAGGTGAGCTGTTCGCCGTTGGGCAGGTAGACAAACACCAGATAGTTGGCATTCTTGCCAGTCGAGCCGTTGATGCCGTACCTCCATCCCGCAGCCTCGAGCAATTCGGGCAGCCTGTACAGCAGGCTCGACTTCCTACGGTAGCACCATCCGCGGCGCCAGTTCCTGTAGGATTTGGCCGAGAGGTTGGCAAACTCTGTCTCGAGCAGCATCAGCACCAGGCGGGTCTCGAGGTCGCGCGTCGTCTTGCTGAGCTTTCTCAAGCGTTGCAGCACCTTCCTGAGTCCCACACCGCAGGCATTCTCCAAGTGCTGCTCAAGTTTGCCCAGATTGGTGCGGTTCTGCACTTTGCTCTTCTCGGTCTTGTTGTCCTGCTCGGCGAGCATGGCGGCTATTTTTTCCTTGAGCTGCGGGTTGTGGGTGTGTTTCATCACATAGACCACCTCGCGCCGTGTGTACCCAAATCCCGTGTAAGCATCGGCCTCCTTCTTGTTCTTGACGTAGGCAGCCATGACCACACTGGCTGAGACACGTCCATTGAGATAGTCCATCCTCATCCTTTTTCCAACACCATTCAAAACTTCGGGGGTAATTTTCTGTTCCATACTCTTTCTCGGTTTTAGTTAGCAAGGCAAAATTACGCTGTTTCGCTGAATGTTTGGCCGTTGCTGCAACATTGCCGCAATAATCGCATTTGTCATCAAATTACCGTGGCAACATTATTTCGTGATTGCTCTAATAATCGGCCACAGAAATGGTAACGTGCCGATAATTTGGCAGAAATGGGGTTGCAGTTACCGGATTTTAGGGTAACTTTGCCGACGATTTAAAAATCCTGAACCTCACAATGAACAAGATAGAGAAGATTTCGGTGGCACGGGTATTTTCGGACCTGATTAAGGCCGACTCGGTGATAGACTGTCGCGAGATGGAACTGTTCAACACGCTCAAGAAAGAATACCGGCTCAACAACGATTGCCTGCGCGACGCACGGTACACCACGTTTGCCGACGCCGTCAACAACCTCACCTGCCTGCACCCCATTGACAAGAGCAAGCTGATGGAACACTTCAGGAGAATCACGCTGGCCGACGGCATGTGCAACAAGGACGAAGCCCTGCTGATGATTGCGCTCATCTACTGCCTGGAGAATGACGATGACTCCTGCATGCTGCATGTGCAGGTGCCGCAACAAGGACTGCAGCTCAAGAACAGCCAGGTCATCTACGTTGAATCCAAGTACGACACAGTCATCAACCAGGTCCTCACCGACAACTATCAACAGATTGAAAACGCAATGAGGCTGGCCGGATTTGAATTCGCCTATATACCGCAGATTGCCAAGACCTACAAGGAGACGCCCGATGACCTGATGTGCGACGTGCTCACTTTTCTCAATCCCAGCCTCGACAAGAAGGAACTGCAACGCATCCACCAGCAGGTCTCAACGCTGACAACCATCCAGTTCAGCACCGAGCAACTGAGCCGCAAGCTCCATCTCACCGGTCTGGCCGACACTTACCCTGCCCTACTGGTCAAGGTGGGCGAAACGGTGTGTGAGGACAAGATATTTGCCAACTTCCTGAAGATTGAAATCGAGGGTGATGTGCTGGAATACATCAAGCACTTCATCTACCTGTTCACCTCGATGATGAATGCTGAATATACCATCGTGCGCAATGTCTACAATGATAATCAGCGGTTTATCTATAGCGGTGTCTACAAGCAGATTATGGACCTGTGCCTGATGAAAGAGAGCACCAAGAGCGTGCTCCTGATCGATACCATGAAGCAGAAGGTGCTTCTGCCTGATATCCACGAGGAGCTGGACGGTAAACCTGCCGAACTGGCCCTCTATGTCCTCATCTTGATAGAATCGTTGACCGGAGGATTGTGCATGCCAAAACCCGGGCCCAAGCAGGCCGATAAGGAAAAACATCTGATGGCAAAATACGATAAAATCTATCGGAACTTGGGGGGTGGCCAAGCCAACACCCCCAACATCATCAAGCACACAATCAGGGCACCCAAGGTTTCCCATATCAACACATTCATTGGTTCGCTGGGAAAAAAACTCTCGCATCCCGAGGAATACCTCATCCAGCGCAGCAATGACGGGTTGTACCGCATCGGCCTGGACCGCAATCTGATTTTCATCATCGACAACGATGGCGAAAAGACGCCTTGGATGCAGTCCGACACATGGCGCCGCATCGCCTCGATGTAAGTCAACTGCCAGCGGTTAGTCCTTGCCTTTGACTGCTTTCAGCAATTTCTCAATTACATCTGGCTCGACATTGGAAACCAGCCTAAAGCCGACATCCTCAGCCCTATAATCCTCGGGCCAGTGGCTAACTCGAGTCATGCGGCACTCTCCCGCAACAAAGCGCCAACTGCCGCCCCTGAGGACATGGGTGGTTCCTGATTTAGGCCCTTTGGGGTCTACCACAGCACCTTGCCTCTTGCACTGCTCGTAATAATCCGATTGGTACCAATCGGAGCACCATTCCCATACATTGCCACACATGTCATATAAGTCTAACGCATTGGCCTTTTTCAGCCCAATGGGTCTAATGCTCTTGGTGTTGCCAAAATGCCAAGCGAGTACATCAGGATTGGTGCCACCACTATAGATAAAGTCATCTGTAGTAGAATCTCCTCTAAGTCCCTGAGCGGCATACTCCCATTGTGCCTGTGTAGGTAAGGCAAAAACGACATCGTCATCAGTCAAGCCTAACAAAACACGGCACTTGCTGTTTAACTCATTGATAAATTTGATCGCATCCAAATAGGAAACATTCTCAACCGGGAGATCGAATCCCTTCTGATTAGATGGATTATCATCCATGATAGCTTGATACTGACGTTGAGTGACAGGGATTTTAGAAATCAGAAAAGCAGATAATTCCACTTTATGAGCAGGACGCTCATCAGGCAATGTTTTGACTCTAATACCATTGGGTAATCCATCTTTTACCTTACGTTGATCAGTGCCCATCACAAATGTTCCTGAGGGAACGTATAGCATATTTTTAGCTATATTACCAACCATCTTGATATCCTCACCCATCGGTTTCAGGATGGGAGCACTATTCTTTACGAAACCATGATAAAGCACCAGCCTGAAACCCAAGTCATCGAACTTGTGCTCAGGAGTCCAGTGACTGCACCAAGACTCATTGGCATCAGCCAAGTTACACTCCTTCTCAGAATATCTCCAGCTGCCTCCACAAAAACAATAGGTGCCGGCCGCAGTTCTGGTTCTCGTCCACTCCCAGACATTACCCAACATGTCAAACAAGCCATAACCATTATTCTTCTTGAGGCCGACTTGATGGGTATTGGGCTTATTGCTTTGGCCAGAAGTAGAACCATCGCGTCCCTTTTCTCTTTCTTTGGCGCAAGTAACGATGTTCCACGCAAGATCATTGATGGTTTTGCGCTTTTTGATAGCACGCATTCCACCCAATGCCGCATAGAGCCACTCCTGCTTTGTGGGCAGACTGAAACGCAGTCCTGTTATATCATTCAATATCAACAGAAAGTCATCGATATCCTCTTTGGACACCATATTCACAGGGTGGCGCTCAGTATCAGGACCTGCACACATCGAGGGGTTCATGTCCTGGCCCATGATGATTTTCCACATATCTTGGGTGACTGGATACTTCCCCACCCACATCTGAGGCACACTCACATTATCGGTGGATTTTGCTCCCGAAGAAGATTGGCCCTTTACGACTACCATCTCGTCCAGGAACAACTTTGCCAATGCCAGATTCTCATCTTTCTCATGGCCCTGTTCTTCTCTTAGCACCAAACGGCTGATGATCTTACTCTCCGAAGTATGGAAAGTGAGTTTGAACAGGTTTTCAATGATGCGACGGTCATTCACCTTTGTTCCAGGATCTATCTGATCTAGCATCTCACATGAGCAGATGTCCAAATGGGCACGGCTCTTATCTTTGTAGTATTCCTTCTTCGCTTTTCCCTCAATAGACAAGCTTTGACCTGGTTTTTCCTTTGCCAAGGCTTCAAAATAGGACATTTCATTGGCATTAAGAGGTCTATATCCCATCGTCAATCGCTCGGTAACCCAGCGCTGATGTTCAGCAGCCATGAATGCCGTCATCAACTCCGTGTTGTTCAACACAGAGTCCCGGTCTTCCAACGAAGAAAACTCATTCAATCCTGCTGACCTCAACTTGGATTTGAAGCAATCGGTCACATTAATGTTAGACAACCTGTAAACGATGCCATCCTCCGACCACAAGCGGTTAATTCGGTCAATGAAGGCATCTATTCTGGTATTGGGAATGATAATATTATGGAAAGTGTCCCTATAAAGCGCTAATACCAATTTGGGCATGACGGCATCAAACATGTTGCCCTTGTAGCAGTCGGCAATCATGCCAAAGGGTTTCAACTTCTCATAGCGTTTCCATTGTTTCTCTCCTGTGGCGACCTTATTGATAAGGTCAAAATTATTGCGCTGGTATACGAGTACCTGATGCACGCGTTTTTGCACCAGCTCAGGCAAGTATAGAGCCGTAGCTATCGACTGCTGCGGATCGTTGTGGCACACAGCGATAGTGCACGTCTGCTGCGGATCATTCGTTTCCCTGATGAGATATTCCTTGACACAAGACGATGCAGTGCTTCCCTCGATAAACTCCCACTGGATGTCCATGAAGTTCTCACCCAAATGGCTATATCGGCCGTTAGCGCTTGCCATCGGGTCCACTACAGACAGATTTTCATCCTCCCATTTTTTGATAGGATCCGGACTATTGGCATTAATAGTGCGATGACGGCACAAGGCAAATAGAGCTTCATAATGCCCCATCAGATACTCAGACTCTAAGGTTGCGTGCTCATCAATAAAGGTGATGGTCGTGCGCACCCCTTTAGAGTGATAATTGGGCAGATGCACCAACAGAGCCGCCTGCATGGCCAGAGCAATGCCCATCTGGTTCATTCCCACGACAATCAAATGGACAGACTTATCGCTGTCGATAGTAATGCCTTTGATTTCATGCGTCGCAGAATCGCGATAACTGTCGATGGGCAGATAGCGCTGCACCTGGTGCTCGTCATTCTTCTTGCCCGGCAAGACGGCATAGTTATCGACGAGCACCTTTTTGGCCCAGATTTCGTACACATTAAACGGGATAAACTCCACGTTCTGGTTCAAGCGCTTGTAAATATGTGTTGCCTTGAAGATGGTATAGGTGCTCTGGTACTCAAGTTCCACATGACACTTAAGTTTATCGCCCCACCAACTAGGCTGCATATCAGTATTATTGTCAGACAATTCCTTACAATACTGCGAGATGAGTTCAAGGCACTTCATGTTATAAGAATCATGGTCCTGCTCATTCTCGCTCTCCATGTCCTCACCTAGGATATACACCTCGCGGGCATTCTCGAGCCGCAGGTCACAGATGTCCTCATAGACGGTACGCTCCCCGAAGTAGAACACGACCCGCTCCTCGTCAGCTCGATCCAGTTTCAGTTCCAACTTAGCCCGCTGTTCCTCGACGCTCCGTCTGGTCTGCACGAGCACATAATCCACATCATTATGTTTCAATGACTTCTTGACAATGGTTGCTGTCTGTTCATTTAGTCCAATGATTACAACATAGTCCTTGAAATCACGCTCGTAGCGTATCAGTCCCCGCTGCCAGTACTGGGTGCGGCGTGTAATCATACTCACCAACGAGGTGATAACAAACCCAGACAAGCATAAGATACCCGCAAAGGCACTCATCATCGCCACCAATTTACCCCATCCCACCGCTTGAGGCATGTTTCCAGGATCAGCAAATTGGCTCATGATGCCCCAAATGATTCTTAAAGTAAGGTTTCCGGAATGATAGACTTGGTCATAGGGGCGTGCCTGTAATACAATCAAACCCACAGCACAGATGTAGAACAGGATAATTACTACCGTAATAAAAGCATACATTCCCATGCCCCAGCCATAACGGTCCCTCCTGGAACGTCCGAACATCAGTCGATCACGTCGAATGGGCTTATAAAGAAATACCGATCTCATGACGGCATAGAATAGCCACCCGAATAATACGATAAGCACTACACGCGAGATGCCGCCACACCATGTTCCAACCTCATCAAATTTCGGGATCAAGCCAAAGCCAATCACCCATGCCTGGCCAATAAGGATGAGCATCTTTATTGCTACAGTCAGCACAATGAACTTGTTGTTATCATGATTGGCGTCATAATAATCAGAAATATATTTCCAAGGCCGTAGGACTTTTTTCCTCTCGGGGCGCTTGAAATCTAGCCACGCTTTTGCCTTGGCGAGGCGCTCTTTGATGGATTGAATGAAATTAGTAATTGTTGTGGTCATAGTTTTTGTTTATTAAATGATTAGGGTAAATGAATACATGAAAAATTGCGCGGCAAAAGTACTCATTTTCATCTATAGAACAAAAAAAGAATCTGGAAACTATTTCGTTTGGGCGTGAATTAAGAGATTTTTAATAATTGCGCTAATTCAATCAATAAATTAGCGCAATTATTATTGAAGAGTTTGCTATGCCGGCAACAATGACATGGCTGAATTCTCACTTCAGGTAGTCGTCAAAATAGCGGGTGATGCGCTCGTGCAGGTGCACGCTCTGGTGGCCCATCATGTTGTGGCCCTGCCCGGGATAGACATAGAAGTCGGGCTGGGTGCCGGCGGCAATGCAGGCCTTGAGGAAACTGTAGGCATGCTGTGGCACAACAGTGGGATCGTTGAGGCCTATGATAACCTGCAGACGGCCCTTGAGGTCGGCAGCCTTGTTCAAGAGGCTGGTCTGGGCATAGCCCTCGGGGTTGGTCTGCGGGGTGTCCATGTAGCGCTCGCCATACATCACCTCATACCACTTCCAGTCAATCACAGGACCACCGGCAACACCCACCTTGAACACGTCAGGATAGTTGGTCATCAGGCTGATGGTCATGAATCCGCCGAAACTCCATCCGTGAACGCCCAAACGCGTAGTGTCCACATAGCTGAGAGTCCTGAGGAAATCCACGCCACGCATCTGGTCCTGCATCTCCACCTGTCCCAAGTGACGGAAGGTGGCCTGCTCAAAGTCGCGGCCGCGGTTCTCACTGCCACGGTTGTCGAGGATAAACAAGACATAACCGCGCTGGGCCATATAAGTTTCCCAACTGCGGCTGGAATAATGCCAGCGGGCATCAACGTTGTGGGCATGAGGGCCGCCATAAACATAAACCACAGTAGGATATTTCTTGGCTGGATCAAAGTCGGTGGGCAGCACCAAGCGGTAATACAGGTCGGTGCTGTCGTCAGCAGCCTTGATGGTGCCGCAGCGATACTCGGGCACCGTATAGCCCTGCCAGGGATCGGGGGCAGTGAAATAACGGTACTGGCGGTTGTTGCGCGTGTCCACAATGGCAATGTTGCGGGGCACATCGGGCTCCTGGTAATTGTCGATCAGCCAAGCACCGCTGGTGCTCA
>JAEEGJ010025545.1_pt1 | contig 12086 bp, 7 predicted proteins | sample 8958761 | NCBI WGS metagenome assembly JAEEGJ01 (sample SAMN16246546, study PRJNA631951) | gut metagenome | biome: gut microbiome; feature: rumen; material: RS-attached | host: Bos | place: Iran: Karaj | collected 2018-10 | reverse complement strand
AGCGACTTCGCCGTGGGCTATAAGCAGCAGGACATCACCTTCGTCTATGTGCTCGATGTGGTGCAGGCCGTGTTCTTAGCCTGCGAGAAGGGAGCTACGGGCCGCAAGTACTTCCTCAGCGACGGCGAGGTGTATCAGAGCACTACCTTCAGCGACCTCATACGCGAGGAGCTGGGCCATCCCTGGTGGATTCGCATAAAGGCCCCCATTTGGGTGCTGCGTGTGGTGACGTGGGTGGGCGACAAGTGGGGCCACCTCACGGGTAAGATTTCAGCACTGAACAACGACAAGTACCACATACTGAAGCAGCGCAACTGGCGCTGCGACATTACTCCAGCCCGCCAGGAGCTGGGCTATGAGCCCCGCTACCAGCTGGAAGAGGGTACGAAGCTCACCATACAATGGTACAAGGAGAACGGATGGCTGTAAGTGAAAACCGGCAGCAGTCTGCTGGCCTCTGGCTGTTTGAGAAGGCGGTGCTGTCATACGCGGCCTTCACGCTCGTGCTCATGGCGCTGCTCTGGGGAAAGCTGGTCACCCCCCTGCCCATGCTTACAGGAAGGGTGGGCATTGTGGCTGTTACCATCGGCCTGTGGCAACTGTACCGATGGAAGCCGTGCCGCCTCACGGCCATGCTGCGTGTCACGGCGCAGCTGTGCTTCTTAGGGTGGTGGTATCCCGACACCTACGAGTTCAACCGTCTCTTTCTGAACCTCGACCATATCTTCGCGGGGTGGGAGCAAGCGCTCTTCGGCTGTCAGCCGCCACTGCTCTTCTCGCAGAACTTCCCCTCGCCCGTGTTCAGCGAGCTGCTCTGCTTGGGCTACGTCAGCTATTTCCCTATGATAGGTGCCGTGGCGTTCTACTATTTCATTCGCAACTATGAGCGTTTCACCTATGCCGCCTTTGTCATCCTGGCGTCGTTCTTCCTGTTCTACGTCATCTTCATCTTCCTGCCCGTGGCAGGACCGCAGTTCTATTACCAGGCGGTGGGCTTCGACCAGATAGCGCAGGGTGTGTTCCCCGACATGGGACACTACTTCCTCAACCATCAGGAAATGGTGCCCATACCGGGCGGTGAGGGCGGCCTGTTCCACGACCTGGTGCAGCAGGCCCACAACGCCGGCGAGCGGCCCACGGCTGCCTTCCCCAGCAGTCATGTGGGCATCTCGGTAGTGCTGCTCTGGCTGGCATGGGAAGCCCATCCCAAGGCCACGCTACGCCACGGCCGACGCTCATGGGCACTGTTCATACCCGTGGCCGTACTATCGCTGTTGATGTTCTTCGCCACGTTCTACATTCAAGCCCACTATGCCATCGATGCCATTGCCGGCATCTTCACCGGCACAGCCATGTACTTCCTCTTCAGGTGGGTGTACACAAAATGGACTTCGCGTCACTTTGCAACTTAATTGCAAATAACTATGCCTACCTTTGCACCCGTAATCAGAAATACAACGCAAAGATATGGCACACAATCATCAACACTGCGACAACTGCTCGCACCATCATCACCACGGGGAGGAGCACCACCATGGGGAGGAACACCACCACGACCATCACCATGACCATGAGGAGGGTGGGCTGCGCCGCCAGCTGCTGCTCATAGGCATCACCGTGGTGCTGCTCGTAGGAGCCGTGCTGGTAGAGCACTATGCGGGGCTTGCCACGTGGCAACTGCTATTGGTCTACCTTGTTCCCTATCTGTTGATAGGCCACGAAACGCTGCATGAGGCATGGGAGGGCATTGCCCACGGCGATGCATTCAACGAGCACTTCCTCATGTCGGTGGCCACCATCGGCGCCCTGGCCATCGGCTTCCTGCCCGGTGCCGAGACGGCGTTCACCGAGGCCGTCTTCGTCATGCTGTTCTTCCAGGTGGGCGAACTGTTCGAGGGCTATGCCGAGGGGCAGAGCCGTAAGAGCATCGCACATCTGATGGACATCAGGCCCGACGTGGCACACGTTGAAAGCGCAGACGCTACACTCAGCGACGTCAGCCCCGAGAAGGTGGCTGTAGGCTCCATCATCGTCATACGGCCAGGCGAAAAGGTGCCTTTAGACGGTGTGATAGTGGAGGGAGCCACGGCACTGAACACCGTGGCGCTGACGGGCGAGTCGCTGCCACGCGAGGTGACGGTGGGCGACGAGGCTCTGTCGGGCTGTGTCAACATGCAGGGCGTCATTCGCGTGCGCACTACGAAGGGCTATGGCGAGAGCACCGTGGCGAAGATTATCAGTATGGTGGAGAGCGCCGCCGACAATAAGTCGCAGAGCGAGGCGTTCATCACCCGCTTTGCCCGCGTCTATACCCCCATCGTCGTCATCGCCGCACTTGCCATCGCCGTGCTCCCCACATGGTGGAACATCCTTCAAGGTTCAATGTTCAACAGCCAATGGATTTACCGTGCCCTGATGTTCCTTGTGGTGAGCTGTCCCTGTGCCCTGGTCATCAGCGTGCCGCTTACCTTCTTTGGCGGCATCGGTGGGGCCTCACGCAGGGGCATCCTCATCAAAGGTGCCAACTATATCGACCAGCTGGCGAAGATCAATACCGTGGTGTTCGACAAGACAGGCACCCTTACCGAAGGAGTATTCGCTGTTACTGCCGTGCATCCCGACAAATTTGACGAAGAACATCTGCTGCACCTTGCTGCACACGTCGAACACTACTCCACCCATCCCATCGCCCAAGCGCTGCGCGATGCCTACCCGGAAGCCGACCACGATGGATGCAGCCTGACAGACGTCGAAGAAGTGGCTGGCCATGGCATCAAGGCCAAGGTCAATGGTCGAGATGTATGCGTGGGAAACAACAAGATGATGCAGGCTCTCGGCATCGCAGAACATACCTGCGAACTGGTGGGCACCATCATCCACATCGCCATCGACGGCATCTATGCCGGCCACATCGTCATCAACGACCGCGTGAAAGCGGATGCCAAGCAGGCCATTGACCAGCTGCACCAAGCAGGTGTCAGCAAGGCCGTGATGCTGACGGGCGACCGGCAGGAGGTAGCCGAAGAAGTCGCCAGGACGTTGGGCCTCGACGAATACCATGCCGAACTGTTGCCGACCGACAAGGTCGCTCTCTTCGACAAACTCGTGGAAGATGCCAAAGGCCCCAACCATGACAAAGGCCAAGCCCAAGGCCTGGCCTTCGTGGGCGATGGCATCAACGATGCACCGGTATTGGCACGCGCCGACGTGGGTATCGCCATGGGTGGACTGGGCAGTGACGCAGCCATCGAAGCTGCTGACATTGTCTTGATGGACGACAAACCTTCGAAGGTGGCCTTGGCCATCCGAATTGCACGCCGCACCATTAGTATCGCCCATCAGAACGTAATCTTCGCCATCGGCGTGAAGGTGCTGGTGCTCCTGCTTGCCGCCTTTGGTCTGGCTACGATGTGGATGGCTGTCTTCGCCGATGTCGGTGTCACGGTACTTGCGGTGCTCAATGCGATGAGAGCACTGAGAGTGCAAAAAGGCAGCGCGATTTGACGCGCTGCCTTTTTGGGTTTGAGGGGTTAAGAGGGGTTAAGAGGGGTTAAGAGGGGTTATGAGGGGTTAAGAGGGGTTAAGAGGGGTTATGAGGGGTTAAGAGGGGTTAAGAGGGGTTCGAGAGGTTCAAAGTGGGCCGTGATATCGGAACATCGTTATTACGGAATACCGAAATACCGGAATACCGAAGGCACGACCTTTCGAACCTTTCTGAACCTTTCGAACCTTTCTGAACCTTTCGAACCTTTCTGAACCTTTCGAACCTTTCTGAACCCCTCTTAACCCTTACATGAGTCCCTTCTTCTTCATTCGCTCCACGAGGAAGGGCTTCATCTGACCCTTGCGATCGAACCAGAGCGGATACTCGGTGCGACCCTTGATGGGCCAATCGTTCTTCCAGGAGTCGGCATCGGTGACACCCCAGGCCGTGACGCGACGCACGTTCTTGGCATACTTATCGACGATGTTGAGGAAGGTTGTCATACGCTCGTTCCATTCGGCCGAAACGCTATCGGGCAATGCATCGGGATAAGGATTCAGTTCGGCACTGTATTCCTCGGTGTCGGCCACATTGGCACCGAAGTTCACAGTAGGCAATGCACTCATGTCAACCTCGGTGAACTGTACATCCACACCAGCTCCGATGAATGCCTGGATGCTGGCTTCGAACTCCTCCCACGAAGGATGGTCCATGCCCATGTGGCTTTGCATGCCCACAGCATCGATGCGGATACCACGCTCCTTGAGTTTCTTGACAAGAGCGACAACACCTGCACGCTTGCCGGGCTGAGCCATCGAATAGTCGTTATAATAGAGTTCAGCATCGGGATCGGCTTCCATGGCGCACTGGAATGCCCAGGGGATGAACTCCTCGCCCAAGATCTGATAGAAGGGCGAAGGACGATAGCTGCCATCGTCGAGGATTGCCTCGTTGACAACATCCCAACCCGCAATGCGGCCCTTGTAGCGTGTCATAACGGTGGTGATGTGGTCCTTCATGCGCTGCTTCAGCACCTCGGGCTTCACTTGTTTGCCCTTGGCATCGACAAAGAACCAAGGGGCACACTGGCTGTGCCAGATCAGGCAATGTCCGATGATCTGCATGTTGTTGTCCTCTCCGAACTTCACAAAGCGGTCGGCATCATCCCAGAAATAGGTGTTCTCCTCGGGATGAATCTCCTCGCACTTCATGCAGTTTTCGGGCACGATGCTGTTGAAATGCTGCTTGACGATGGCAACACCCTCGGCATCCTTTTCGTTGCTCTGGTTGACATTGAGAGCGACACCAATCGTATAATCCGGGAATGCATCACAAAGTTTGGGCTCAACGACCTCAGCGGTCTTTGGTTTGGAGCTGCAGGCTGCTAAAAGCAGGGCGCAGACTGATAGGAAAAGGAATTTTTTCATTGTTTTTTAGGGATATTTAGGGATATTAGGGATGTTTAGGGATATTAAGGGACGATACCTTCGCCTGGGGATATTTGGGGATTTTTAGGGATGTTTGGGGATTTTTGGGGATATTAAGGGACAATACCTTCGCCTTGTTATGAAAGGGGCCCAAGGAACATACGTCCCATAAAATCCCTTAGAGTCCCTTAGAATCCCTTAATATCCCTTAGATTTACTTATACTCATACAGCTTTACATGCAGAATCTGCCAGTCGTCCACACCGATGCGGATGTGGCGGCCCTGGTGGTCCTGGTCACCATTGAGGCGACGAAGATACTTGAGCGAACCATCGTCGGCAATTTCCACCTGGTCGCAGTAGGCGATTCCGATGCGTTTGGAACCGCCCCATTGGTCTTCGGTGGTGCGCTGGTTGGTGCCGGCTTCGACAAAGCCATCTTCGCCCAACTTCTTCTGAATCTGCCGTTCGCCTTCGTTCTCGAACTGCACGACGACGCCATTGCCTGCCAACAGATACTCGTACTTGTTGAGCCGGATGAGCATGGCACCTGCCACGGGCCACTGGGAACCGTCGGTGGCACGCGAATCCCAAGGCAGGGTAAAGAAGTGACGACAGGTAATCTTCATGCCATCCTCGTGAAGGATGCGTTCGACACTTTCATTTCCTGTGGGGTCTTGTCCCTTTTGGAGCATACCATCGAAATAGAGTCCATGCATCTGTCCATGTCCCTGCCTTTCGGTGAGGATGGGCATCAGACTGCGAAGCATCGCATAGGCCTGCGTGGGCTTGTAGTCGGGACTGTCGGGACCCTCCTCGATGGCGAAGGGACTGAAGCAGATGGCATCGTGTTCGGCAAAGACATAACAGGCTTGTACACCATTGGCCTCCGAACGACGTATCTCGGGAATGAAGAGCGGATTGTCGGGCAGGGCATACTGGCGTGTCCAGGACGTGAAACCCGAATCGTAGAGGTCGGGTGCCAGACAAAGCAACGAAGGCGCAGCTGCATGCCAGATGTCCTTGAGATGGGCCAAAGGTCCTGCAGCAGGATATTGCCCCGGCTTGCGTCCTCGACTATTCATCGCCGCATTCACATAGACAGGCAGCGGATAGATGGACTGCACAGATTGGGCCATCCGTTCCACATATCGAGCATAGTAGTAGGCCGTGAAGTACTCGTCGCCATAGACATCGGTTCCGAAAGCTTCGCCCCAAGTGGGATTCTTCAGTTTTTCAGTCCCCAGAGAATCCAACCGGGCCTTCAGCAAAGGATGGAGCGTCGGGCGATTCTTCTTGAGGAAGGCCATCAGCTCCTTCGGGACGGCAGCCTGATAGTGCTTGATAGCCTCGGGGCTGTAGTCACGCGCATCTTCGAGCATACCGATCTCGTTCTCGATCTGTACCATCAGGACGGTTCCCCGATCGCCATCCACCTCCTTCAGATGCCTGAGCCAAGCCTCGAAGGCACGATTGTCGACCTGGAAGACATTTTCGGAGAATGCCGAAGCTATCTCCAGCGGTTTGCCTGCCTTGGTATGGGCTCGCGGGAAACGCTTGTAATCCGTCTTGAACCATTCGGGCGAATAGCAGGACATCGAGTTCTTCCAGGCGCCGAACCACAGATAGACCACGCGGAGGTCATTCTTGCGTGCCTCGTTGATGACGGCATCGACCAACGAGAAGTCGTACTGTCCTTCGACCGGCTCAAAAAGGTCCCAATAGTTGGGCACCAGCACCGTATTCAATCCCATGCGATGCAGATGGGCAAAACATCGGGCGATGTCGTCGGGACTGGAGGCCGCACTATTGGAAGTCTCACCACCAATAATCAGATAGGGAGCACCATCGACCACGAGCTGGGTTGCCGACCCATGCTGACGCACCGTAGTCTGCTGGGCAGATAGTCCAAGACATAATGACAAGAGAGACAGGAACAAAATGGTACGATTCATTCTATTTCGGGAAATACGAAGAGAAAGGCTTTCAGTTATTAAGGCGGGACGTTCCCCATAAAGACACGAAGAAACGGGGAGCATGGCTTCCCGTTTCTTCTATAGCAAGGAAATTAATCGTTCTTATGACGTGCTTCGATCTCCTTGTTGATCTGGTCGATCTTTTCGTCGGTCAGTTCATACTTGGAGATGATGAACAATGCCAGACACAACAGGGCAGCCGGGATGACGCACACCAGCCAAAGGATACCTTCCTGGGCAAATGGAGTCTGCTCGAGGGTCTCGCTATTATAACCCACAAAACCGAGGATAGCGGGACCAACAATGCTACCGAAGGTCATACCAGCCTTGAAGAACAGACCGGTAAGGGCGTTGACGATACCCGAAATACGACGGCCGGTTGTGTATTCGCCGTAGGAAATCACCTCAGGAACCAATGCCCACATGTAACCTGTAGCCACAATCACACCCGTACTCTTGATGAACTGGGCGATATAGACCATCATCATGCTCGGATTATCCATCTTGGCAATAAAATAGAGCATTGCCATACCTACGATGGCGGCACCGAGGAAGAGGTAGAACATGTTCTTCTTGCCTACTGCCTTCTTGATGGCAGGTACGAGTGGCATGAAGATGAAGGCGGGAATCGAACCGAGAGCCATAAATATCGACAACTGCTCGGCAGAACCATGGAGGTTACTGTTGATGAAGTAAGCACCTGCTGCATTGCCCACCGACATCATGGCGAAAGCCGTGATGAAGAAGAATGCGATGACACGCAATGGACGGTTACGGACAAACTCCATCCAGAGGTCGCTCACCTTCACGTCTTCGGTGTCCTTGGCATCCATTACGACACGCTCCTTGCACTGGGTGAAGCAGAATACCAGCAGGCACAAACCTACGAGTGCATAGATTGACATCGCAGTGAACCATGCTGATGGTTCCTTAGGCAGACTGTCGGCAGCCGAACCAGCAATGAAGGCGATAATCAATGGCAGTCCCGAATTTACGGCAAGACCACCGACGTTTGCCATGAACATACGCACGGAGGTAAGGATGGTGATCTCATCGGTGTCGCGCGTAAGGGAAGAGTTCAGTGCACCATAAGGCACATTGATGAAGGTATAGAGCAACTGCATGCCGACGTATGTAACGTATGCATAGAGCAGCGATGGAGCGAATCCATTGTAGAAACACAAAATCGCGAATCCAGAAAGTGGAATACCTACATAAAGCAGGTAGGAGCGATATTTGCCATAACGGGGATTGCTCTTGTCAATCAGCGTGCCCACAATGGGGTCCCAGATGACATTTGCCACGTTGCCTACCGTAAACATCACGGCTACCGCCGAAGGAGTAAGTCCATAAACGTCGGTGTAGAAGAACAGCAGGTAGGTACAAATAACCTGGAAGATCAAGTTCTGGGCAAGGTCACCGGAGCCGAAGCCGATGCGCTGCAACCAACTGAGTTTGTAGAAGCCTTTTGCTTCTTGTTCGTTTGCCATTGTGATAAGGATGTTTAATCAGCCATTCCGTCAATCGTAATGATCTTGCCATTCTCGTCATACTTCAATTCGCAAACCTTGAGGGAGCGAAGTGGAGTGTAGCCCTTCGAAGGCTTGCAGTCGTGGTGGAAGAGATACCACTTGCCTTCAAACTCCACGATGCAGTGGTGGGTAGTCCAGCCCTCGACAGGAGTCAGGATGACACCCTGATAGACGAATGGTCCATCGGGCTTGTCGCTGATGGCATAGCAGAGGAAATGGGTGTCGCCCGTTGACCAGCTGTAATAATACTTGCCATTATACTTGTGCATCCACGAAGCCTCGAAGAAGTGATGGGGATCGCCGGCCTTCAAAGGAGTGCCATCCTCATAGACGATGCGGATGGGCTTGGGTTCGTTGGCAAAGCCGAGCATATCGTCGCTGAGCTTCACGATGCGGGGTGAGATGCAAGGCTCGTCACCTTCGGGGAAACGTGGGAAGTTGACAGCCTCGTTCTCCTCGTTGTAACGCTGCAGCTGACCACCCCAGATACCGCCGAAGTACATGTAGTAGGTGCCGTCGTCATCCTTGAAGATGGCATAGTCGATCGAATAGCTGCCCTCGATGGGATGTGGCTCGGGAACGAATGGGCCTTCGGGCTTGTCGCTGATGGCCACGCCGCAACGGAAGATGCCCGTCTTGTCCTTGGCAGGGAAATACATGTAGTATTTGCCGTCCTTCTCCTGGACATCGCAGTCCCAAAGCTGCTTCTTGGCCCACGGAATCTGCTCACGGGTCAGGACAACGCCTTCGTCCTTCACCTCACCCGTCATCGGGTCACCGGTGATCGAAAGCACGTGGTAATCCTTCATGTCAAAGTGAATGCCCCAGTCATCTTCGGGGATGCCAGAATAATAGTCGTGCGATGGGTAGATGTAAATCTTACCATTAAAAACATGCACCGAAGGGTCGGCCATGTAGTCTTGAGGGAATAGATACCTTTTCATGATTGGGTAATGTAATTTATGTTATGTTGTAAAGATTATGATACCACAACGAAATAATCGGTGCAAAGATAATGATTATTTGAGAAAGTCGAATCAAAATTTGTAACAATAACCATAAAAAATGTTACATAACTGAAAATATATTCGTTTTTAGAGACGATATATAACAGAAATCACTATATTTGCGACGTAAAACCAATCTCATATCCTATGAAATTCGATAAAAAACTCGTTCTTTCCATCCTTCTTACCTGCTTGCCATTGATGAGCATGCAGGCCGAAGTCAAGACACCACGCTTCATCTCGGACGGCATGGTGCTGCAACGCAATGAAACAGTTCGCATCTGGGGCACAGCCGACCCTGGCGAAAAAGTCACCATTACCTTTTTAAAAAAGAAATATAGTAGCACAGCGGATGCAGATGGCAACTGGATGGTGTATATACCGACCACAAAGAAGAATATGGTCGGCGGTCCCTACACGATGACCATCAACGAACGCAAGCTTTCGGACATCTATGTCGGTGACGTCTGGCTCTGCTCGGGTCAGTCGAACATGGATCTGCACACCGCACGTCTGGTTGACCTCTACAAGGAAGAGTTCGACACCGACGTCAATCCCGCCATCCACCTGATGCAGACAGGACGCAATCCGTCGATCAAAGGGCCCCAGGACGACATCGACGAGCAAGGCAGCTATCCCTGGGAATCGATGAGCCCCGATAAGGTCGGGCACTGGTCGGGCATCGGCTATTTCTTTGCCAAGGAGATGTACAAGCGTTCAGGTGGCGTGCCACAGGGCATCATCAACTGCAGTATGGGAGGCTCCGACATTGTGGCATGGATCTCGACCGACCAGCTCCGCGAGAATGCACCTCGCCATGTTCAGACCGTCGAACATCTCAAGCAGCCTGGCTATCTGGAGCGTTGTGCAGCACTCAGCCGCGCCATCGGGCAGACCTACAACCAGCTGCTCGAAGAGGATCCCGGACTGAAGGGACAATGGATGCAGACCGACCTCGATGACTCCGACTGGGAAATCGTGAACCAATATGACCCACATCTGGGCGATGCCGACGGACGCACGTGGGTAGGCACACTCTGGTTCCGCAAGGAATTCAACGTGCCGCAGGAACTTGTCGGCAAGGATTCCCTGCTTCGCCTGGGCTGCCTCGTCGATGCCGATGTGGCCTATCTGAACGGCGTGAAGGTGGGCGAAGTCACCTATCAGTATCCTCCGCGCAAATATACGCTGCCCGCCGGCCTGCTCAAGGCAGGGCGCAACGCCCTCGTCATCAAGCTTCGCACAAATGGAAGCCCCGAAAAGTTTGTCAAGGAGAAGCCCTACAAACTCTTCTTCCACGGAGGCAAGACCATTGACCTCGAAGGCAACTGGCGCATGAGGCGGGGCATCCTGATGCCACGTCAGCCAGGTGTCGAAGGTGTCAACAACGGCAATGCCTCAGCCCTCTACGACAACACCATCTATCCTCTCCGCAACTACCGCATCGCTGGCATCCTCTGGAATCAGGGAGAGACCAATGCCGGTCGGCCCGACGAGTACCTCAAGCTGCTCCCCGTGCTGATCAACGATTGGCGCCGCGACTTCGGCAATGTGCCTGCCGTCATTTTCGGATTGGCCAACTTCATGGAACGTCACGCCGATGCCAACTACAACGGAGGTTGGGCCAAGATTCGCGAATCGCAACGTCTGGGTACCCAAGCACTCGACAAGGCAGGTTTCGTGACAGCCATCGACCTTGGCGAATGGAATGACATCCACCCGCTCAACAAGAAGGAATCGGCTCGCCGTGCTGCCCTGCAGATGCAGCGCCTCTATTGGGGCAAGAACCAGGAGGTCTGCGAAGGCCCATCGTACGAAAGTGTAACATTCAGCGAAGGCAAGGCGCGCATCTCGTTCAAGCCAGGCACAGCCGAAGGCCTTGAACTGCGTGCAGCCAAGCCCCACAGCATAGAGAACCCCTGCCTCGTCTCGAAAGGTTTCAGCATCGCCGGTGCCGATGGCATCTTCCATTGGGCAGAAGCACAGGTCGAAGGCAATGAACTCATCGTCTGGTGTGATGAAGTAAAGGATCCGAAGGCCGTACGCTATGCCTGGGACGACGATCCCATCGTCACCCTCTACAATGGTGCGGGACTACCGGCTCCTTCGTTCTCGACGAAGTAAGGGTTGTTTAAAGGGATATTAAGGGATATTTGGGGACTTTAAGGGATATTAAGGGACGATACATTCGCCTGTAGAAAATGAGGCAAAAAAAGTATCGTCCCTTAATATCCCTTATTTTCTCTTAAAATCCCTTAGTTTTTTCTCTCAAAAGAAGTACAAAATGGTACAATAACTCGTCAAAAAGGCGCAATAAACCATACACAAACTCATCAAGGAGGCCCAAAAGTAAAGATTATTTATCAAATTTATCCTAAATTGTAAGCAAAACGGACGCAAAAATTGGATTTTTTGCATTTTTTGACAGAAAACGTCATTTTTTTCAACTTTTTTTTTGCAGTTATTTTTTTTATACATATCTTTGCAGCCAAATTTCGAGTCAGAAGGCTTCAGACAATTGTATGGTCTTCTCTTCTCTTGAGATAATAAAACTGCACAATAAGTGATTTCTTGTCGAAACAATATACAATGTGTTCAATAAATATTATTAATGTATCAGTTATGAGAAAACTCTTATCTATCATTGCCATGCTCGTCCTG
>JAEEGJ010025544.1_pt1 | contig 12087 bp, 8 predicted proteins | sample 8958761 | NCBI WGS metagenome assembly JAEEGJ01 (sample SAMN16246546, study PRJNA631951) | gut metagenome | biome: gut microbiome; feature: rumen; material: RS-attached | host: Bos | place: Iran: Karaj | collected 2018-10 | reverse complement strand
CAAACTTAAGCTGTGCCTCAACCTTGTCGCCTTCTGTAACTGCAACATTTCTCATGTTGTCGGCAACTCTCATAACTCGAATGTGGCTAGACTCTAAAATACCGATTGCTGTGCGCATCCAAGATGCTAACTTATCCTGCACCTCGGCATCCTGCCAGTAGCCAACGATAGTCTTACGCTCAACTCCCATACGTGAAAGAATGTGAGCATACTCTCTGTCACCATGAGCAGCCTGATTTTCATTCATGAAATCCATATCCATTGTCTCATAAGGAATCTCACGATTGTACTGAGTGTGAAGATGACATAAAGGCTTTCTAAGCTCCTGATGTCCAAGAATCCAAGACTTTGCAGGTGAGAATGTGTGCATCCATGTGATAACACCTGCACAAGATCTGTCATTGTTTGCTTCGTTAAATGTCTTTCTGATTACTTCGTTTGTAATCATAGTTGGCTTCCATACAACCTCAAATGGAAGACGTCCTGACTTGTTCAATGTCTCAACGATTTCTTTTGAGTGCGCAGCAACATGTGCTAAACACTCATCCCCATAAAGATCCTGAGAGCCTGTGCAAAACCAAAACTTGTAATTTTCCTGTGTCTTCATAATTGATTACCTCCCAATCAATAAAAATACCCCGACCTCCGCTTTAGATTCTAGATTACCATCCATTTCCTTTGCAGAACGTCATTAACAACTATTATAAGGATACAACTTGTATGTTTAATAGCTCAAGTTGTATTTATTTAGGAGTGTTTGTTGTAAATTGGGGATTTTTCAAAATGTACAAGTTGATTTTTGGTGTACAAGTTGGCATGAAAATCATTGGGCCGAGAAAAAGTTAAAGAGCCCACAGCATGCTGTGAGCTCTTTTGAAAAAATTATAGAGAATAAAATGAAGAAAGTAAAAATATATTTACTTCGCAATTAGAATGGTACAAAAGCCGAAAGAAATCTTTCAACTCATGTATCATTATTTAACTGCGTTCTTCTTGTTATTAAGAATCTCGAATACTACTGCTCCAAGTAAAACGACGCCCTTTACAACCTTCTGCCAGTTAGCATCAATACCCATGAGGGACATACCAAGATTGATAACACCGATAAGAGTAGCACCGATAATCATTCCAAATACTGTACCTGAACCACCGTAAGCAGAAACGCCACCAACTACGCAGGCTGAAATAGCATCCATCTCGTAGTTTGTACCAGCTGTTGAGTTAGCAGCCTGGAAACGTCCCATTGTAAGGAATGCAGATACAACTGTAAGTACTGCCATGTTAAGGTAAGCAATGAACATAATCTTCTTGGTATCAATACCTGAAAGACGAGTTGCCTCAGCATTGCCACCGATTGTGTAGAAGTAACGACCAAAGTCAGTCATTGATGTAATAAAGCTGTATATTACAACGATTGCTGCCACCCAAAGGAGTGCAAATGGAATACCGCCTGCAAGTGAAAGCTTATATGCAAACAACATAATTGCTGCTGTTATAACTACACACTTAACAACTACTGAAAGTAAGCTGTCTGCCTGATATCCCTTCTTAAGCTTTGTAGCACGTCCCTTTAAGAGGAGGAATACTGCTACGATACTGATGATGATACCTACAACAATACTTGTCATATTGTATTGCACACCGCCAATTACTGGTCCACCAAGCAAGTCGTTAAGCTTTCCTGTAAAAGCAGTGCTGAAAGATACTGGAAGTGGGCTGATGTTAGATGCACCATTCATAAGTGCTACACCCCATCCTCTAAGTGCAAGGAAACCTGCCAAGGTTGCAATCCATGGTGGAATATTAACATAAGCAATAATAGCACCAAGTAAGGCTCCATAGATAACACCTACAATAAGCATTACTAGAACACCTACAATAACTGGCATTTGCTTTTCTACCATTACCTTTGCACCAATAACACCTACTAAACATACGAATGAACCGCAAGAAAGATCGATGTTACCACCAGTAAGCATACACATTAACATACCGGTTGCAAGTACATATACATAAGCATTTTGTGTGATTAATGCATTGAACTGACTAGGCTGAAGCATCATTCCTTTAGTTGTGAAATTAAAGAAGAGGACAACTGCAACTAGTACAATGAGCATTGTATTTTCTTTTAAAACTTTTAAAACTTTGTCTCCCATTTTGCTCCTCCTTCCTACTTCTTTTCTCTCTTAGATACAACGTCGAAGATTACTGCAAATAAAAGTACAAGACCTTTTACTACCTTCTGATAGTTGGCATCAACACCCATGATAGACATACCCTGGTTGATAACACCCATAAGAAGGGCACCGACGATTGCTCCAAATACAGAACCTGTTCCACCGTAAGCTGATGCGCCACCGATGAAGCAAGCACCGATTGCATCCATTTCATAGAACATACCATAAGTAGGCTGAGCATTTGTTGCACGAGCAACTGTAAGGATACCAGCAATTGCTGTTAAGAATCCCATGTTTGTATAAGCAAAGAAGTAAACCTTCTTTGTATTGATACCTGAAAGCTGTGTAGCCTTTTCATTACCACCGACAGCGTACAAGTAACGTCCCATTGTAGTCTTGGTTGTAAAATAGTGATAAGCTAATACAACTACAATAATCCAGATAAGTGATGTTGGAATACCCTTGTATCCTGCAAGCTTGAAAGCCATGTAAAGTACAACAACTGATACCAATACAAGCTTTACGATAAAGGCAACTGAGCTTGTTGTTGAGTATCCTTTTCTCTTGGCAGAGATACGAGCTCTAAGCTCGTTGATAACAAATATTGCTACTCCAATGACACCTGCAAGCATACATGTAATGTTGAAGTTTCCGCCGCCAAAGAAATCTGGGATATAGCAGTCAGCGCCACCACCAAATACATTAAGGAAGGTTGTATTAGAAATAGCAACTACGTGACCATCAAGGATAACATTTGATAATCCCCTGAAAGCGTACATACCAGCAAGAGTTGCGATAAATGGTGGAACATTTATATAAGCAACCCAGAAAGCCTGCCATGCTCCAATAAGTATTCCGCAGATAAGCATCGCAATAACTGCAATAACTACATTATAGCCCTTGCTCATTAATAGCGCGCCAAGGCCACCGACGAAACATACAACCGAACCAACAGAAAGGTCGATGTTACCACCTGTTAAAATACAAAGCAACATACCTGTTGCAAGAATGAATACGTAAGCATTCTGCGAAAGCAAATTGTTGACATTCTGTGGTAAAAGGATTGTTCCTTCTGTACCGATATAGAAAATTCCAACAATAACCACCAGGGCGATTACCATGGTGTATTTTTTTAATGTGTTTCCTATGTTTGAACCCATGTTTTCTCTCCCTTCTATGATTTCAAGATGCAAGACATGATGCTTTCCTGAGAAGCCTCAGCTCCTGACATCTCTCCAACCATCTTGCCCTCATTCATTACATAAATTCTATCTGACATACCAAGTACCTCTGGAAGTTCTGAAGAAATCATAATAACTGACTTTCCAGCTGCTACAAGGTCATTGATGATGCAGTAAATCTCGTACTTAGCACCAACGTCGATACCACGAGTTGGCTCATCCAAGATAAGTACATCTGGATTTGCAAACATCCATTTTGCAAGAAGAACCTTCTGCTGATTACCACCTGAAAGGTTACCAACATTCTGCTCTACTGTAGGACATTTTGTCTTTAACTTGTCTCTGTAATCCTCTGCAACTAAGTACTCCTTATCCTTATCGATTACTCGATGGCTTGTAAGTGAACTTAGGTTTGCAAGAGTAGTATTAACCTTGATTGGATTAGATAGGATAAGACCATTACCCTTTCTATCCTCAGTAACATAAGCAAGCTTATGCTTGATAGCATCCTTGATGTTTTTAAGCTGTACTTCCTGTCCATTCAAGAAGAGCTGACCAGAAATGTTTGTACCATAAGCCTTACCAAAGATACTCATTGCAAGTTCAGTACGGCCAGCACCCATAAGACCTGCAATACCAACTACCTCGCCCTTGCGAACATTCATTGATACGCCGTCAACCACCTTACGTTCTGAGAACTGTGGATGGTATACTGTCCAGTCCTTAACTTCCATAGCGATATCGCCAATATGAACATCATTACGCTTAGGGAAACGGTCTGTCATTTCACGACCAACCATTCCTTTGATAATTCTATCCTCTGAAATATCATCTACATTCTTATCAAGTGTTTCGATTGTAGAACCATCACGGATAACTGTGATTTTATCTGCTACATAAGATACCTCGTTGAGCTTATGAGAAATGATAATTGATGTCATTCCCTGCTTTTTAAACTCAAGAAGCAAGTCAAGAAGTGCTCTTGAATCTGTCTCATTAAGAGAAGATGTAGGCTCATCCAAAATAAGAAGCTTTGCATGTTTAGCAAGAGCCTTTGCAATTTCAACAAGCTGCTGCTTACCAACACCAATATCCTTAATCAAGGTACGGCTGCTTTCTGCAAGACCAACTGTCTTAAGATATTTGTCTGCCTCAGCGTATGTCTTGTCCCAATCGATACGAGCTTTGCTACCCTGCTCGTTTCCAAGGAACATGTTCTCCCCGATTGACATGTAAGGAATAAGTGCTAATTCCTGATGAATAATAACTATTCCCTTTTCCTCTGAGTCCTTAATCTTTTGGAACTTACATACCTCGCCTTTGTAAACGATGTCTCCTGTGTAAGTACCATAAGGATAAATACCACTTAATACGTTCATCAAAGTAGATTTACCGGCACCATTCTCACCTACTAAAGCGTGAATTTCGCCTTCTTCAACTACTAGATTAACGTTATCAAGGGCCTTTACTCCTGGGAACTCTTTGGTGATGTTTTTCATCTCAAGTATTATATTTCCCACTTGTTGTTCCTCCCTCAAAATATAATTATTTGGATACTTTTTGTTCTCTTCAAATTATTCTCATATTACTAAAAAATATAAGAACCGCCATCAAAAAGCCTACGGCCGTTCTTGTGGCATATCTTCTTTAAAATAGGGCGAGCCAAGCTCGCCCTATATAGTTTATTTTTTATCCCCAACAAAACTTTTCGGGATTTATTTTAACTGATCCTCTGTGTAGTAACCAGAATCGATAAGGAGTTCCTTATAGTTGTCCTTGTCAGCGAATACTGGCTCGCAAAGGAATGAAGGAACAACGCCTTTACCATTGTCGTATGTCTTCTCATCGTTTACATCAACCTTCTCACCATTGAGAATCTGGCCTACCATCTTAACAACCTGAGAAGCAAGTGTACGTGTATCCTTGAATACTGACATAGACTGCTTACCAGCGATCATGTTCTTTGTGTTCTCAATATCACAATCCTGACCTGTTACGATTGGATACTCACCCTTGTAGTTAGCTGCAAGTGCGTTCTCAACACCAAGTGCTGTAGAGTCGTTTGAGCAGAGGCAGATATTAAGATCATCATTAGCGTACTTAGAAGAAAGGATATTCTCCATACGTGACTGAGCTGTCTCTGTAGCCCATGCTGCTGTAGCAACATCAGCGAAATCTACCTGACCAGACTTAACTTCGATTGTTCCTTTTTCGATGTATGGCTTAAGAAGATCCATAGCACCATCATAGAAGAAACCAGCGTTGTTATCACCTGGATCACCAGCTGTGATTTCCATTGTGAATGTCTTGTCTGTGTTATCAAGATCTAACTGATCGATGATATACTGACCCTGAACCTGACCTACCTTGTAGTTATCAAATGTTGCATAGTAAGAAACAGCATCTGAGTTCATGATAAGACGGTCATAAGCGATAACTGGAATGTTCTTTTCCTTAGCCATATCCATAGCCTCACCAAGTGATGAGCCTTCGATAGCTGCGATTACAAGAACGTTAGATCCTGAGTTAATCATGTTCTCAATCTGAGAAACCTGTGTCTGAACATCGTTTGATGCATACTGAAGATCAACCTCGTATCCAGCAGCCTCAAGCTCCTTCTGCATGTTGGCACCATCCTGGTTCCATCTCTGAAGGTCCTTTGTAGGCATTGAAACACCAACCTTTGTTCCACCAGCAGCTGTGCTTCCACCAGCATCGTCTGTTGTTGTAGCTGCTGTGTCAGCCCCTGCGTTGTCTGTTGTTGCTGTGCTAGTACCACAGCCTACAAACATTGAAGCTGCCATAGCACCTGTTAAAAGTACACTTAATAATTTCTTTTTCATCTCTGTGAAAACCTCCCTTTCATTAGGTGTATTTCGATAGCTATTTCCGTGGATTTGAATAGCTACCTTTGTTCTAAAAAGAGAATATCATTTTGTGTTCTTAAAATGGTTGTTACTTTCTTCACATTTTTGTCTAAATACTTTTCGCCTATAAAAAAGGACTAGCACAAATTTGTGCTAGTCCTATAATGTAACTACAATATTATGCTATATAACATCCTAAAATCCATATAAATCAAGGCTTTTCCTCAGTCTTGCCATCCTCGTCTGCAACATTCATGTATACATCTTCTTTGGTGTGGAATCCACCTTCTATGATAACCTTGTCCATGTTGTCAGCAGTAACTGCCACTGGGGCAACTGCCACATAAGGAACATCCACCATTCCATCAGAAAGAGCAGCCTCAGTTTCAATTGTCTCGCCCTTGGCAAGCTTAACAGAATACTGCGCCGCCTGCTCAGCAAGCTTTCCAACTGGCTTATAAACTGTCATAAGCTGAGTACCTTCCACTATGTGCTGACATGCTGGCAAATCTGCATCCTGCCCGACCACTGGCTTAACTCCTGCCAACTGACTAACAGCCAAGGCTCTGATAACAGATGCCGCCAAATCATCGTTACCACACATAATAGCATCCACCTGTTGAATAGTACTTATATTTTCATAGACATATGCTCCACCGAGTTCAGCCTTCCATCCTTCACAGTAGACTGTGTCCACGATTTCTACATTGTTTTGTTCCATCACCTTTGTAAAACCATCATTTACAAGAGGTACATTGTTGTCTGTCAGTGGTCCACAAATCATCACAACTGATTTTGCTCCTGTAGCTACAATAGCCTCGCCCAGCATCCTTCCAACTTCCTCGTTGTCAAACGAAATATATAGATCTGAGTTTCCCTCGCCTATAAGTCTATCGTAAGATACCACTGGAATTCTCTTGGCATCTGCCTTTTTAAGCACATCCTTAAGAGCTGTGCAATCCACAGGAATTACCACTAAACAGTCTACATTCTTTTCTATAAGATAATCAATCTGTTCAATCTGCTTTGCCACATCCCCATTAGCATTTTGAACATTTACTGTTGCACCAAGAGTTGCTGCTGTATCAACAAACACATCTCTATCCTTCTCCCAACGTTCAATGACAAAGGAATCGAAGCACATGCCTATCTCAATAACATCATCACTAGTGGATTCTTCCTGCTGCTTTTTGCCACCATTACCGCAACCGCACAAAAGCAAGCTAGACATAAGCATCAATGCTGCAATCCGCTTCACATTACCCTTCATTTTTTATACCCTCCAATACTATCCCTTTGCGTAATCAGTAGGTGTTTTGCCCGTATATTTCTTGAAGTTTCTAGAGAAATAATTTGGATCTGAATAACCTACTTCCGCTGAAATTTCCTTCATAGATTTGTTGGTCGTCTTGAGAAGCTTTTTGGCTGCCTCAATTCGAAGCTTTGTCAAATAATCTATGAAATTTTCTCCTGTCTCCTCTTTGAAGACCTTGGAGAAATAATAGGAACTAATGTTGACTACACGGGATACATCATCAAGATTCAACTCCTTCATGTAGTTTTCATCAATATATTGCTTAGCCTTGTTGACTACGCTCATGGATTGCTCTTCCTGTTTGTTTGAAACCCAGAAAGCAGCTGATTTAATCTTGTCTGTGAACCAGGATTTAACCTCAGAAAGATTTGGATAATTCATCAATTCTGACAGGTAGTTGGCCCTGCTTCTGAACTCGTACATTCGGCCTGTCTTGTCATAAGCCAAATGCTCCGCCCAAAGTACAAACTCTAGGCATTTTAGTCTGATACTGTCGTTATCATTAGCATAGTTTGTTTCCATCCAGTCGAAGAAAGTAGCCGCTATCGCAACTGATTCGTTGGTGTTTCCAAGAGTAATCTCATCAAAGAGACGCTTCTCGGTTTCCATAGGATAATTATCCTCATACTGACACGCCACAGGCATATCGTCCACATGGGCCACGTGGCTTGTGTTGGAAATCAGTACGGAATTGGCCTCCTCATAGGACTCAGACATTCTATCAAGTGGTTTCACCGAACCAAAGCCCACACGAAAATCCATGTCGAATCTATCTGCTAGCTTTCTGCAAAGCGCTCTAGCATTTTCCACGATTTGATTTCGCTCGTTATATGAAAGAGTATCCGTATCACATGGAATTAGGATAGGAATCTTGTTGGACATAACCGCTCCTATGATACCCTTTATATAATCCTCGGTAATAGTGTGAATCTCACGGTAAGCCTTTTGGGCTTGGATTGATGCTGCAACAGCACTTGTCATGTAGTTGCCAACCAACTCACGGCCAAAAACCATACAGGCCATATAGCCATATTCCGAATCAATACCAAGTAATGTCTTGTAATTATCAATATCCTCTTTGAAATATTCCTTGAATAGCAAATCTTGGATAAGTCCGTTTTCAATGATAGGTACCACCGTCTCTAACTTTTCTCGTACCTTTAAATCGTTGCTTCGCTTGGTACGCTCACCATCGATTCGCATCATTGCCTTTTTTAGAACTGTAAGAATCGCCTCTCGGCTCACCGGCTTATTAAGGTAATCTAACACGCCAAGAGAAATGGCTTCCTTTGCATAATCAAACTTGTCATAGGCTGTCATAACAATAAAAACCACATGATTGTTAGATCTTCGGATTTCTCGCATGGCATCAATACCGTTAATACCCGGCATTTGAATGTCCATAAATGCAATGTCCGGCTGGAACTCCTCGGCAAGCTCTATAACCTGTCGGCCAGTCTTGGCTGTACGAATCTCGCACTTACTGCCATATTCCTTTTCAATTATGAACTTGAGGGAATCAATAACTATACCCTCGTCGTCTGCTAACATTACTTTGTACATCTGTTACTCCTCAGGTAGATACAAAATTATCTCCGTACCCATATTTTCGCCTTCAGAAATTATATCTAAAACGTCATCTCTTTCATAGAAGATATTTAATCGCTCAATGCAGTTGTTTAATCCTACACCATTTGAATCGGATTTGCTTGGGTCGCTCTGATAACTCCCCTCAAGAACCTGCTCTATCTTTTCTTGGTCCATTCCGATTCCATTATCCTTTATGCTGACGCAAATATAATTCTCTAGGCTATATACCGAAAGCTTAATCTTCTTAGCCCAGTCTATATTTCTAACTCCGTAGTTAATGCAGTTCTCCACGATAGGCTGCAAAATCATCCTAGGCATGCTAACGTTAAGCAGCGTTTCATCGATTTCCTTATCGAATTGGATTTCCCCTGCAAATCTAACATTAATAATATAAATATATATATCAACTAACTCAATCTCTTCTTTTAGGGTTACTACATCCTTATTTTTCTTGATGTTGTAACGGAAGAAATCGGCCACACGTTGCATGTAATTACTTGTCCTATCGGCCCCCTCCATCATGGCAAGCTGGGCTCCTGCATTTAATGTGTTAAACAAAAAATGGGGATTAATCTGAGCCTGAAGGTATTTAAGCTCCGCATCCTTAACATGGTTTTCCATTATGAGCTCGTTTTCCTTGAGCTTGCGCTCCACCTCCATGGACTCCGTAAGCTTTTCAATATATGCCCTGATGGAAACAACCATCTTGTTAAACGCCCTTGTAACGACACCAACCTCGTCGTTGGACCTAACCTGAAGCAAGTCAACCTCAAAGTCTCCCTGAGAAACGTTGTTGGCTGTAGCCGCCAGCTTAATAAGAGGCTCCGTGATAGTTGATGCAATCAAAACTACGAATGCAAGGTTTGCCATACTGATGACAACTAAGGTCATAATATTTAACTCTTCAAGTGTCTGCAGGGCACCCATCATAGAACCGTAGGACTTGGAGTTGTTAATAAACTGCATGTTATTTAAGGCTGTAATATTGTTGCTGATATATCCGTGAAGTCTTGTGACCTTCTCGTAGATACTCTTGTACTTAAGAACATTGCCACCACGCTTACTTTCCACTGCCTGATTGGTAAGCTCCAGATAATTCAAAGACATGCGCTTAATGTTGCGCTCCATTACGCGAGTTTCGCTTTCATCGTTGTTGTCTACCAAGCGCTGAACCAAGTTAGCATAATCCTGCTGGTAAGTATAATACTGCTCCAAAGAATCACTGGTCTTGGTATCGAGATAGCCTGTAGTTGCCTTTTGTACTCGCTCCAACCCATCGGAAAGCTCATTTAAAGTTGTATTACTTGAATAAACTGCATTCAGAGAATCCAGCATGCTCGATGTACCAAAGTACAGCATCATATTTACCAAAAACAGCAAGATGGTAGGCATACAAAATACCATAATCATCTTTTTTCTAAGAGAAAGTGATACGAGTCTAATTCTGCTCATCTTCCACCTCCTCTATAAAGTCATCCACGTTGAACTGATCAATATTTTTAGCCTCAACGTTGATGTAGTCGGAAACATAGCCAGAATCACGATACTCTACATAGGCCTTTGCCGCTGCCTGACCAATGCTTGAAGCATCTATGGTTACCGTACTCTTGATAACCCCCTGCTTAATACCGGTCAAAATTGTTGGTGAATGATAGTTGCCGTAAATGGAAATCTGGCCTACCTTATAGTAATCAATTACAGCCTGATAAAAGCATGCTGTAGAAACCTCATCAAGGCAGATTACTACTGGTGCCAAATCATTATCCTTAAATAAATTTTGGATGTACTCCTCTGTTGCGAAAGCGTCATCGCTTTCAATTATTCGCAAATCATACTCAAAAGAACCGGCTGTATAATTTCTGTCCTTTAAAGTCTCCTGTATATTATTTGCAATCATGGTGCCATTTAAAGAATTGCCGGAGCTGCTGACAACCATGACCTTTCCATCAACACCGTTTTCAATTATTGAAGAAGCATAAAGGTTAGCTATTGAATAGTTGTTTACACCTACAAAACTGATTCGGTCCTCCACCTTTACGTCGTTTTGCATGGAAATTACTGGGATGCCTTCCTTTCTGGCCTTATCTAGCAACTCCTCCACCTCAGAGGACTCATCTCCCTCCAATAAAATAGCATCACAACCTGAGCTGATTGCCATCTCCAAAAGCTCAGCCTTGGTATATGGAATATTGGCGTTATCCGACAACAAGTCAACATACACTCCATGCTCCTTACCGTACTCTGAAGCAGAGCGATAAACCTCCTGCCAAAAGTCTGATTCGTCATCAGAGGAAATCATAACTACATAAGAATCGTACTGCGTATACTTGGCCTCCTGCAAAAGACGTGCCGCCTCGTTCATCCTCTGTCTATAAAGTGCCACACTTATAATTGTAGCAATAAACATAAAAGCAACAGCACACCCTGCCGCTATAGCAAGTGCACTGTTGCTCTTTAATTTCAATTTTCGCCCACCAATTTTCATAGTCTAATCCCACCTATATAACCTGCGTTTTATTATATCACAACCCACTTTAAAAACACACTCATTTCCAGCCACCAATCTCGGCCGCCTTTTAATAGTCATCTTCCCCCTCCCGCCTAGGGGCTCTGCCGCAGTAGTTCCAATTACGTCGCATGAATATCTTGTTTTTCTAATGCACGTTCACCAACTCCTTTTCATGTGTCTTTTACACGTCGGTACAATTTTGCATCGGATTCTTTTTATGTAGCGGACACACATATACTTAAACAAAAATAGATTTCAGTTTTTATAAATGCAACTTGGGTGATTTTGGAATGAGCATAGTAAAATAGCAGCCGATTTTGTACAGTATAAGCACGCGAAGCCAGGACGGCTGAGCGAGCCCGAAAATGAGAACGGACTCGATTTAGAGGGCGGTGCTTATACTGACAAAATCCGCTGCGTTATTTTACTTGGCGAATGTAACATGAAC
>JAEEGJ010025543.1_pt1 | contig 12088 bp, 10 predicted proteins | sample 8958761 | NCBI WGS metagenome assembly JAEEGJ01 (sample SAMN16246546, study PRJNA631951) | gut metagenome | biome: gut microbiome; feature: rumen; material: RS-attached | host: Bos | place: Iran: Karaj | collected 2018-10 | reverse complement strand
CTTTTTTGACCTGATGGATTACGCTTCCAAGCTGGCCGGGGAAACGGGAGATGAGAAACTGGCCGATATCAGGGACCGGATGAAAACGGCTTTTGACGGCGCTGTCCTGGATCAGATGACCTTTGATCTGAAAGTTCTACCCCTTCTTCCGAGTTTCTCGCTGTCGGTTGTCCTGGTTCCGCACGAGGCGTATTCCTGGAAGGAAACCTATGAGTATTCCGTTTTTCATAAGAAGACGGGGTGGGGGAAATGGCTGGATGTGAATACCTGTACGCCCGAGGGGAATCCGTTCGGGCAGGGGGAGGAGAGCAGCCCGGGTTTGTATTAATTCTCTGATTCCTGTTTCTTGTCCTTGGCCTCGATGAGAACATCCTTGGAGGACTCCAGGAGGTTGTACAGGCCGTCCTCCGAGAGGACGCCGAAGAGGTCGCACTCGGGGTCCACCTCACCGCGCTCCATGGCTTCGAAGTCGCGCTGCCACAGGCCCGAGTCCATGTAACGCTCCAGGGCCTTCATGGTCTCACTGTTGTGGCGGATGACCTCGACGGCCTCTTCCAGGTCGGAGAAGACCGTGTCCATGCGGTCGAAGGCGAGCGACATGGAGGCTATCCTCTCCTCGGCGGGGAGGCTCTCGTCCAGGAGGATGGGCTCCAGCTCGTCCTCGTCGTCCTCGTCATCGGCTGGGGTGTTTCGCATGAGGTAATCGTGCGACCAGTCGATGAGGCGCGACAGCACCACGATGCTGAGGCCGATGAAGCAGCAGCCCAGGAGGAGGCCGTCCCCGACGGAGTCCGTGCAGAGGCAGCCGATGACCATCTCCAGCGAGAAGATGACCCCATAGAGAAGGAGTATGGGAAGCGTCGCCTTCGGGGAGGTGACGACGGCGAAGACCGAGAGCCCGCACACCAGCAGGGCGCACAGGAGGCCGAAGACCAGGAAGAAGGTCTCGTTATTGAAGAAGTGGCCGGCGGCTCCGAGAACGGATGAGCCTACGAGGATGGCTTTGAGGAACTCCGTGCGGCGATGGGCGTTAGTTGTTTCTTTCATGGTTCTAGATGATTACCGCTTCAACAGGGCTATGATCTTTTCAATGAGCCAGGGGCTTTCGTAGTTCTTTCCATCAGGGCCGAAAGCCACAGCGAAGGAAAAATTATCTGCCATACACTCTTCGGAGGCATCGACATAGTCTGTGTTTTTACCCACAACGTCCCAGAAATCAGCGGCTTCCTCGAAGGGGTACCAGGTGTCCGGTTCGTCGATAGGAACCAGGACCGTCCGGCTGAAAGCGAAAAATTCGGCCTCTCTCCCTACTTTTGCAAAGGCTTCCTCCCAGGTGGCGGTGTAAAGGGTGAGGAGTGCGCAGTCCCGTTTCTCTCCGTTAATGGTGAAGGTGGCACAGTCATCCAGGTGCTCTACGTCGGGATTGGCCAGAATCATCTCCCGGATGGCGGGGGAAAAGTCAATTTCTTTTTCCAGGATGCGGAAGCCGATGAGTGCGTACATTTTCCGGCGGAAGTCCGGGGAATTGCGGGTAAGGCAATGAAATAATTCGTGGGCGATGAGGTAATGGAGATAATCCGGATCTTGTTGCATAACAAACTCACCCAGGTATATCTCTGTCTTGTGAGTATAGCCAGCCGCTGCCCCGCTCTCTTCCATCATATTGGTTTTTATGAAGACGATATCGTGATCCGGGAAGGGAAGGGAAAGTGCCCCCATAGCCGTCAGCCTGCCCTCGATATACCCGACGGCCTCGTCGATGACAGCTTTATCTTCCTCGGAGAAGTCCAGCACACTGGCTTGGCCTATTGCTTTGAGTTCGTCCAACGTGGTTCCGGTTTTTCTGGCCTTCCAGTCCAGGTCATTCTGCGTAAGCCTGTTATAGTACTCGGTGTTGGCGAGGAGCCGCTGCTGTCCCTCCGTAATCGTGGCAAAGTGGTAGTTGATTTCTACCGGCTTGGGACCAACCGGATCCCTCTGGCAAGATAGAAAGAGACTGGCCGAAACTAGTGCAAGGAGAATGGGGCAAGATTTCATATCACATGCTTTTTGTTCGTTGCAAAGATAAGGTTAGAAGTTCTTTTTGATTTAATTCTTCACAAAGGTAAAAAATACTTGGTTTATGACAAATGTCGTCGAGGGTTTTTAACGAGGGATAGATTTATTGCTGAGAAGACCAAAGCCGATGCCGTATATCGCCCAAGATTCTCCGGCACTTGTGACGCTAGCGGTCCACTAACTTGGCAGGGTAAGAGCAAAAATGGCCGTTTTTGACTCTACCGGGCCACTCGAATGGACCCCTATGAGCACCAGAAACAAAAAAAAGGGCTGACCCATGTCAATTTGACTTTTTGGTCAGCCTCTTGTCCAATGAAATTTAATTACACACTAATGAAATGGGTTTCATTGGGACCACATCGATAAATAGGAAAAATATAACTGTGTGGATGGAATGATAAAAAATAACAGGCCGAAAATCAGCCTGTTAAGTAATTATTCCCAAATACTACTGATGCGTTAATTTTTTCAAAATAATGTAAATTATTTATAAGCATGGATGCGGCTTTTAACGCATCACGGATCCTTGACCACCTCAGATGGCGAAGATGGAATTCGCTCCTTGCGGGCCACGGCCAGTACAGCCTCCTTGTCACTGCTTTTCAGCAGACGCTCATACAACAGAGAATTCTTGGCGGCCTCCAGTTCATAATACTCCCGTTTATCCGGGTCGGAAATCTGTATCAGGGTTCTGTAGTGTGTCCAGTTCAATTGCGAACGCAGCGCGTTCGCAATCTCGGGCCCATCTCGTCATCCTGAGCGGAGCGAAGAATCTGTTAAAAATAGTTGATAGATAATTTGTTGTTTCTGAAATAATCATTATCTTTGCGAAAGAAAAAAGCGATTCTACGGATTCGTGCTGCGGGGGGAGTTAATACTCCCTACCGCTTTTTTTTGAATATTTTCCGTACGCTTCCTTTCTCATATACATATACTTCCTCTATATCCCCACGAAAGTTCCTGTCAGCAAATACTAACATGCACTTTGCCGGATATCCAAAGAGATTACCGCTAAATGGCGATTCTTTGGATATCCGGCAAGGTTTTCCGCCAACTTGCCGATTTTTGTTGCCAGATATCCACGCAGACCTCAGTCAAATGCGGTTTTTCTGGATATCCGGCAAAAAGAGTCTAATTCACCAGGCGCACGGGCAGGCGGTCGAACTCGATGGGATGGTGCGAGAAGCCGATAGTTCCGCCTACGGTGTCCATCCCTATCCATGTGCCGATGAGCGAGTAGTACAGCGTGGAGCCATTGTCCACATAGAAGGTGGAACTCCAGTAATGGGCCTGCTCGCCCACATTACTGTAGCCCGTGCTGGGATAGTTGTACTGATACCCCGCGCAGGGGATGAATATGGAGTTGCCGTTTGTCTTGCTGGTGAATAGCAAGCCGTTCATTCCATTCACCGCCGTATTCTTCTTCCGGCAGCCAAGGTAGAACTCTTCCCATTCGGCCTTGGTGGGAAGCCGCAACGTGGTCACGCCGCCCTGCGACAGGTTCCCGCTTAACGTTGCGTTGCTGAGCTGGCAGTAATCTCCCACCTCCCAGGAGGCCGAAGCCCCCAGGTTCATGCTTGCCCATTTCACCGAGAAACCCATATCCACCAGCACGAAATCCCTGGTGTTGGAATAGTCCGTCCCTTCCGACGTCTTGCCGCCATTGCCATTGCCGTTATCGGCCTCGTTGCCACCCTCCTTCCCGCAGGCAACCGCCATCAGGAGGGCCGATATCGCCATAAAATAAACTAATCGTTTCATAACCATTGTATTTTTCGCAAACATAGTCAATAAAAATGATAATATTGTAGCGGATTTCGCCACGCCCCTGAAGGTCGAGGTAAGGCACTGGCCTTTTATGTGCCCCTGGCAGGTGTTCTTGGGGAAGATGTGATTTCAGGGGCTTGATCTTCTCCATAACTCATCGTCTAGCCAGGACTTTTGGAGAAGGTCCCGGGTGTAAAATCACATCTTCTCCAAAAACCGAGCGTATGAATGCGTCTGGGCCATGGGTTAATGCTTGACTTGAAGATTATTCCAAAGCAAAGGCGTCAAAAACCTCACTTTTTCTTAAAACAATCTCAACTGCACCATAATCAGAAACATGGGCAATACCTCTTCTCTTTTTTAGAAGTTCATTGCGTGTATAATGATTAATTCTAATAATATGATAAGGCCCCAGTCTCTTCCCCTGAATAGTATTCCGGATCAAGTCAATCGTATGTGTATCACTAATTATGACACCATTAATAATAAGAGTAGTGTTTGCAATAGGAACACCTTGTTCTTTTGCCCATAATAGTTTCAAATCGCTACTCAAACAGTAATCAATGTGAACCGAGGGAGATTGCACGACTACAGAGTCCTCGTGTTGTCCCATCATTTGGGCAAACAACTGAGAACATGGGATTATCATTAATAAAAAAAGAGTTAGTATCAGCTTCATGATCAGAATCTAAATACTTACAAAAGGGAACAAATACCTCTGATTGTGTGTTACATCGGCAAATATACGTATTAATCTGTATAAATACATCATTTGCGAAACGCATGAGATGGTCGATTCATGTATTTCGCGGCCCATTTCTGTCTTTTTCCGTGCCAAATATGTAAGCGAAACACACGAAAGCGCCCTTTCGTGTGTTTCACAGAAAGAACCCGAAAACCGGGACTATTTGTACTCGCTCACCAGAAGGCCCAGCAGGCCGCATTCAACATGCTGTTCTAGATTCCCGCTCCGTCGGAGAACTGCTCTTCCGCCCGGCCCTGCAGAACACGGGAGCCGGGAGGAACGGAATGGGTGAGCCACACGTTACCGCCGATAATCGTTCCTTTCCCGATAGTGACCCTTCCAAGAATGGAGGTGTTGGAATATACCGTAACCCCGTCTTCCAGAATAGGGTGGCGGGGGAGATTCAGCGGCCTTCCGTCCTCACCGTAGCTGAAGCTCTTGGCTCCAAGGGTAACGCCCTGATACAGAGTGACATTATTGCCGATAATCGCAGTCTCTCCGATAACCACCCCGGTTCCGTGGTCTATGGCAAAGCCTTCCCCGATGGTGGCCCCGGGATGGATGTCTATCCCCGTTGCGTTGTGGGCATATTCCGTGAGCATCCTGGGGATGATGGGAACGTCCATAAGGAGCAGCTCGTGCGCCGTGCGGTAGTACAGCATGGCCGTAACGGCTGGGTAGCAGTAGATGATTTCCTTCTCGCTCTTCACCGCAGGGTCGTTGTGGGCAAGGGCCTTTACGTCGTTGTCCAGCAGGCGCTTGATTTCGGGGATGCGGCCCATGAAGTCATCGGCAATCGGGGCCGATGTCACCTTGCGAAGGTTGGCGTGAATAATGGCCAGCGAGGCATCCTCCTTTGCGTCGCTGTAAAGGGGGAAGACGACATCTTTCATTGCGGCCATCAGCTTTTTCAGATGGTCTATGGTGCGGCTGAGAGAAAGGCTCATTACTGGAAAAGACTTGTGGAAAGGTAGCGCTCGCCTGTATCAGGAAGAAGGGCTACGATGGTTTTGCCTTCGTTTTCCTTCAGGCGGCTGAGCTTCAGCGCGGCGGAGAAGGCAGCCCCGGATGATATGCCCACCAGAAGGCCTTCCTTCGCGGCAAGGAGGCGTGCGCCGCTGAAGGCGTCTTCGTCGCTCACGGGAAGAATCTCATCCACAACCGAAGCGTCGTAGGTTGCCGGGACGAATCCCGCGCCTATGCCCTGAATCTTGTGCTTCCCCGCAACTCCTGTGGACAGCACTGCCGATGACGCCGGCTCCACGGCAACGATCTTCACGGCCGGGTTGTGCTTTTTCAGGGCCTTTCCGGTGCCGCTCACAGTGCCGCCGGTGCCTGCGCCCGCGACGAAAATGTCAACTGAGCCTTCGGTATCGGCCCAGATTTCCTCTCCCGTTGTGCGTTCGTGCGCCGCGGGATTGGCCGGGTTTACGAACTGGCCCAGGATTACCGCGCCCGGGGTGGAATCCCTGAGGGCTTCCGCCCTGGCTATTGCGCCCTTCATGCCCTCTGCCCCCGGTGTGAGCACCAGAGTGGCCCCGAGGGCCTTGAGAAGGCTGCGGCGCTCCTGGCTCATCGTCTCCGGCATGGTGAGGACCACCTTATAGCCTTTGGACGTGCCAACCCAGGCGAGGCCCACGCCGGTATTGCCGCTGGTGGGCTCTATGATGGTGGCCCCGGGCTTGAGGATGCCGCGCTGCTCCGCGTCCTCTATCATTGCAAGGGCGATCCGGTCCTTAACCGACCCGCCCGGATTGAAATATTCTAGCTTCAGAAGCAGCGCGGCCTTCTGGCCTTCGTAGCCGGAAACCTCCAGCAGGGGAGTGCGGCCTATGAGCTGTGTGAGCGAATTGTAAATCATGGTTTATTCACGGACGAAAGGCTTGAGGCCCTTGGCGGCATCGGCAGCGGTGATGCGCTTGCCGCCGTTGTCCAGGTCGATGAGGATATAGCGGTCGTGGCCCATTCCCAGCTCCTTCATGTAGGAGAGCTGTCGAAGGCCGTGGCGGGATTCGATGCGCTCCACAAGGTCGTGGTGCTCATCGGCAGTCATGGCATAGACGATGTCCACGCAGGCCTGGTCCACGGCAAGGATGTCGGTGGAGGAGAGGATTCCCACGTTGGGAGTTACCACCGGGGCGGCCATTACGCCCTCGCAGTCGCAGGAAACCGACATGTTGCGCATGACGTTCACGTACGTGACGTGGGGGCCGAAATAGTCTATGGTTGCCTTGGTGCTCTCCGTCATCCTTTCCATGAATTCCTCCTCCGCGATGTCCCACTGGTTGGGCTGCCCGGGGGTGGTGTGGATCCAGGCCTTGCCGATGCGGCCATCGGCACACCCGATTCCGATATTCTTGTTGGAGCCGCCGAATCCGCCCTGGGTGTGGCCTTTGAAGTGGGTGAGCGCAACCATTGAATCGTAATTCGTAAGGTGGCTGCCAACCGCCATCCGGCTGAACCATTTGCCGCCTTTCACCGGAAGGGTAAGGGTATCTTCCTCGTCAAGGATGTCCACCGGGCAGAACGTCCATCCGTTTACCTGCAGGGTTTGCCGATGCTGATCCGTCGTGTACCTGTCCCCGCGGTAATAGGTGTTGGTCTCGATGATGCTGGCTTCCGGCAGGTCCTTTTTTAGGAGCGCTTCCACCCACTCGTGCGGGATGATGTTGGGGCCGTTCTTTTCCCCGGTGTGCAGTTTCACGCCCACCTTGCCTGTTATTTCGCCGTTCACCTTTTCGTATGCGGCAATGAGCCCTTCGGCCGACAGGTTGCGGGTGAAGTACACCACGGCCTCTTCGCCTTCGCGCTGGTCGTAGGGAACGTATTTGTTGCCGTCATTTACGCTGGAATTGTTTGTTGTGCCGCAGGAGAAGGTGGTCAGTAGTGCGGCAAGAAGAAATATGCTGGGAAGTCTTTTCATAAGGGCGTTTGTTCTTTTAACTTCGCAATATACGAATTATTTGCGAAAGTGTTGCAAAGTGCCCGCGCCCTGCACCCCGCCCGCCGGCCGCCCTACCTCCTCGCCCCGGGTCCCCAGCCGGATATCCACCTGCAGCGCCCTAGAAGGCCGATTCCGTGGATATCCGGCACCCAAACCGCCCAAAACCCGCCAACCCCCGTCCGGATATCCACCCGCAGCGCCCTAGAATCCCAATTTCATGGATATCCGGCACCCGATCCTCCGGAAAGCGGCTCACACGAAATGTCGGGGCCGCCCGCATGCATCGCGCAGAATTTATCGGCCGGAATTATGCGTTATTACGCGAAAAACAGTATATTCGCGACATCGGATAAAACAATTGAATATGAAGGCGTTGTTTCTTAGTTTGCTGCTTGTTGCAATACCTGCCTCTATGAGGGCGAAGGCACCGCAGATTTACGGTCCGCAGGGAAAGATATCCTGCAAGGTGAGCCTTCCCGCCCGCTTCAACCCCGAAACGGACAGCTGCCCCATGGTAATCCTCATGCACGGGATTTTCTCCAGCAAGGACTACAATCCCATGCCGGCAATAGCCAAGGGCCTTGCGAAGGCCGGCATCGGCTCCATCCGCTTCGACTTCAACGGTCACGGAAAGAGCCAGGGCCGCATGCAGGACATGACGGTGGAAAAGGAGATTGCCGATGCGATGGCGGTGTACAGCTATGTGAAGGGGCTGCCGTATGTGAGCTCGGTAAGCTTCCTGGGGCATTCCCAGGGCGGGGTAGTGGCCTCCATGACAGCCGGAAGGCTGGCCGAGCGGGGGGAGGGACCGGAGCGGATGGTGCTCATCGCCCCCGGGTCTGTTATCAAGGAGGCCTGCCAGGGTGGCAAGTTCTTCAATGCCCGCTTCGACCCGGCAGACCCGCCGGAGTTCGTGCGCTGCTGGGGCTTCATGAAACTTGGGCGGCAGTACCTGCTGGAAACCCAGAAGCTGGATATCTACGGAACGGCATCGGCCTATAAAGGGCCTGTGCGTATACTCCACGGCACCAAAGACACTATAGTACCCATGTGGTGCAGCGAGCGCTATCTGGAAACTTACGGCTCCGGCGCCGAACTCATTGTTGTGGAGGGCGAAAACCACACCATCAACCGACGCCGCTCTGAAGTGGTGCGCCTGGTGGTGGAATTTATCGGCCGGAACAATACGTAGTTAAGCGAAAATCTGTATATTTGCATAAAACCTGGCAGTCAAACCACAATAAGCTATTAGTCATGAAAAAAGTACTTCTTTTCATTGCAGCGGCGGCGCTCCTCATGTCCTGCGGCAACAACAATCAGAAAAAGACTTCCGAAGGCTCCGAGAGCGGCAGCAAGGAGGAGGCTCCTGCAGCTTCATCGAAGAGCAGCAAACTTTCCATCGGCAACAAATTCGCCTTCGCCGGCTTGGAAAGCGATGCCCTGGTGCCTTCTTTTGCACAGGAAATCGGCGAACTGGAGGTCGATCCCCGCTCGGAGGCCAAGCCCATGAAGGATGCGGTCTACTTTTACACCGGACCGGACATCTCTGCCATCCCGGCGGAAAAGGTCCAGGAATACCTGCAGAAGGTATATTCGGCCGTAAAGAAAGCTGCCGATGGCGGCCTGGTCTACAAGGCCAAAGGCATCTCCGGCGATGAGTTGGGCGAAGAAATCACCACTCCTCCCACCGCCGATAAACCGGCAGCCACGGTCATGTACCTCTACCAGCACGACGGCGTCTGGTTCAATATCACCGCCGGCCACAAGGCCTACTTCCATAAGTTCAAGAAGGACTACGGCGAGAAGTTCATCGGCGTTGGCGTGAGCGTCAAGGAAATGCTCGGCGAGGTGAAATAGGAGTGCCACTACGGTGCACCTCCTTGCAGGAATCCATTAGGGTTCCTGTTTTTTTTCCCAGTCCAGATATCCACCCGGAACCATCTGAAAAGCCGATTTCGTGGATATCCGGCAGAGACGAGAGATTTTTTTGCGATTTCAGAAAAAGTCACTACCTTTGCAATAGGATTCGTCGAAGAGGAACTTCGTTTGAAGGGATGACAACCCTCTCAAGGTTACTTGATCCGAGCCTCATTGAAAAAGTCGCTACCTGGCGGCTTTTATTTTTTGTCCTCCGCTTATATAATACAATACGTATTCGTCTTTCGACTTTTGATAGCCAACCAGTACGCGGCTCTTTTTCCATTTGAGGAGGAGTACTTTTGAAAATGACTTTTGGTTTTTATCGCTATGTTTTGGTGGACATTGACTAACCAAATAAGCATTAGAAAGAATCTCAGAAAGATGAAATTGAGCCAATGTCGCTTCAATTGACCTCGGTGCGTGCCCAAGTATTTCGTTTATTGTCAGCCACTTAACGTGTATTAATGAATGTATTGATTCATTCCACACTGCTTTTCTTGGATTGTCAGAAATCCATTGCGTGTAAAAATCTTTAATTATTCGTCTTCGCGTCTTGATATCCTCTGGCGTATTGCCTTCCGGTATAGTTGTCTTCATATTCTTCGGGGGCTGATTAATGATTAGTATGGGTAGGGTACTCCCAGAAGGAAGTACTTCAACCTCAAAGCGATATTCTTGTGAAGGGAGCGCCATCCAGAATGGAAAGGCCCTGCTCCTGATTTCATTACCGGCCGATTCAGACGACCATTGCTCTACAAATATAGCAATTTGTGCCGATATGGCCAACACTTTTCTCACATTTCTGGCCGAGTGTGGAGAGGTGTCGGTCATCTGCTGCGGAACCTTCCGCACCCGGCCTGCGAAACCCCGCCCGGATATCCACCTGCACCCGCGCAGAAGGCCGATGTTGTGGATATCTCACGGAAAACGAAAAACATATTTGAAGATTCAAGGAAAAAGCGTTACCTTTGCATCGGAATCGTCACGGGGAATTCGCTGAAGGGTTGACAACCCTTTTGAGCAATAGCTTGATTCGAGCCCCATTTAAAGTCGCAGCCTAGGCGGCTTTATTTTTTTGTCTTTTTCTCCTGCGCGGCCTCTTCCTGATATTTTGTTGTATTGCTGCTTGAGGATGTAATACTGTATTGAACGTAATCGCCTATTGAGGGCTGATATCCTACTACCAGGCGAGCGTTCTTGTGCCGCATTACGATTACTCGAGAAAATGCTTTTTGATTCTTGTCATCTGCTTTGTGAGGCCCGATGGAGACCACCTCCGCCTCAGACAAGATTTCTGTCAAGTGTAGGACTTCCATAGTTGATTCATATGACCGTGCAGCGTGTTCATATGTTTCGTTGATAGATATACCCTTTACTTTAATTGGAGCATTTAGTGACCTGTTCCATACGGACTTTGATGGGTTATTTGCAATCCATCTGGCATAAAAGTCTTTGATAATCTTTTCACGAGCCTTAATCTCTTCCCGAGTTTTTCCCTGCGGTATCTCCATAGCGGTTATTATTATGAGTTAATGCCGATTCTCCCGGAAGGATCCGGGTAATCGGAAATAAAAAACGATATTCTTTGTGAAGGGAGCGCCATCCAGAATGGAAAGGCCCTGCTCCTGGTTTCATTACCGGCCGATTCAGACGACCATTGCTCTACAAATATAGTTATTTGTGCCGATATGGCCAACGCTTTTCCCACATTTCAAACAGGCTGAGGAGGCGATAATTAGGGTTTTTTGTTAAATTTGCGTTTGAAACTCCACCTTCTCAATGCTGTATGCCCTGATCATACTGCTCATTGTTGCCGTCATCCTCTGGGTGATGATTCCAGTCTGCTCCAAAAAAACAAATAAGGAGCGTCTGGAGACCATTGCCCGGCTGAAGCCTGATATCGAGGCAGCGTTTGCCGAAATCGGCAAATATTACACTGACAGCCACTATATCACTGAGACCGAGCGATGCATGTTGGCAGAAAAGTACCACCCTCTGGACCGGGAAATAAAAACTATCCTCAACAGCAAGGAACTGGAGAAATCTGGCGAAAAAGAAGCATTCCGTCGTTTCCACACGGCAATGACGGACACGCAGGCTCACAAACAGGCCAATAACAAGCACTTCATAGAGAATGAGCTATCCCGTTGCAGTCAGTATTTCGATACCGTCCTTACATACCCCCTAGACTCTCAACAGCGCGAAGCCATCGTCTCCCTTGAAGATAACGTCCTGGTGATAAGCAGTGCCGGCAGTGGCAAGACCATGACCACGGTGGGCAAGGTCCGGTACCTCATAGACGTTCAGCATGTCCCGGCAGAAAAGATTCTGCTCATCACTTTCACACGGAAGGCTGCAGAATCGCTCTCGGAGCGGCTGGGTGAGAAGAAGCTGAAATGCCGCACCTTCCATAAACTGGCGCTGGACATTATCGGCGAAGTAACCGGCGAAAAGCCCACTATCACACCGCCGGACTTCTCGGTCCAAGTGTACCATAAACTCTTGGAAGAGAATCCCGCATTCAAAGCAGCTATTGCCGATTACATCATCCGCTCCCGGTACACGATGCGGGACCAGTTCGAGTATTCATCGATGCAGGACTATATGATGGATCGCCAGAAGCACGGCATCCAGGCCTTCTTCAAGGATATGGA
>JAEEGJ010025541.1_pt1 | contig 12088 bp, 5 predicted proteins | sample 8958761 | NCBI WGS metagenome assembly JAEEGJ01 (sample SAMN16246546, study PRJNA631951) | gut metagenome | biome: gut microbiome; feature: rumen; material: RS-attached | host: Bos | place: Iran: Karaj | collected 2018-10 | reverse complement strand
CTGCACGAGTTGCCTTTCTTCCTCACCTTTTTCTTCCTGATGGGAATGCGGCCGTTGCTCAACATCCTCGACCAAACGACCATCCTCGACCCCGACACCACGACATTCGACCTGGTGGGCCGACTGGCCATCGTATTCCTCTATGGTTACCTCCTTACCGCCCTCATCCACTGGGCGGACAAGCGCTGGCTGAAGGTGACGGTCTACATCGTGACATTGGCATTCTTCATTGTCGACCTCTTCCTCCTCCGCACCTTCGACATGATATTGCGCCCCAATGTGCTCATGCTCCTGGCAGAGACCAACGGCAGCGAGTCGTCGGAATTTCTGCGGCTCTTCGTGCTGTCGAAGAGTGGTCTGGGCAACCTTGTCATCATCGCACTGGTGATAGCCGCCATCTGCTTTGCCGAGAGGGCATACCGCCGATGGCTTCTTCCCCGTTGGCGCGAGCATCGCAGTGCATGGGCAGGACTGGCCATTGGCTTGGTGCTGCTCTTCGGCGTGTTCTCCTGCGGCACCTTCGTCCGACTGCTCCAAAGCAGCGACATCGAGCGCTATTTCGGTCAGCAAGAAGAAGACATGGTGCGCCCCTCCGACCCCATCAGCAGTCTGTTTCAGAGCATCTACGGCATGCGGCTCATGGGTAAGGAGATGCGTACGGCCATCTCCACCAACTACCATCTCGACACCTCTGCCACGGTGACCGAGAGCGACTCGCTCAACGTGGTGCTTATCATCGGCGAGTCGCACAACAAATATCACTCCAGCCTATATGGCTACAGCCTGCGCACCAACCCCTTGCTCGAGGCAGAGCAGGAACAAGGCCACCTGTTCCTCTTCCACGATGCCGTCACTCCCTTTAGCATCACCAGTCCTGCGATGAAGAACATGCTCTGCTGCAACAGTGTGGCCGATGATGAGCGCTGGCAGGATTCGCCCTATCTCCCCGCCGTCTTCAAGAGGGCCGGCTACAACGTCTATTTCTGGGACAATCAGCGCAAGGTGAGTCCCAACGCGCTCTACACCTTCGCCATCAACTCCTTCCTCTACAACGACACCATCATGCGCCTGTCGTATACCGTCACGAGCAACCGCAGTTTTGCCTGCGACTACTCCATCGTGCATTCCTTTGCCACGAGCAACCTGCAGATGGGCAAGCACAACCTCGTGATGTTCCACCTCATGGGACAGCACTTCATCACCGCCGACCGCTTCCCTCACGTGGAGCAGTTTGAGCGGTTTACCCCCGACAGCGTCCCCCTTCAGGCTCCTTACCTCACCCCCAGGAAGAGGCAACTCATTGCCGACTACGACAACGCCACGCTCTACAACGACTATGTGCTGAAACGTATCATCGACCTCTTCCGCGAGAAGAACGCCGTGGTGGTGTATCTCTCCGACCATGGCGAGGAGACCTACGACTACCGCGACACCATGGGGCGCCACTACACCGAGATGGATGACCCATGGCTGAAATATGTGCACGAGGTGCCGTTCTTCGTTTGGTGCTCCGACAAGTTCGTCGACACTCATCCCCAAATGGTAGAGCAAATTGCCCGCTCGGTCAACCGCCCCTTCACCACCGACAACATCTGCCACATGCTCTTCCACCTTGGTGGGGTGAAGACACCATACTACAAACCCGACCGCGATATCATCGGTGACCAGTTCAAGCCCCGCCGCCGCATTGTGGAAGGGAAGGACGATTTCGTGAGGGTAGACTTCGACAGCATAAGGAAAAAATAAAGGCTACAGGTCATCTGTCCTACGGATAACTGTATACTATCAAACAGCCGCCCCCAAAAGTCTCGAGACTTTTAGGGGCGGCCCTTTTATACTCCTTTCAAATGAGTGAATGCGAAACCCGGAATTACTGTCCGAACAACTCGTCGAGCAGTGTGTAGAATGCAGGATCCTCACCTACGATGGTCCTTACAATCTTACCGTCGGGGCCGATGACAATCTTGGTTGGGAATCCTGTGATACCATAATCAGCAAGAACTGTCGACTCTTTTGGACAGTAGACGTGCAGCCAAGGCAACTCATGTTGCTTCACGGCAGCCTTCCATTTCTCCTCGGTATCGTTGCAGTCGATGCCTAAAATCTCAAACTTGCCGGGATACTTGGCGTAGTACTCCTTCATCTTTGGGAACCCCTTGATGCACCAGACGCACCATGACCCCCAGAAGTCGAGGATGACATACTTGCCACGCAGCGAGGTGAGGGCGAGGGGTTTGCCGTTGATGTCGTTAAGCGTAAACACCGGTGCCTCGATTCCTGCTACCTGCTTCTTCTGCGCCTCCTTTTCTTCAGCCTCAGCCCTTTCATTTTCCTCAGCAGCGGCTATCCAACTGTCGTAGAGTGACTTCATGCGGCCCTCGCGAACAGAGACATCAAACAAGGCGTAAGCCTCCTTTTTCTTGTCAAGACCATTGATGCTTTTCAGCAACCACACAGCAGCCTCCTGCTTGGGATGAGCCTTGATATAGTCGAACAGTGCCTCCTGATAACGATCGAAACTGGGCTCATAGATGTCATTGTAGAACTTGGTGAGTTCCTCCTCGCTGACAGTGCCATTCTCCCTCATCTCACGGAATTGTCTTCCATAGCCGCTCGACTCTTTCACTGCATTCTCATTAAAGAGGTCCACTTTGTGGTATTCGGCATAGAATCCCGTGCCATCCACGTCATAGCGGGTTCCGTCGGTATCCCAAAGACGCATTTCCTCGCCCGGAACAAGGGGCAACGAGTAAAATCGTGGCGACTCCATATCGCCGCGCAACAGCCTGGGCTGAACAAGATACCCCTCACCGATGGTATCCACCTCGAATTCAAACTCAAATTTGCCATTCTTTCCTATGAAGGTCTTTTCTTCCTTGCCTGAACGGTAAATCACCGCGGTATCACCGAAGTCAAAGATATCGAGTTTCACTTTCAGCGTTTTGTTCCCATTACCGGCAGCCCATCCACACATGGCGACGGCAGCGAGCATCATCATCAAAATGGTTCTTTTCATATTACTTGCTTATCATTATTACGATTCAACATACAAAAGTAGTTTTTTGCCATGACATATCCAAAAAATGCCCTCTTATTTTGTCTGTTTACGAAAAACGACAAGCAATTCAAGTGACACAAGTATGGGGGAAAAGAATAGCAAATACAAATAAAAAGCGCACAAAACGGAGAAAGACTCTCGGTATTTGCAAAAAAAAACGTAATTTTACCCCCCGAAAACCATCTCATGTCTTACTGATGATGAAAAGACTACTAAAACCCATTGCGCTCTGGCTGGCCTCCTTGATTGTGGTGGCGGCAGCCTTGCTTTTCTATGATGCCGACCTGCTTTGGAAGGTTCAGCAACACAATGTTTTTCTCAACACGTCATTGTTCTTCCATCAGATGATGGCGGTGCCCGGTGGCATGCTTTCCTATTTGGCGGCATTCTTCACCCAACATTTCTATTATCCCTGGGTAGGCGTGATACTGCTCTGCTGCTGGTGGCTGCTGCTGATGTGGCTGACGAAACGCACGTTCAACATCCCCGGTAAATGGACGGTGCTGACATTGATTCCCGTTGCCATCCTATTGGTGGCCAACATGGTCTTGGGCTACTGGGTCTACGTCATCAAACTCCCCGGCTTCTTCTATGTCGCCACCATCGGTGTGACAGCAGCCACAGCCCTGCTATGGGCATATCGCTGCCTGCCAAAGAACATTTGGGTACGCATGGCCTTCATCATTGCGGTGACACTCGTGGGCTATCCGCTGATGGGTGCCTATGCCCTGGCAGCCGCAGCGCTCATGGCAGTGATAGAGTGGCGTCTTCCCAATTCGCGTGGCTCCCACATCCTGCTGAGTATCACAGCCCTGCTGAGCATCATCTTCATCCCACTGCTCTACTATCGCTTCGTCTACAATCAGACCAACCTCGCCGATATCTATCGTACAGCCATTCCTGCCTTCACCGTTTCCGACCATTATCCCCAATTCTATTATCCATACTATGCGCTGGCCGCCTGCTTCTTGATTATGGCCATCACCTACCGCCAAAATCACAAGGAGCAAAACGCCCAAAAAGCCCATAACACCCAAAATGCCCCAAAAAGCAAAAAAACAGCCCCCAAGGCTCTGCCCATCACATCCTATATCCTGCCTTGCGCCGTCCTTGCCGTCATCGCTGTATGCGTCTATCATTTCTGGTACAAGGATGCCAACTTCCACCATGAACTGCGCATGCAACGCTGCATCGAGCAGGCCGACTGGGAAGGTGTCATCGAGGAAGGTACCAAGCAAGACGACGAACCTACCCGGGCCATCGTGATGATGCACAACCTGGCCCTGAGCCGTTTAGACCGCCAATGCGATGAGATGTACAAGTTTCCGAAAGGTTCCAGAAAATACAACACGTCGCTGCCTGTCTATATGTACAATGTCGCCGGCAGGATGATGCTCTATCAGTATGGCGCCATCAACGAGTGCCACCGGGTGTGCATGGAAGAAGGTGTGGAGTATGGCTGGAACGTGGAACAGTTGAAAGACATGGCACGCTGCTCCATCCTCAACAAGGAGCCGCAGGCGGCAAGGAAATTCCTCGACCTCCTCCGCCATACCTGCTATTATGGCGATTGGGCCGACCACATGGAGAAGTTGCTCAACGACAAGCAGCAGTTGGCCAAGGACAAGGAGACGGGACCCATCACCCACATGATGCACTACACCGACGGACTGAACGCGGTGGAGGGCTATGTGGAGAGATTCCTGATGACCACGCTGGCACAGCAGGATGCCGACGACCCCAAATTCCAGGAACAGGCTGTCATCGCCTCGATGTGGACAAGAAATCCCGACCTCTTCTGGCTCCGGTTCAAGCATTATGTGGAGCAGAAGACCGACGGCAACATTCCCCGCTGCTTCCAGGAGGCGGCATGGCTCTTTGCCAACCTGCAAGGACAGGAAGGGCTCGACGAGTGGGAACTCGCGCCGGGTGTGAAGGAGAGTTTCAATGCTTTCATGAAACAAATGGAGCAATTCAAGAAGAACCCCAACGCATTCAACAAGAAAACCATATTGGATACTTTCGGCTCTACCTACTATTTCGAATACTTTTTCTTAAAAGACATCACCTATTATTAGGCGGGCTATGCCCTAAATGATAACTGATAATTGATAAATGATAATGGCGGGCTGCGCCCTAAATATATTGATATGCAAATGAATACAAAGATTGTGTATTTACTCTTCACTATAGTTGCTCTGCTATTTGTGTCCTGTGGGCACCAAGTTCCTGAAAGTTTCTGGGAGAAGGATGAGTTACCGAAGATCTATCCAGACTATACCAATGTGACGGTACCTATTAATATCGCACCGCTGACGTTTGAGATAGATGGTAAGGTCGATGAGATTGTGGCACGCCTCTCCGTTGGTGATGAAGAGGTGGTCTGTGGTGGGCAAAAGATACAGCCAGATGCGGACGATTGGCGAGAACTGGCTGAGGCCGCCAAGGGTAAAGCCATCAACGTGGAGGTCTATGTGAAGGACAATGACAACTGGACCCGCTTCAAACCGTTCAATATCTATGTCTCGCCCGATTCCATCGACCCTTATATCAGCTACCGACTCATCTCGCCCTCGTATATCACCTATGAGGAGCTGACCATCAACCAGCGCTGTCTGGAAAACTATGACGAAAGTGTCATCTTCGACAATATGCTCTGTTCGGAGGGTGCCCAGGGTCAGTGCATCAACTGCCATAATTACCAGCAATATAACCCTGACAGGATGCAGTTTCATGCCCGTCAGAATATGGGTGGTACGGTCATTGCCTATGATGGGAAGATTCAGAAGATCAATATGCGCAATGACTCTATCCTGTCGGCAGGTGTTTATCCCACCTGGCATCCGTGGCTTCCGTTCATCGTCTATTCTACGAATATGACGGGACAGATATTCCACAGTGTCAACCCCAACAAGGTTGAGGTGTTTGACTCAGCGAGTGACCTTATCGCCTATAACGTGGAGAAAAATGAGGTGACGAATATCGAGAGCGACCCTGCAGAGATGGAGTGTTTCCCCTTCTGGGCACCGGACGGCAAGACACTCTACTACTGCAGTGCCCATTTTGAGTATAGCGACTCTGTTACCGATAAAGGTCTGGAGTTCATTACCCGTACGCAAGAGGCGAAATACAACCTCTACAAGAAGCGTTTTGACCCTGAGACCTTGCAGTTCGGACCGCGCGAACTGGTATTTGCTGCTGACAGCCTCGACAAGAGTGCCACGCTGCCCCGCATCTCGCCTGATGGTCGCTACCTGATGTTCACCCTTGCCAAATATGGTGTCTTCCACATCTGGCATCACGATGCTGACCTTTGGCTCATAGACCTTCAGACAGGAGAGGTGCGTAACATGGAGGAAATCAACTCACAAGATACGGAGAGCTATCACTCTTGGTCAAGCAATGGCAGGTGGGTGGTGTTCAGTAGTCGCCGCTATGATGGCAACTACACACGTCCGTTTATGGCACATATCGATGAAAAAGGAATCGGCACCAAGCCTTTTGAACTGCCTAGTGCCGATCCTGATTATCATCGTCAATTCTTGAAGTGCTACAACATCCCTGAGTTCATGCGAGGCCCTGTAACCATCCGGCCTCAGAAGTTCGCTGATATCCTCAAACAGGATGCTGTGTCCGTGAAGTACGTCAGCAAGTTTTAGCGTATCATGACTTTTCTGGACTCTCCGTTGGCGCTGCGCTCAATGCAGAGACCATGAGGCGTTTCCAAACGACGACCGTGCAGGTCGTAGTAGGTCTTGGTGTCGTCATTGTCAATCAGATTCACATTCTCAATGGCTGTGCTGCCTTGGTCTATCGTGAAGATATAGGTGCTCAGACTAAGTGCTGGCATTTCAGTAGTGTAGTCATTTAGGGGTTCCGTAATGTCGAGGACTGACTTCTGACAGAGATTCTCAGTTTCGTTGCCTGTCGACAGCCAAAGCTCACCGCTCTTCACGTTGTAAGGCAGTTTTATTCTCATTGCCTTTGCAGCTTCCGTCGCGTTGATGGCCATGACGATGATGGAATCGCCCTTGATGTAAGCCGAATACTCATAGTCCGCAAGATTTTCCTCTTTTGTACGTCCTGATGATTCGTCTCTTGAGGTCTCCAAACGTGTGGAGCCAGTGACATTCTTGGAGAAGTGGGACATCACGAAGGCACGGGGGAGTAATGCATCTTTTTTGTTGTCAGCGCCATACTTCTCTTCGCCAGTGCCACAGAATGCCCAGTGTGCGCGCATGTACCAATAGATGTAACCTGTGCAACCGGACAGCATACATTCGTTCACTTCCTCAGCAAATATCAGGTTTTCTTTCCATGTGGGCAGGTGGTCGATATTGTCAGTTACTGAGTGCTCCGTCATCCACACCTCCTTGCCTAATGGGAGTGCCTTTTCGGCAACAGGTTTGATGTATTGGAGCGGCATGTGTCCATAGATGTGGCCGGCAAAGATGTCCACCTGCTCACGACAAGTTTCGTCGTTCAGCAAAGCGTCGAAATAATCTTTTCTGTATCCCAAAGGCTCGGCACTGATAAGACGTACACCGTTGTACTTCTCACGATCGAGCAGATGGGCATAGTTCTTAATCAGGTTGACCTGATCCGCTGGCTCATAGAGACAGCCAGAATAATTGACCCACCAGTCGGGTTCGTTCTGTATAGATACGGCATCGACATCGACACCATGGTCGTGCATCCAGCCTAAGAAGGTGTTAAACCAAGGAAAGAGTTTTTCGTAGCAGTCTTCACGGAGTCTGCCCTTTTCGTAACCTTGGTCCTCAGCATTGCCTCCCTGTGCTGTGCCGTTTGTCTTGTATTCCCCGGGAGGTGACCAAGGGGTGCCGAAGACAATACCACCACGTTTCTTGACAGCTAAAGCTGATGGCAGGGAACCGTTCCAGTCATAGTCTCCCCAGTTGTCGCCGGTGAAGCTCGGCGAGATTTCCATACGCATGATGTTCAGCCCGATTTTTCCTCTTTTACCAGTATTATAGAGTTTGGACACAGGGCCATTATCTGTACCAAAAGGTTTCATGGCACCGTCACAGCAGGCTGCGCCAAAACCCGTAATGGTCTGCTTGGGGGAGTTCTTGACCGTTAAGATATAACGGATTGGCGCTGCTTGTACAGCAGTCACGCCCAAGAGTACAACAAGTGAAAGTAGAATTCTTTTCATTGATAATAAAGTATTAAATAGTTGCTAGTATCTCTTTCTTCGGTTTTCGGTGGCAAAGTTACTAAAAAAAAGGTGTCGGACAAAATGTATTGCTGTTTTTTATGACACCTTCTGTTGAGTTGATACATAAAAAAAAGATTTTGTGACATTTGGGGCTTGCCTATTACATTTATTATGAGTATCTTTGCACCTAAATAAATAATAACAACCAATCAATTACTAACAACAATGAAAAAGACATTCATTATCAGCTTGCTTCTAGCTGTTCTGCCTGCCCTTAATATGCAGGCTGCTGTAGACCCTAACTTTTACATCTTCCTTTGTTTCGGACAATCAAATATGGAAGGCAATGCCCGTCCGGAGGCTGCTGACCTGGCAAGCCCCGGTCCCCGCTTCCTGTTGATGCCTGCCGTGGACTTCCCCGCAGTCGGCAATCGTCCTGCCCGTAAGATGGGTGAGTGGTGTGAGGCTTCCGCCCCCTTGTGTCGTCCGAATACTGGTCTGACTCCTGCCGACTGGTTCGGTCGTACCATGGTGGCTTCTACACCTAATAACATCAAGATTGGCGTCATCCATGTTGCTATTGGTGGTATTGATATCAAGGGCTTCCTGCCCGATAGCATCAAGGAGTATGCCGAGAAGAAGGCTCCAGGTTGGATGAAAGGTATGTTGGCCGCTTATGACAACAACCCCTACAAGCGTCTGGTGGAGTTGGCCAAGAAAGCCCAGAAGGATGGTGTCATCAAGGGTATCTTGATGCATCAAGGCGAGACGAATACCGGTGACCCGAAGTGGGCTGGTATGGTGAAGCAGGTCTATGAGAACCTGTGTGGAGACCTGCAGTTGAAGCCCGAAGAGGTGAACCTCTATGTGGGCAATATCGTCCAGGCTGGTGGCAAGGGCGTCTGTATCGGTTGCAAAAAGCAGATTGACGAACTGCCCCAGACCATCCATACCTGTCAGGTTATCTCTTCTGATGATTGCTCGAATGGTCCCGACCGTCTGCACTTCGATGCTGCCGGCTATCGCGAGTTGGGTTGCCGCTACGCTGAGGCTGTTGCCCGTCACCTTGGCTTTGAGCCCAAACGTCCGACAGATATGCCTGTTGCCAAGAAGATTGAGATCCCTGCAGATGCCGTGACGGTAGAGAATGCCATCCCCGGCAATGAGTTCCCCAAGATTGACAAGCAGCGTCGTGCGTACTTCCGCATCCAGGCTCCTGAGGCTCGCAAGGTCGTTGTCGACATCTGCAGCAAGAAATACGAGATGCAGCCCGACGGTAAGGGTGGCTTCATGGCTGTCACCGATCCGCTGCCTGTGGGTTTCCACTACTACTTCATGAATATCGATGGTGTGAACTTCATTGACCCAGCCAGCGAGACCTACTTCGGCTGCAACCGCGAGGCCGGTGGCTTGGAAGTTCCCGAGGGTCCTGAGGGTGACTATTATCGTCCGCAGATGGGAATTCCTCATGGTCAGGTGCGTAGCATCTACTATCACAGCCCCAACTCTAAGTTCGGTGAGTGGCGCCACGCTTTGGTATACACTCCTGCCGAGTATGAGAAGGGTAAGAAGAAGTACCCCGTGCTGTACCTGCAGCATGGCATGGGTGAGGGTGAGACCAGCTGGATGCTCCAGGGTAAGATGCAGCACATCATGGACAACGCTATCGCCAAGGGTGAGGCTGTTCCTATGATTGTCGTCATGGAGAGCGGTGACATCAAGCAGCCCTTTGGTGGTGGAAACAACCGCGCCGGACAGAGTGAGTATGGCGCTTCGTTCTATCCCGTACTGCTTAACGACCTGATTCCATATATCGATGCCAACTTCCGTACGAAGGCTGACCGCGAGAACCGTGCAATGGCTGGATTGTCATGGGGTGGTCACCAGACCTTCGACATCGTCTTCAACAATATGGACAAGTTTGCTTGGATTGGTACCTTCAGCGGTGCTATCTTCGGTCTCGACGTGAAGACGGCCTACAATGGCGTGTTTACGAATGCCGACGAGTTCAACAAGAAGATTCACTACATGTATATGAACTGGGGCTCTGAGGACTTCATCAAGAGCCAGCCCATCGTTGACGGCCTGCGTGGCCTGGGCATCAAGGTAGACTCTTCAGTCTCTGAGGGTACTGGTCATGAGTTCCTGACCTGGCGTCGCGGCCTCCATGAGTTTATCCCGCATCTGTTTAAGAAGTAATAAAGTCAAGAATTTGAGAATTAAAGAATGGCGATACGTATTAAAACGATTCTTTTAACGCTGCTGGCATTCATGGCGATTCTGCCCATGAATGCCACAGAGCGTTTTGTGTTCTTTGAGTCAAAGGCAGGCGCTCTGTCGCTGAAAGGTGCTACCATCGGTTATAGTGACCAGGAACCTAAGGCGGTACAGATAGCTGCCGCTAACCTGCAGCAGGACATCTCCAGTGTCATGGGGTTTACCCCAACGCTCTCACCTCTCACCTCTACCCCCTCACCTCTTATTTTAATTGGTACTGTTGGCAACAATAAGCAGATTGACCAGTGGGTGAAGCAGAAGGTGCTGAAGGACCTGAAAGGCAAGCGTGAGAAATATATCATCACCACCATTGATGGTCAACTGGTTATTGCCGGCAGTGACCGTCGTGGTACTGTCTATGGCATCTATGAGCTTAGCCAGCAGATGGGCGTGTCGCCCTGGTACTGGTGGATGGACGTACCCATCAAGCACCGCAATGAGGTGGTTGTCATGCCTGGCAGCTATACCGACGAAGAGCCTGCCGTGGAGTTCCGTGGTCTGTTCCTCAACGACGAGGCACCTTGTCTGACGTCATGGGTGAAGAACACCTTCGGTACGAACTATGGTGACCACCGCTTCTATGCCAAGGTCTTTGAACTCATCCTGCGCTTGAAGGGTAACATGCTGTGGCCCGCCATGTGGGGCTGGGCCTTCTATGCCGACGACCCCGAGAACTCGAAGACGGCCGATGAGATGGGTGTCATCATGGGTACCTCTCACCACGAGCCCATGGCCCGCAACCACCAGGAGTATGCTCGCAAGCGTGGCGAGTGGGGTCCTTGGAACTACCAGAAGAACCAGCAGAAGCTGGACCAGTTCTTCCGTGAGGGCATTGAGCGCATGAAGGGTACTGAGGATATGGTAACCATCGGCATGCGTGGCGACGGTGACGAGGCGATGAGTGCTGAGGCTGATACCAAGCTGTTGCAGACCATCGTGGAGAACCAGCGCAAGATTATCAAGGACGTCACCAAGAAACCTGCCAATAAGACGACGCAGGTGTGGGCGCTGTATAAGGAGGTGCTCGACTACTATGATGCCGGCATGCGTGTGCCCGACGATGTCATCATGTTGCTGTGTGATGACAACTGGGGTAATGTGCGCCGTGTACCCAATGCTGAAGAGCGTAAACATAAGGGTGGCTGGGGACTGTACTACCATGTCGACTATGTCGGTGCACCGCGTAACACGAAGTGGCTGAACGTCACCCAAACGCAGCAGATGTTCGAGCAGTTGTCGCTGGCCTACGACCACGGCATCCAACGTATGTGGATTCTGAATGTGGGTGACCTGAAACCCATGGAGTATCCTATCCAGTTGTTTATGGATATGGCCTGGAATCCGAAAGAGTTTACCCAGCAGAATGTCACTGAGCATACGGTGCGCTTCTTCCGCAATGTTCTCGGCGGGGAAACCGCCGAGCGCACGATTGCTGAGGTGGCTGGCGTGTACAACCGTAACTGCCAGTATATGGCTCGTGTGACACCTGAGATGCTGGATGCACGGACCTATAATGTCGTTACCGGTGAATGGAAACAGGTGGCTGACGACTATGCTCGACTGGAGCGTGAGGC
>JAEEGJ010025538.1_pt1 | contig 12088 bp, 9 predicted proteins | sample 8958761 | NCBI WGS metagenome assembly JAEEGJ01 (sample SAMN16246546, study PRJNA631951) | gut metagenome | biome: gut microbiome; feature: rumen; material: RS-attached | host: Bos | place: Iran: Karaj | collected 2018-10 | reverse complement strand
ACCTTGATGATCCATATATTCTTATTACAGACAAGAAGATTTCTAATATTCAGGAGCTTCTTCCAGTACTTGAGCAGATTGTTCAGTCTGGTGCAAGACTTCTTATTATTGCTGAGGATATCGAGGGTGAGGCTCTTACAACACTTATTCTTAACAAGCTTCGTGGTACATTCAACGTTGTAGCTGTTAAGGCTCCAGGTTATGGTGACAGACGTAAAGAGATGCTTCAGGATATTGCTATCCTTACAGGTGGTCAGGTGATTTCTGAGGAGGTTGGTCTTGAGCTTAAGGATACAACTTTAGAGCAGCTTGGTCGTGCTAAGTCGGTAAAGGTTAACAAGGAAAATACTGTTATTGTTGATGGTGTTGGCGACAAGGCTGCAATCGAGGCTCGTGTAGCGCAGATTCGTGGTCAGATTGAGGAGACAACATCAGAGTTTGATAAAGAAAAGCTTCAGGAGAGACTTGCTAAGCTTGCAGGTGGTGTTGCTGTTATCCGTGTAGGTGCTGCTACAGAGACAGAGATGAAGGAAGCTAAGCTTCGTATGGAGGATGCGTTAAACGCAACTCGTGCCGCTGTTGAAGAGGGTATTATCTCAGGTGGTGGTTCTGCTTACATCCATGTTCAAAAGAAGGTTGCAGAGCTTGCTGATACACTTACAGGTGATGAGAAGACTGGTGCAAACGTTATCGTTAAGGCACTTGAGGCTCCACTTTTCTACATCGCAGCAAATGCTGGTCTTGAAGGTTCAGTTATTATCAATAAGGTACGTGAGTCTGAGGACGGCGTAGGCTTTGATGCTTACAACGAGGAGTATGTAAACATGGTTAAGGCTGGTATCCTTGATCCAGTTAAGGTTACAAGAACAGCTCTTCAGAATGCAGCATCTGTAGCATCAACACTTCTTACAACAGAGTCAGTTGTTGCTGATATTAAGGACCCAGCTGCTGATGCAGCCGCTGCAGCTGCCGCAGGCGCAGGTATGGGCGGAATGTACTAAAATAAAGATACTATTCTCAAGTATAAATAATACAAGGGTAGCTCCTGACAAATTTATTTGCAAGGGAGCTGCCCTTTATTATTTATAAACTATAAGATTCACTGAGAAGATATGTATTGCCTACATGAAGTCTTTCTTGTGAAGATACCAAGAATGTCTATTTTATAAAGATTTTTTAGTTTTCCTGTTTTAATTATCCTGCTGTTATGGTAATATAATCAGCGGTGTTTTTTATTATTTTTTTGAAACATTTTACATAGAGGTAATTTATGAGCAAAGTAGCAATACTTACAGATAGCAATAGTGGCATTACTCAGGCTCAATCCAAAGAACTTGGAGTTTTCGTTGAGCCAATGCCTTTTTATATTGATGGACAGTTGTATTATGAGGATATCGACCTTACTCAGGATGAGTTTTATGAGAAGCTCACTCAGGGCGGCGAAATCAAGACTTCTATGCCTATTACAGGCAATCTTATGGACACTTGGGATAATATTCTCAAGGATTATGATGAGATAGTTTATATTCCAATGTCATCAGGACTTTCTTCTTCTTGTGCAACAGCCAAGATGCTTGCTGAGGACTACGATGGCAAGGTTGTTGTAGTAGATAATCAGCGTATTTCAGTTACACAGAAGCTTTCGGCATTAGAGGCCAAGAAGCTTGCAGATATGGGCAAGTCAGCTCAGGAAATCTGTGATGCGCTTATGGCTATCAAGTTTGATTCAAGAATCTACATTACTGTAGACACCTTGGAGTACCTTAAAAAGGGTGGACGTCTTACTCCTGCAGTAGCAGCCATAGGTTCACTTCTCAAGATTAAGCCGGTGCTTTCTATTTACGGCGAGAAGCTTGACAAGTACAGTATGGTTCGTACCATGAAGGCTGCCAAGACTACTATGATTGAGGCCTTGAAAAAGGATATGGATGAGGTCCTCAAGATAGAGAGCATAGACGACGTAATGATTTCAATTGCACACACACAGAATCTTGAAGCAGCTGAAAAGTTTAGAGAAGAGTTGCTTGAAGAGTTTCCTGGTAAAGATATATGGATTGACCCATTGTCTCTTTCAGTTTCTTGTCACATTGGTCCGGGCGCACTTGCTTGTACTGTGACCAAGAGATTAATAAGTCTTGATTAAACAATTTGTTTATTAGGATTTTGCATTGGGTTCCTTTGTAAAATCTTGATATAAATAAAAGAACTTTTCTAGGAGGATAATTATGGTAAAAGCTGTTGTAGGTGCCAACTGGGGCGACGAAGGCAAAGGAAAGATTACAGATATGATGGCTGCAGATGCAGACATTATCGTTCGTTTCCAAGGAGGAGCTAACGCAGGTCACACAATCGTGAACAACTATGGTAAGTTTGCTCTTCACACATTACCTTCAGGTGTATTTTATAACCACACCACTAGTATTATTGGCAATGGTGTTGCTCTTAATATTCCTATTCTTATTAAGGAGATTAAGTCCGTAGAGGAAAAGGGAGTACCTGCACCACACATCCTGGTTTCTGATAGAGCCCAGATTGTAATGCCATATCACATTCTTTTTGATCAGTATGAAGAGGAGCGTCTCGGCAAGGCTTCATTCGGTTCTACAAAGAGTGGTATCGCTCCTTTCTATTCAGATAAATATGCAAAGATTGGTTATCAGGTTCAGGAGTTATTCGATGACGAGCTTCTAAAGGAAAAGGTAGTACGTACATGTGATCAAAAGAACGTTCTTTTAGAGCATCTTTACCACAAGCCACTCCTTAATCCAGAAGAGCTTTTAGCTACACTCCACGAGTATAGAGATATGATTGCTCCTTATGTATGCGACACTTCAGCATACCTCTGGAATGCAATCAAAGAGAACAAGACAATTCTTCTTGAAGGTCAGCTTGGTACTTTAAAGGATCCAGATCATGGAATTTACCCAATGGTAACATCATCATCTACACTTGCTCCTTACGGATGTATCGGTGCTGGTATTCCAGCTCAGGAGCTTAAGCAGGTTGTTACTGTATGTAAGGCTTATTCTTCAGCAGTTGGTGCTGGTGCGTTTGTATCAGAGATTTTTGGTGACGAGGCAGACGAGCTTAGACGTCGCGGTGGCGATGGCGGTGAGTTTGGAGCAACAACTGGTCGTCCACGTCGTATGGGATGGTTTGACTGCGTAGCTTCCAAGTATGGTTGCAGAATGCAGGGTACAACAGATGTGGCATTTACTGTAGTTGATGTTCTTGGATATCTCGATGAGATTCCTGTTTGTGTTGGTTACGAAATCGATGGAGAGGTTACAACAGACTTCCCTGTTACAAGTAAGCTTGAGAAGGCTAAGCCGGTTCTTAAGACACTTCCAGGCTGGAAGAGCGATATTCGTGGTATCAAGAAGTACGAGGATCTTCCAGAGAACTGCCGTAACTACATCGAATTCATTGAAAAGGAAATCGGATTCCCAATTACAATGGTTTCAAACGGTCCAGGCAGAGAGGACATCATATATAGATAATAATTCTAAAATGCTTTACAATATAAGTTGTAAAGCATTTTTTCTTACTTAATTAATCAGAGTGGGCTGAGACTTTGATCTAAAGGTTTATTCACATTTATTATTTTGACTTGCGTTAGAGGATACTTGAAAAGGGGAAAATATATGGAGAATTTATTTCAATCAAAAAAAGCAAAAATAATCATGGCTGTATTAGCGGTGGCGCTAATTGTACTACTTTTAATTGCCCTCATAAGACACGGAGGATTTGAGACGGAACCTAAGGGACAGACTCCTGAAGAGATAGCCGAGGAAGCCAGAGAGCAATACGATAATGACTACGCAGATGAGCTTGATAAGGAAAGCTCTGATGATGACAAGGGTGAGCAGGTTTTCTTTATGCCAAAAGAGGATGTGTATTCATTTTCAATGACAGATGCCCATGGGATTTTGCTTACATTTGACAGACAAAATGACCAGTGGATTTATACAGAGGATAAATCACTTGATATAAACGAGGAGCGAATTGATAAGATTTTAAATTATCTTTGTGACGTTCGCTTTAAAAAGGTTTACGATGCTAAAAACGGCAGCGAATACAACTTAGATCAAAGTGCTGATATGTATATAATTGCAGACTCTTCAGGTAATTCAACAATCATTTCTCTTGGGGAGTCACAGGAAAAGGGCGTCTACTTTGCGCTCAACTACGATTTTTCCAAAATCTACTTGAACAGTGGCAAGCTTGCAAAGGTTAGAGAGTACACTCTTGAGGAGTTACTTGCTCTTTAGAATCTTTTGTTTACAACGATTATAGACTGTGATATTATAATTCAGTACGATTACTGTAACTCAGGTTTAGGACACTCCGACCTTTTCCTTAGTTACGGCTTATTAAAAATTAGGAGGTAGTAAAATGATTACAAAAGAGAAGAAGCAGCAGATTATCAATGAGTATGCTAGAACAGCTGGCGACACAGGTTCTCCAGAGGTTCAGATTGCAGTTCTTACAGCTCGTATTTCAGAGCTTACAGAGCACCTTAAGGCTAACCCAGGTGATCATCATTCACGTCGTGGTATGATGAAGATGGTTGGTAAGAGAAGAAACCTTCTTGCATACCTTAAGAATACTGACATTGAGAGATATCGTTCAATCATTGAGCGTCTTGGCTTAAGAAAGTAATCTATATGAGCGGAGTGACTTTACTCCGCTCGTTTTCTTATGATTTTTTGTTAACAAGCTCAATCCGAAGTTACTGAATTTGGAACGAAACGGCGAAGCGATTGTTCGCTTCATTTTCAGTAGTTTCGGGTTAGTGCTTAAATATAAATACTCAGTAAGGAGAAAACCATGAAGACTTTTACAATGGATTTAGCTGGTAGAACACTTCGTGTTGATATCGGCAGAGTTGCAGCTCAAGCAAATGGAGCAGCATTTATTCAGTATGGTGATACTACAGTTCTTTCAACTGCTACAGCATCAGACAAGCCACGTGATGGTATTGATTTCTTCCCACTTTCAGTTGAGTTCGAAGAGAAGACATATGCAGTTGGCAAGATTCCAGGTGGGTTCAATAAGAGAGAGGGTAAGGCTTCTGAGAACGCTGTTCTTACTTCTCGTGTTATTGATAGACCTATGCGTCCACTTTTCCCAAAGGATTATCGTAACGACGTAACACTTAACAATATGGTTATGGCAGTAGACCCACAGTGCCGTCCAGAGCTTGTTGCAATGCTTGGTGCTGCTATTTCTACATGTATTTCAGATATCCCATTTGATGGCCCTTGCGCTATGACACAGATGGGTATGGTTGATGGAGAGCTTATTGTCAATCCATCACAGGAGCAGTGGGATAAGGGTGACCTTAAGCTTACAGTTGCTTCTACAAAGGAAAAGGTTATCATGATCGAGGCTGGTGCCAACATCATCCCTGAGGACAAGATGATTGAGGCTATTTACAAGTGCCACGATGTTAACCAGACAGTTATCGCATTTATCGAGCAGATGGTTGCTGAGTGCGGCAAGCCAAAGCACGAGTACACATCATGCGCTATTCCAGAGGAGCTTTTCGCAAAGATTAAAGAAATCGTTCCTCCAACAGAGATGGAAGGCGCTGTATTTACAGATGAGAAGCAGGTTCGCGAGGAGAACATTCGTCAGATTACAGAGCGTCTTGAAGAGGCTTTTGCTGACAACGAGGAGTACCTTGCAGTTCTTGGAGAAGCTATTTACCAATATGAAAAGAAGACAGTTCGCAAGATGATTCTTAAGGACCACAAGCGTCCAGACGGTCGTGAGCTTAACCAGATTCGTCCACTTGAAGCTGAGGTTGATATTGTTCCTAGAGTTCACGGTTCTTCAATGTTTACACGTGGACAAACACAGATTTGCGATGTAGTTACACTTGCACCTCTTTCAGAGGCACAGAAGATAGATGGTTTAGATGCATTTGTTACTGAGAAGAGATACATGCATCACTACAATTTCCCTGCATATTCAGTAGGAGAGACAAAGCCATCACGTGGACCAGGACGTCGTGAAATCGGACATGGCGCACTTGCAGAGAGAGCACTTCTTCCTGTACTTCCATCAGCAGAAGAGTTCCCATACGCTATTCGTGCTGTATCTGAGACATTTGAGTCAAATGGTTCTACATCTATGGCATCTACATGTGCATCATGTATGTCGCTTATGGCAGCCGGTGTTCCTCTTAAGGCAATGGTAGCTGGTATCTCTTGCGGTCTTGTTACAGGCGATACAGATGACGATTTCGTACTTCTTACAGATATCCAGGGTCTTGAGGACTTCTTTGGCGACATGGATTTCAAGGTTACTGGTACTAAAGAGGGTATCACAGCTATCCAGATGGATATCAAGATTCACGGTCTTACTCGTCCAATCGTTGAGGGCGCTATCGCTAGATGTCGTGAAGCTAGATTCTTCATCATGGACAACTGCATGAGCAAGGCTATTGCAGAGCCACGTAAGGAAGTTGGCGAGTACGCTCCAAAGATTATTCAGCTTTCTATCGATCCAGAGAAGATTGGTGATGTAGTTGGTCAGCGTGGAAAGACAATCAATGAAATCATTGCAAGATGCGATGTTAAGATTGATATTACAGATGAAGGCAATGTATCTATCTGCGGTACTGACGCTGCTAAGATGGATGAAGCAAAGAAGATGATCGAGATTATCACTACTGATTTCGAAAAGGATCAGATTCTTACAGGTAAGGTTGTTAGCATCAAAGAGTTCGGTGCATTTATCGAGTTCGCTCCAGGAAAGGAAGGAATGGTTCACATTTCTAAGATTGCTAAGGAGAGAATTGATAGAGTTGAGGATGTTCTTACTCTTGGTGATACTGTTAAGGTTGTTTGCCTTGGCAAGGACAAGATGGGACGTATCAGCTTCTCAATCAAGGATGCTAAGTAATAATTAACTAGATTTTTAAGTACGCCTGGCGTTTTGTCAGGCGTATTTTTTAAGGAAAATATTATGTTATTAAATGTTTCGCATATATATAAATCCTTTGGTGAGGATTCAATAATTAAAGATGCTACATTTACAGTGGATGAAGGCTCCAAGGTTGCTATCGTTGGAAACAACGGTACAGGTAAGTCTACTTTACTGAAAATCATAATTGGTGAAATGCCAGCTGATGATGGAGAGGTTACCCTTAAAAAGGATGCAACCTTTGGCTATTTGGCTCAGTATCAGGAGGATGCTTTTGGAAGCAATATTCTTGATACAGTTCTTGGCGCAAGGGAAGATCTTCTTTCCATGGAAAAGCGCCTATCTGATATGGAACAGCAGATGAGTTCCATTCCCTCTGCAGAGATGGAAAGCTTCATGGAGACATATCACAAGCTTCAGCACCAGTTTGATTTAAAGGGCGGATATACCTTCCGTTCTGAGGCTGTCGGTATTCTTAAGGGCCTTGGGTTTGAAGGTGATGACTTAACCAAGAGCATGTCTGAGCTTTCAGGTGGACAAAAGACCAGAGTTTCTCTGGGACGTCTTCTTGCATCAGCGCCGGATTTACTTCTTTTGGACGAGCCTATCAACCACTTGGATTTAAATTCTATCATGTGGTTAGAGGGATATTTATCTGCTTACAAGGGTGCTGTAGTTATCGTTGCCCATGATAGATATTTCCTTGATAAGATTGTGGATCAGGTTGTAGATTTATCCTATGGCAGGACCTCTGTTTATAAAGGTAACTACACAGCCTTCGTTGCTCAAAAGGAGTTATTCCAGCTTTCTTATGAGCGCAGCTACGAAAAGCAGCAGGCTGAGATTGCCCATCAAAAGGCAGTCATCGAGAAGCTGCAGTCTTACAACCGCGAAAAGTCAATAAAGCGAGCAGAAAGCCGCAAGAAGCTTTTAGACAAGATGGATGTCATGGATGCTCCTGATAAGGATGCGCCAAAGATGCGTCTTATTCTCGAGATAGAAAAGGAAAGCGGCAAGGACGTTCTTGATTTTTCTCATGTGACAAAGCACTATGATGATAAATTGATCTTCTCAGATTTATCATTCGAGGTTCATAAGGGCGATAGAATCGCTATTTTGGGCGATAACGGCACTGGCAAGACAACAATCCTAAAGTGCATCAATGGCCTTACTGATTTTGAGTCAGGGGAGATTCGTTTTGGTGCCAATGTTACTGTAGGCTACTACGACCAGGAGCAGCAGGGCCTCACTGAAAGTAATACTATTTTCAGTGAGTTACACGATGCTTATCCATTCCTTACAGAAACAAAGGTTAGAAATACTCTTGCAGCATTTATGTTTACAGAGGATGATGTTTTTAAGCGTATTAGTGACTTATCCGGTGGTGAGCGAGGGAGGGTTTCTCTTGCTAAGCTTATGCTTTCCAAGTCCAATCTTTTGATTTTGGACGAGCCTACCAACCATTTGGATATGGATTCCAAGCAGATGCTAGAAGAGGCTTTAAGAGAATATGATGGCACCTTGCTTTATGTCAGCCACGACAGATATTTTGTGAATCAGACTGCAAATATTATTCTTGAGTTGTCAGATGGTGGCCTTACCAAATATCTTGGCAACTATGATGATTATATTGCTAAAAAAGAGCAGCTTTATGGAGGCGATGATTCTTCGGCAGGCACTTCAGTTTCTGAGGCTCCAACAGCAGCAAAGCTTGATTACAAGGAGCAAAAGAGGATAGAGGCCGAAAAGCGCAAGCATCAAAAGCGAATTTCTAATATCGAAGAGGAAATTGACAAGCTTGAGGAGCAAAAGGGCAAAATCGAGGAGGAGTTTTATCTTCCAGAGAACTCAACCAATTCAGCTAAATTAAACGAACTTACAGCAAAGCTCAATGAAATCGATGAAAAGCTTCAGGCTTTATATGATGAGTGGGAGGAAGCAAGTTCTATATAATTTGTTAATTGTTTGACAAAGTTATACTCGAATTTTATAATTAGAGTAAAGATATTGACAGGGAGGCATTTTTATTTTGGATAAACAGATTTCGCAGGCAGTCATCAGAAGACTTCCTCGTTATTATAGATATCTTGGGGAACTTTTGGATGATGGCGTAGAACGTATTTCATCTAATGATTTGAGTAAGAGAATGCATGTTACCGCATCTCAGATTCGTCAGGATCTCAATAATTTCGGAGGATTCGGACAACAGGGCTACGGATATAACGTAGCTTATCTTCATGATGAAATTGGCAAGATTCTCGGTGTAAACGAGACTCACAATGTTATAGTTATTGGTGCTGGTAACCTTGGACAGGCCATTGCAGGTTATGTTAAGTTTGAGCGTGTAGGATTTAAAATCATCGGTCTTTTTGATGTAAATCCTGAGTTAAAGGGCAAGATGGTCAGAGATTTACCGGTTCAAATGCTTGATGAGCTGCCTGAGTTTATCAAGAATAACAAGGTTGAGATTGCGGCCCTTACACTTCCAAAGTCCAACGCCAAGACTACAGCTCTAAAGCTGGTTTCTCTTGGGGTCCATGCTATTTGGAACTTTGCCCACGTGGATCTTGATGATATACCAGATGTGGTCATTGAAAATGTTCACTTATCAGATAGTTTAATGCAGTTATCATACAATATTACTCAACATAAAAAGTAGGTGATGGTATGGGGGAACGAGATTTTTTAGCAGCCATTTCCAAGATTAAGATTCCAATGCTTATATTGGATCAAAAATGGCATAGATTGTTTGCATTGGGTGGCAAGCCTGAAAATGTTAAATCTTTAGAGACTCAGGAAAGTGATTTGTTAAAGCGCGAGGCTGAGCTTAAAAAAGAGATTAAAGATTTAAAACGAGTTAAAGAGAATCTTATGTCTTCTGTTATGTCCAACATGGAGGGCACCTCTGATTTGGTTTCCAAGAAGCTGGATGATGACAAGCGTCTTTTGGAGGAATGCAAGGAGAGAATTGCCGCGGCAGAGGACGAGTTAAAGGATATACCAACTCAGATTACCGAGACCAACAAGGAGCTTATGATTGCTTCCATGGATTACTGTTACGACAAGCTTCGTACCAACTCCTCTGAGGCGGAGGAAATCACCAACTGGATAAAGGACGTTAGAGTTCAGCTCAAGAAAAACGTCATCAGAAAGCGTAATCGAGAGATTAACAACAAGGAGATCTATTCATACATGCATGATGTTTTTGGAATGGAGGTTCTCAATCTCTTTGATATGCAAAATGGCGATTTCTATATTGGTATAGCTGATGATAAGGCCGAGGAAGGTGCAGAGAAAAAGACTGCAAGCGAAGAGGTGGCTGAAATCACCAACGTGGATTTAGAGGATGTGGATTTGGATGCAGTTGCCAAGGAATCCAAGGAGGATGAGCTTCAGGCAGAGGATATACCTATTGAGGATCCGGCAGAATCGGCTTCAACAGAATAAATATTTTCGAAAATCAAGACTAAACCGTTTAAGTTTAGTCTTTTTTCTTTTGTTATGGTAAAATAGTTGTGGTAGATAATAAGTATATGTTTTTGCTTTTTGAAAGGAGTGTTTATGGACGACGGGTCGAATCCCTATATTTTTATTATTGTTTTAGCAGTTTTTGCATTAGTAGAACTTATCGGATTGATTGTACTTTATCGACGTTCAAAGCAGGAAAACGTCACTGAGGAGGATGTTATTTCCCTTGTTAACGAGGGTCACGAGGATGGCAATATCCTTGCCTCAGAAGCAGCTATGATTCAAAACATTTTCGAGTTTTCTGATACTGATGTTAAGGATATCATGACTCATCGCAAGAATATAGTTGCAATAGACGGCGATTGGACATTGAGAGAGGCTATTGCTTTTATCAACGACAATAATATGAGCCGTTATCCTGTTTTTATCGAGGATTTAGATAATATAATTGGCATTCTTCACATTAAGGATATTCTTACCTACTACGACAAGGATATCGACAATGTAAAGGTTAAGGACCTTCAGGATTTGCTTTCTGTGGCTGAGTTTGTGCCTGAGACACATGGTATCAACACATTGTTTGCCAAGATGCAGACCAAGAAACGTCACATGGTCATAGTTATGGATGAGTATGGTCAGGTTTCAGGCTTGCTTTCCCTAGAGGACATCTTGGAAGAAATTGTTGGTAACATCGAGGATGAGCACGATGAGGAGGAGGCTTCCATCGAGGTTAGAACTGACCACTCATTTATCATGGATGGCAGCACCACCTTAGAGGAGGTTGAAGAGATTATCGGCGCCAAGCTTTCGGAGGATTTCGAGACTCTAAACGGCTATTTGATTTCTCTTTACGGCAAGATTCCAGATGACGGCCAGGCCTTTAAATTAGAGGATGACAATTTTATATATTATGTCAAAAATGTATCTGAAAAAGTTATCGGAGAAGTATACGTTACACGCAAAAGTCACGTTGAATAACACCCGATGATTTGATATAATTTTTTGAGATTTAAATTAGAAAAGAGGTAAGAGAATTTTATGTCAGGACATTCAAAATTTGCTAATATTAAGCACAAAAAAGAGAAGAATGATGCTGCAAAGGGTAAGATTTTTACAATAATTGGTCGTGAAATCGCTGTTGCTGTTAAGGAGGGCGGTCCAGACCCTAACAATAACTCAAAGCTTCGTGATGTTATCGCAAAGGCAAAGGCTAACAACGTACCTAATGCCACAATCGAAAATGGTATCAAGAAGGCTGCCGGAGACCAGAACTCAGTTAACTGGGAGTCAGTTTCATATGAGGGATATGGCCCTAACGGAACAGCTATTATCGTAGATTGTCTTACAGATAATCGTAACCGTACAGCTGCCAATGTTCGTTCTGCATTCACAAAGGGCGGCGGAAGCATTGGTACACCAGGTTGCGTATCATTTATGTTTGACAACAAGGGTCAGATTATCATTTCCAAAGAAGAATGCTCTATGGATGCAGATGACCTTATGATGCTTGCTTTAGATGCAGGCGCTGAGGATTTTGCAGAGGAGGATGACTGCTTCGAAATCTACACAACTCCAGAGGATTTCTCTGCAGTACGTGAGGCTCTTGAGGCTGAAAACATTCCTATGGCTGATGCTGAGGTTACAATGATTCCTCAGAACTATGTAGAGCTTACAGACGAGCAGGATT
>JAEEGJ010025537.1_pt1 | contig 12088 bp, 9 predicted proteins | sample 8958761 | NCBI WGS metagenome assembly JAEEGJ01 (sample SAMN16246546, study PRJNA631951) | gut metagenome | biome: gut microbiome; feature: rumen; material: RS-attached | host: Bos | place: Iran: Karaj | collected 2018-10 | reverse complement strand
TGACTACCCACCAGCCAGATGCGGTCGGCCTGCTTATGCTGACTGTCGATGGTAAACTGGCGTCAGGTGTAGTCGCCCATCAAGATGATGAACATCAGCGACACCACAAGGCCCACTACATTAATCAATGTGTAGAGCTTGTTGCGCGATAGGAAACGGAAATAACTCTTCATAATCTACTATTCGTTTTTTAAACTGTTGACGGGATTTTCATTGGCCGTACGCCAACTTTGGGTGACGATGGTGGCGAGGGTGATGATACCTACGGCAAAGATGGCTAAGGGGAAGAGCCACCAGTAGATAGGTGTACGCTCAGCGAAACTTTGCAGCCATTGGTTGCCGATATACCAAGCCAATGGGGCAGCAACGACAAAACTGCCGATAAGTAGCCAGACATAACGACGGCAGAGCATGGAGAGGATTTCGCCAGTAGTACTTCCCATCACCTTGCGGATGCCAATCTCCTTGCGACGATACTCCGTTTCGAACATCGTCATGCAGAACACGCCGATAAGGGTGATAATCATACAGATGACAGAGAAGACAAGCACCTGACGGATGAAGCGGAACTCCTCCTCATAGGTATCCTCCAACTTCTGGTCAAGGCGAATGACGGTTGGCTCGTGCTTCGCACCAAACTTCATACAGAGGTCCTTGATTTTCTGGCAGACCTCCTTTTTGTCTACGCCTGCTGCCATACGTATATTTATCCAGTGCAGTCTGCCGCCCCAGTCCTTGAATTTCTCACCCATGAGAACAAAAGCCATTGGAGAGGTATTGTTGTCCATACGGGTAGAGGCAAAGCGGACATTACGGCATACACCAACGACAGTCAGGTCATTATCGAGCAACGGCTTATCCATTTCCACCCAATCCCATTGCTTGCGGGCTGCCTCGTTAATGATATAACAGTCGCCATCGTGCTCATTGAAATCCCTGCCTTCAACAACCTCGATACCCATCGCTTGCAGATAGTGCCAGTCAACGGGAAGGGCAGTGAAGTTCACATGATGATTATCATCGCTACGCCCCCAGCCCATATATTGGTCTTGGCTGGCAATCGGAAACAACGAGAGGCCTGCATCCTTGACACCTGTCATCTGCATCAACTCTGAACGTATCGCATCGCTTTTGTCGTAGACTTCATGAATGTTAGCCAACAACAGTTCGTCTTTGGCAAAGCCATAGTCGGAATGGAAGATATAATGACTCTGCAAGTTGAGGATGCTGATGTAGATGACCATAATGGAGGTGATGACAAATTGCAGACAGAGCAGACCTGTGCGCAGTTGCCGTCCCTTGGGTGAGAGGCCAAACGAACCCTTCAAGACTAAAGCTGGCTGGAATGAAGTCACGTAGAAAGCAGGATAAGTACCTGCCACAATACCCACAACGACAGCGACGAATGCCAATGTCAGCAAAAGAAGCGGATGGCTGCTGAGGGCAATACTGCCCACTGTCATCTCCTTGATAAACGGCCAGACGGAGAGCAGATAGATGACTCCTACCGCCAACAGGAAAGCCGCGAGAGAGATGGCCACCGTCTCTGCAACCAGTCCAAAGCGTAGGGCCGACAGACTACTGCCAAGCACACGACGGGTGTTGATGCTCTTGATACGCATCGGACTCTCTGCCAATGTAAAGTTGAGGAAGTTGATGGCTGCAATGACAATCACCAACAGACAAGCCAGTTGTAAGATAAGGTCAACAACGGGATTTCCCTTGTCCTCCATGACATCAACTCCAGAGAACCACGTTTCACTAACGGGACGGAGACGACCTGGGATGCTAAGTTGTGAGCCGCCTCTTTCCCACTCGTCAAGCGCATCGCGTTCTACACACAGTTGATATAATCTCTGTTTGAGAGCCTGATTGAAGGCTTCTCCAATTCCTGTCGTATCTGCCTGCTGATGCAGTCTGACATAACAATTGTAGTTGTGGTTGCCTTGGTTGTCCTTGTTCTCATCCTTCATATTCTCATAGACGCCATTGCCTGCAAGCGAGTTCTCAGGAAAGTCCTCGAACACGCCACGTACCACGATACTATCCTTGCCATTCCACATACAATGACCTGCAACCTGACGACTGCCGAAATAGCGCTCTGCTATCGAGGCCGGAATAATGATGCCCTGTTGGTCATCGTCCGTCCAGGTGAGCACACCATCCACCAATCGTGGGGCCAGCGTCTTCAATGCATTATTGGTTACAGAATAACTATTGAATCTGAACTCCGTCTCTCCTTTCATAAACAGGTCCTTTGACCACCCTTGTATCAATGCCATACTTTCTATCTGAGGCAGGTTTTCAATTGTCTCTGCTTCCAGGCGGCTTACCAATGACCCCCAGCCACCTTTGAAGAAATCAGTCGGTACCTCCACACGATAAAGCTGCTCATAGTCTGTCAGTCCTTTGTTAAAGGAATGGTTATAAGTCACTTGCGTCAGGAACAGATAGCAGGCTGCGAAGGCTACTGTGAGTCCTATGAAATTGAGCACCGTCGCTGTCTTGAAACGGCGTGCCATATAAAGTATGTTTCTGAATACGTTCATATCTTTGTTTCTTTTCTTATTGACGTTTTATTATTCTATTCTATGCATTTTCTGTTGCAAACTTTGGAATTTACATTTCAGGCTTTGAAATATATGTTGCAAACTCTGAAACTTACGTTGCAGGCTTTGGAATATAAATATTCTTTCTATTTAAAAACTAATACTTCGTTGTCTTTGAATGCTTCGTAGCCGCTAGTAACCACTTTTTCGCCAGGCTCAAGACCTTCGAGTATCTCGTAGTGCTGAGGGTTCTGACGGCCTACGCGAATCTGACGACGATAGGCTTTCTGGCCGTTCTTGTCGAGGACGAAGATCCATTGCCCGCCTGTGGTCTGGAAGAAGGTGCCACGAGGAATGATGATAGCCTGCTCGGGCTGGCCCAGTTCGAGATCGATGTAATAGGTTTGACCAGAGCGGATGTTCTCAGGGCGATCGCCCTTGAAGATGAAATCGCAACGAAACTTACCATCACGCACCTCAGGATAGACCTTGCGAACCTGAAGCTGATACAGCTTATCGCCACGCGAAAAAGTGGCTGTAAGACCAGAACGAACGCGATCAATGTAATGCTCATCGATACTGGCTTGCACTTTATAATCGCTAAGGTCGTTCAACTGCCCAATCTTCTGTCCAGGCTGGATGCTCTGCCCCAACTCCACATCGAGCAATCCTAATTCGCCGTCGATGGCAGAGCGCACTTCGAGTTTGTCCTTGCGCTGACGCACCAGCACCACGTTCTTACGCATGTTTTGCAGATTGTCTTCCATCTGATCCATCTGCACGCTGCGATAGATAGAATCCTGTTTTAGGCGCTTGGCAATAAGCGAACGCTTCTTGGCAGAAAGTTGAAAGTCCTCCTGTGATTGCAAGTAATCCTCCTTACTGATTAACTTCTCTCCGTAGAGTCGCTTGTTCTGTTCGAAGGTGCGTTGCTTCCGCTGGGTGTCCATATCCAGCTGAGCCTGTTCCGTCTGGTTGTTCAGACGGTCTTGCTGCATAGCCACTTGGGTGTTTCTTAAAAGGTTCTGCTTCTCAGCCAGTTCGGCTTCGGCATTCAGAATCTGAAGGTCGAGGTTACTGTTCGAAAGCCGGACAATGACGTCGCCCTTATGCACCATCGTGCCTTCCTCAACCACCTTCTCCATCACGATACCACCTTCTTCTGGCGATATCTGTACCACTTGGATGGGCAGCACTTGTCCGTTGGTACGCACATAGTCCTTAAACTCCGCTTGGCGCACTTCGCTAATGGAGAGTTCGTCCTTGCTGACTCTCAGCGTTGAGGCGTGATTGCCAAATATCAGCCAACCACTAATAGCTAACACCAAACACCCACCTGCCATATATGGCCAATACTTCATCAGCCGCTGACTCTTGGTTTTTTCGATTACTCTGTCCATATAATTTAACTTCGTTGAATTCAGTCGCGACTCGGGATAGCCGGAGTAAACTCCGCTCTCCTCTCGCTGCTCCATATCGTTTCTCCTCTATAATATCTTACCAATTGTTCCTTTACCATCGCCATCAGTTGGCACTGCAGCAGCGTCGCCTTTGAATTCAGCAATTGCGCTGAAGTGGTACGCAAGTCGATAGCCGTGCTCAACCCTTCTTCAAATTGGCGTTTCGTCAGTTGATAGGCGATGCTGTCGGCTTCTACTTTTTCCACCATCTGCACAGTTTGTTTCAGATAGCCTTGCCAGTCCTGCCAAGCCTCACGACTGAGTTTCTCTATCTCCAGTTGTTTCTGCTTGTACGTCTCTTGGGCAATACGATAGTTGTTCTTGGCCTTTCGCATGCTCGTAATGGTCTGTAGGCGATTGAACAGGGGAATACTCAACGTAGCACCCACATACTCGCCCATATTGTTCTTGAACTGATTGCTGAATGACTCTCCTACATCGGAATGAAGCGTATGATAGTAAGTGGTGTTCAGACCCGCACTCAACGAGAGAGATGGATAAAAAGCAGCGCGGGCCTGATGCCACTCGTGTTTACTGGCTTGCATTTGATATTGCGCAGCCTGTAGTTCCGGATGAATCATGGGGACGGGTCTTTGATCTGTCGACACATCAGCAGAATCATGCGACCAGTCCCTGTAATTCAACAACAAAGTATCCTGCATGGGGAAAGCCATCGTCTTCTTCAGTTCCAGCATGGCCGATGCATAGAGATTCTGCTGGCGGGTCAGCTCATAGTCGGCTTCTGCTTTCTGTGATTCTACCTGAGCCACATCAGCAGCACTCTTGCGTCCCACCTCTTCCAACAGGCGTATCTGTTTCAGTAATAGTTCTGTTTCCTGCACTTTCTCGTCAGCCATCTTGACCAAACCTTCGTAATAGGCAACATTGGTGTAAGCTTGCAGGACATTCAATGCGGTCTGATCCTGCTTCTGGCGCAAGCTGGCTCGCCCCATCAATGTACTGGCCCCGGCGGCTTTCAAAGCATGAATGCGGCTGAAGCCATCGAAGACAGGTAGTGAGGCATATAACGAGTAGCCATTATAGAAGGTGCTCACATCGGTATAGCCGTTTGTCTCAGGGTCGATGGCACGTCCGAAGTTGTACTGGGCACCGATGCTGGCATCCACAGAAGGCAGGAATCGTCCGATGGCTCCAGTCTTGCTGGCCTTGTAGTTGTCAAGTTCCAGCTCTGCACGCTTCACTTCGTGGTTATGCTCCACAGCGTACTGCATACACTGCTGCATGGACCACTCGCCCTGAGCCAGTGACTGTCCGGCTGTAAACACAAGGAGGATTATCAATGCTTGTTTCATACTCAATTCTTGTTTTCGCTGATGCAAAGTTAGATGTTTATTTCATACTCTGCAAGCATTTTAGGTTGCCTGGATGCAGATCGTCTAATTTTTATACACCCCTTTGTATGATTTTTAGACGGAAAGTAGTAACTTTGCACCCATGAACAAGTACGGAACCATACTTATCGTAGATGACAATGCTTCAATTCTGACAGCGATGCACTATCTGCTGGATGATACTTTCGAGCGTGTACTGACCACTACCCAGCCCGAAGAAATCCTGAAGTTGATGGCTCAGCAGCCCGTCGACTTAGTCCTGCTCGACATGAACTTTACGCTTGGTGTCAACAATGGCAACGAAGGTCTGTTCTGGCTTCGAACCATCCGTAAGCAGCATCCGCAGACACCAGTCGTATTGCTGACTGCATACGCCGATGTCAATCTGGCTGTAAAGGGATTGAAGAACGGAGCGGCCGACTTCATCACCAAGCCGTGGGACAATGATGAACTGGTACGCAAGTTGAAGGATGTGCTCGATATGCAGAACGAAATCATCAGCCTCGATGAGATGGAAAAGGAACACATCCGTCGTACCATCGACCATTGTCACGGCAATCTCACTCAGGCTGCAGAACTTCTTGGAATTACCCGACAGACGCTCTACAATAAGATGAAACGGCTATGATGTGGCTTCTTATTATAATAGGTATCGTGTGCGTAGTTCTGCTGATTGCATTTATTCGCCATCAGCGGAAACTTCGTCTTCGTGCCCATCTGATGCAGGAAGCCATCCGTAATCGTGACTTCACCTTCCGTATGCCTACACACGGCCTGCTGCCTGGCGAACGCGCCATGCAGGAAACGCTGAATCAGTTGGGTGAGACCATCCGTCAGCAGGTGAACCAGAACGAGGTGGAATCGTGGGAGCGGCTCACCCGTGTACTGACACACGAGATGATGAACGCCACAGCGCCCATCACCAGCATCAGCCAGTCATTGTTGAACCGTTCCGATGTAAAGGGTACGCCGCTTGAGGATGGCATACGTGCCATCTTTGATACTTCTCAACACATGAGTAACTTTGTGGTTAACTATCGGAAGATGTCTGAACTGGAGAAACCGAAAATGGGCGAAGTCGCTCTGCGAACGATGATTGACGATATCAGCAAAGCCTATCCCCAATTGGCATGGGAAGTAAACGTCTCTCCTGATTTGAAAGTCAGTGCTGATGCAGGTATGTTACGCCAGGTATTGATGAACTTAGTAAAGAATGCCATCGAGGCCAATGCACAGAAGTTGCTCATAGATGTCCTTGAAGACAGTCTTCACGATAAACAAGTGAGTCTGTATATAGGTAACGATGGCCTTCCCATCCCTGCCGAAAATCGCCAGTCACTCTTTGTACCATTCTTCACCACCAAACGAAGCGGTAGCGGAATCGGCTTGTCTCTAAGTCGCAGAATGGTGATTCAGCAAGGCGGTATGCTCGAACTGGCTGATACACCGCGCCAAGGATGCCATGTCGCTTTTGTTCTGTCACTTCAGACACTTTAATCTTTTCCTTCTATTCGCCTTTTTTTCCACTATCATTTGACTATTATTTATGGGGAAATTGGATAGTAAAGCGAGTGAGATGGTCTTCGGGGTCTGTAAGCAGATTGAAGGTGCAGTGATGAGAAGTAAGGATGTCGCGAATGAGCAGAAGACCGAGGCCTTGGCCTTGGGGCTTGGTAGAGAAAAACGGAGTGAAGAGATTCTTTGCTATAGCCATCCGCATTCCCGACGTTCGTCGCCTACCCATAGCCTTTCCACAAGATACAGAATCTAGCAGAATGGGAAGAAGTCGGGTATTAACATCTTATTGCCAAAGAAACTTCAGTATCGTTTCTTTATGATTCACAACTGCATCTTTGAATCCATTTATACACATCATCAGTTTACCATTTCTTGAAACCATTGGAATACTATAGTCTTCAATAATAAGCGGGTGTTCCTGCTGCCCAATTTCAACAATTAGTCTATCCTTAGCGAGCCTTGAAACAAAAATAAATTCTTCCGGATTGCATCCATGAGTCAGGTGCTGAAACCATGAGATATATGAATTAATATATGAAGGAAACTTGTCGATAATCACCACCTTGAAATTATCCCCATGTGCAGCCATTCCTAAACCCAAAATCTCATTCAGATATAAGTCCCCAAATGAATAACCAATAATCATCAATCGGTTGTTCTCAATCACCTTTCTCGCCAAGTCCGACAGATAGACATTATTGGGAGCGAATGTCATCTTCTCTGTTTTTCTTAAACCAGACACAATCTGAGGTTGTAAATATTCTTCTTTCGCCTGATTAGATGGGGGAAACTGCCCTCCAATCCTATTTTTACATGCGGTCTCATAATCTTTGTTCTTTACCATGTCACGTATACTATAATCAAACGGGTACGATCTTGACTCGCTGAACAATATTTGGCCATGCAAATGAGCTATAGTTGAAACACCTCTTGTGTTATCATAATAGTGTCTCGCTGAAAAGCGACTATATTCCTCACCATCTTTGACTGGCGGGAATCCATCCTCATATTCGCCAAGACTATTCTCTATCGTATTGTCATAATTCAGATTGAAGATATTCGATCTCGATGACAAGGATTTCCAGAAATCTCGATACCATTGCTCCGCGGATTTATCCTCACAAAAAGAGGTATCGTATTGATTAACAATACTCATTACAGTTCTTTGTAATTCGTATGCACCCCTGATGTAATCATACGTATGAATATCTTTCAGAAACTTAACAGGTTGAATCAGTGTTCCGAATTCAGGAAATGAAAGCCAGGAAATGTATTCTGTACGCCAACAGCCACTATATGCAATACACATTTCGAGGACATGCAACAAGTTCTCAAAGTTTAATTGTGGAGGCTTAATGTGGTTCGTCTCTAACACTCTGTTCAATTTCTTAACGACATGGTCGTATATCTCACGTAAGAGCGGCCTTTCGCCTCCATCCACTTTTCGGACGTTCAGTTTAAGTACCTCATCTGTAATATTCTTTACAGAAGGAAATATACCCTTATGGTCAAAGTCCAAAACGGCACCGGCTCCCACAATAATCGTTACAGCATCCTTCATAGTACCTTTCATTCTATTTCCCTATGTCATAGCCTCAACCGTTTTAATCAACGCAATACGCCCTTCCTAGAAAATCGGGGAACAAGTCTGTTTCATAATACTTATGAGCCAATATACGCATAAACTCAAATCCTGCGACATCTGTTCTATATGCTATCGAGCTGTATTTTTTCGAATAATTCTCATGAAATTCATCAAGAGTATCGGGAAGTTTTATATCAGTCTGAACAGCCATTTCATCATAGAGCCGGTGCTCAAAAAGTGTCTGTTCAATATCGAATTCATCCGTAATGGGAAATGCAATCTGCAAATTAACACTAGACTCCTCAACAGTCTTTCTAAACGGTGTATATAGCTGTGGTATATTCAAATAAGCAATTAGTTCAAATATCACTGTAAGCAAAAGCGATGATTCGCAGCAATAGTCGTCATCCTTTGCATAAAGACTCCTCGCTAAAGCTAATCGATTCCCCGTCATTTCCGGCCACATTTTTTTATCATGATACCTTTTGGTCATGTTTATAATCACATCCATCAGATATTTTCCGAGGAAATGCACATCTTCCTCATTTCCTTTCGATCTGTCATAAATATACAAGAATACCATTTGAATAGGGATAGAATGCGTATCCAATAATGGCATTGTACAAGCGGTATTCTTTTCGATGAGTAATCTCAACGTATCAAGTCTGTTCCTGATTTCTTTCTGAGTTGGACGACTAATTGACTCTGTCAAGAAAAAGAAATAGGTTAAATCCTCCAAAAAATCAAAGCATCTGAGCGGATAGAATATATATTCTGTATCAGAAGACTCAAATCCATACATACTCTTGTTGAGTCTTGCTATAGACAATATCTTATTTACATACTCTTCATAAATCTGCACCTGTAGTAATACTAAACTATAAAAGTGCTTAATAAATGCAGTCTTTTTCTCTTTCTTTCCTTTTAGAATCCAAGCCCATGTTTTCACCAAGATGGTATCTATGCAAAATTTGGCAGGTAGTAGGTTATTACAATCCTTTGAGTAGAAATACACCATCGAGGCTATTAGCCGCAGTGTAGCAAACAGATTGATTATTGCTCTTCTCCCCTCTTTCTTCTTACCAGCTATTTTCTGGATTTGCAAGTCTATCAATGAAACAATATCCTTGAAATTATTTCCTTCACCATCCAACAATACTAACACTTTCTTAAACAAGTGATAGCTTTTTTCATCTGCCAGTAGAGTCTCGTCAAAAAGATACTTAGAAAACAAAGCAGTCAACTTCTCCAAATCCCATCTTTCCAAATCACCATCAGGAAACACTTTCTGCACAAAGTCATTCCACGTAGGCATAACGTTAGAATCAATTCCTCCATTATGGACGAATACCCATCTGCGAGAAAAAACTTCCAATCCTGGAATAGAAGAATCTCTGTACTCGGTGTATTTTGAAGTTTTTAAAGAATCAATAATTCCATCTTCCGCAGTCAAAGTCTGCGAAGTTATGTCACGAGCACCAAACCCTTTAAGCTCAAAAAAGAAGAGAGTATTAACACCATCAACATTCATAGTTGCGACCACATCCCTTCCAAATTGGGGTTTTCCTTTCGACTGTTTGGGCGTTGACAACACTCTATACCCCATCCGCTCTAGGAGCAAAGGGAAAATGTAGTCCAGTTCCGCGTCCTCTTTCAAGGAAGCCACATATTGTTTAATTACTTCTTGTCTTACCATCCCAGTCTTTTAATAATTCGTTCAACCATTCATCTTGCTCCATCGGTGTCATGGACTGTACAAGCTGCCTCGAAGGCATAGAAAACTTAATATGGGCCAAATGATGTACAACTCCATTCTCATCACGCCAACCACCACCTCTGGCAAGAACAACATTCTTTGCTATATCTTTCAAAATACTTTTATGTTCCTTTTCTGCTTCTCTCATTTGTTCCTGCATGTGCACCTTCTGTAATCGTATAGTTTCTTGAAACTCAGACATGTGGCTATATCTAGGAGACAATTCTTTCATGCTTCGTCTCTTTTCCAGTGCATCCGCTCTTCGTTCATAGTATTGCTTAATGACATCTACATACTTACTCTCCAGTTTCAGCTTATTTAAGGCATTAATAACATGCCCCATATAGTCATCCAAATATGGCCCCAATTGCCCCATAAGTATATTTCTCACACGCTCATATTTACTATCAATGAGTGGAAGTAATTTGGGCAAACGAGTTTCTGGATTCCCATAGTCCTGAAGCATACTAATAACAAACAGACATTGATATTCTTCAGGCAAATCTTTTTGCGCATCAAAACTCGAGGACTCCAAATGAAAATCGTCCCAAAGTCTTCGTCCCACAATACGGTACATGCCCTTTGGGTGCATCACAAATGACAATACCATATTCTGAAAATAGTCGTTGTGTTCATGCAAACTTCTAAGACATCCTTCCATTCTTAATATATCGGTAGGTTGAAGGTTCTCAGCTATACAGACAAAGATTTTAGTTAGCAACTCAGGTTCTTTCACATGAATCCCAATAGAACTATCTATTGCATCGAGTGATACCTCTTTCTTCTCTCCTCTTAGACCTTTTATCAACGACAAAATGCACTTCTCTTCAAATGCTGTTACCTCCTGCTCCATAAACATCCAATTGCACAAAGGGGGTACATAGGGTGTTGTATCGCCATTTATTAAATCAAGGATAATCTCTTCACATTTACCCTTTCTTTTTTCATTTAGCTTACCGCGTATAAAGAGGAAGAATGCCATTGCTGAGGTTGAAGTGAACGAAGGAAGATTTATCGCTGTATCGAATGCCTTGTTTACCTCATGCTGCTTCAATGAATTCGCTTTTACAAAGGCCAGCGCGAAAAACTCTTTATTATCCTCGGGCGGGTATTCAGCATAATAGCGTTCGAAATTGTTCTCCATCAAACCTGCCATAATGCTCACTCGATATTGCGGTAATAAGGACATTAAAGTAACAGCTTCATTGTAATATGCATTACCATATATTTGTGTAGCCCAACTCATCAGTCCGTCAATACTATCCTCCTTTCCTTCAAAAGATTGTATCACCCGCATCATAACATCAGGTTGCCATCCTGCTATGCCAGCAATAAGATGGAACGACCATGCCCATCTCCAAACATGATCTTTCTCAGTAAAGACAATACCGCCATCGTTCTTTACTGCTATAAAAGCCAAAGACACAGCAAAATAATAGCCTGCACCATCATGACCCAAACCTAATGGTTTAATGATTTCCTCATGCTTGGCCCAGTATGATGGTGTCTCTCTGAACTCAAACTCACCGACATCAGCTTTTTCATTCAAGAAATTTACGACCTTGGTGAGTTCCTCTGGAGAGTGCGGTATTATATTTCGTCCATTAAAAATTACTTCTTTCATTTAGCAACTTCCTCTTCCTCAATGATATTCGTTACTTTATCCAACTCATATTTATTTCCACTATAATCGCACATCACTTTCAGCAGACATGTATTTCCATAATCCTTTGGAGCATAAACTTTTATTGTTTGCACAAGTTGAACATCATAAGGCGGTTTTATATTATCAATATTACTATATAGATGGTTATTCGCATCAATCTCTGTATAGCCACCTCCTGTAAAAGCAGTCTCAATAATCTCCA
>JAEEGJ010025534.1_pt1 | contig 12090 bp, 12 predicted proteins | sample 8958761 | NCBI WGS metagenome assembly JAEEGJ01 (sample SAMN16246546, study PRJNA631951) | gut metagenome | biome: gut microbiome; feature: rumen; material: RS-attached | host: Bos | place: Iran: Karaj | collected 2018-10 | reverse complement strand
GCATCCAGTACGGCGGATCAATGAATGCAGGCAATGCTGCAGAGCTTCTTTCAAAAGAAGATATCGACGGCGGTCTTATCGGCGGTGCTTCACTTAAGGCTGATTTCGGAAAGATCGTTAATTACAACAAATAAGCTGACCGATATAGTCAGACCAAAGAGCAGGCTGCAGAAATGCAGCCTGTTTTTTATCTCAGTGTTTGACAATTGTATGCAGTTATGATAAAAGTAGAGCTTGTTCTGCGGAGGGCCGGGCGTTCAAATGAAGAGGGCTGTTTGCGGGATAATCTGAAAAAATAAGTAAAGGACAATACCAATGAAAAAGAAAACATTAAGTCTTATCATGTCTGCTACGATCCTGGCAGCTATCGCAACAGGATGCGGGAAGCCGGCTGCTACGGAAGTGACACCTGATACTTCGGTTGAAGAAACCCCTGCAACAACTGATGCTGCAGAAACTCCTGAGACAACGGAAGCTGCCACAGTTCAGGATACTGAAGAACAGGATGAGAATGCAGTATCTTCTGAAAATGAAGATACTATCATGGACAGAAACGGTAATATGATAACGCTTCCCGAGAAGACAGAGACAATAGTTTCGATGTCTCCTTCAACTACCCAGATACTTATCGATTTTGGTCTGGGTGACAGCATAAAGGCAGTGGATACTTACTCGGCAATGTCATTCTCGGATGAACTTCCTGCTGATATCCTTCAGTTCGATATGATGGAGCCTGATACTGAAAGCTTGATAGCACTGGCTCCGGATATTGTTTTTACTACCGGAATGAGTAAGGCACACGGCGAAGATGTGTTTGCTTCTGTAAGGAACGCAGGTGTATGTGTTGCTGATATCAAGAGCAGTGAGTCTTTTGATGATATAAAGAAAGATATTGAATTTATCGGTTACTGCACAGGAAAGGCTGATGAGGCAGCAAAGATAAATGAGGAATTCCAGCAGGGACTTGATGAGATCAAGGCTTCGGCTGAAAAGATCCCCGAAGAGGAGAAGAAGACGATACTGTTTGAGCTTTCAACACCTACTTCTGATTATCCGACGATCTATACTGCAGGAACCGGAACTTATATGGATGAGGCTATAAATCTTATCGGTGCTGAGAATGCATCAGGCGATCAGGCTTCTTGGGTATCGCTTTCGGAAGAGGATGCGATTGCCAAGAATCCGGATGTGATCATTTCGACTGATACCTATACTCCTGATGTTGTAAATACTCTTGTTTCTTTAAGCGGTTGGGAAAATGTGGATGCTGTTAAGAATGATCAGGTATATCTGCTTTCACTTTCGGATGAGATAAACCGTCCGAATCAGCATGTTCTTTCGGCAATGTTAGAGATGGCACGTGATACATATCCGGGGTATTTTGATTCAATAACAGATCCTTATGCAGAATAAAAACAGGATTTCACCGGCGGCGGTTATTGCCGCCGGTTTAATACTATCAATTCTTACTATCGTGGTTTGTTCGGGAACGGGAAGCGTTGATATCTCTCCCTGGGATATAGTCAGGATAGTTGCGTCAAAAATAAGCGGTTCGCCTTTGCCTTCAGACATAGAACCGAATATGTCATCTATCATCTGGTCTGTGCGCATACCGCGGGTGCTCTGCGCTTTTTTTGCGGGCGGGATTCTTTCAGTCTGCGGATGCGTTATGCAGTCGCTTCTACAGAACCCGCTTGCTTCTACATATACACTTGGTGTTTCTTCAGGTGCTTCGCTCGGAGCAGCTATTGCCATGGTTGTGTCAGACACGCTTGCGATATCGGGATTATTTCTTCTTCCGTTCTCAGGTTTTGTGGCAGCACTTCTTACTGTTATTCTTGTAATGCTCCTTTCGGAAAGGATGGGGAAGGGGCTTCGCAGTACCACTGTTATTCTTACCGGAATGGTCCTGTCTCTTTTTATGAATGCACTGCTCATGCTAATTGAAACTTTATTTGCCGATGAGTTCAGACATGTGATCATGTGGCAGATGGGATCGTTTAACGGGAAGAGGGGCATACATGTTTTATTTCTGATGACAGCATGCATTGTTGGGACTGTCGTAATATCTTTATTTCATCGAGAGATGGATGTGATGACTTTCGGAGATGATGAATCTTCGGTGACGGGTGTTGATACAATGAAAGTTAAAAGAATGCTTATAGCACTGTCTTCACTCTTTACCGGAATGACCGTATGCTTTACGGGTACCATAGGTTTTGTTGATCTGATAACGCCTCATGTTGTCAGGAAATTCACAGGCCCCGCCCATAAGTATCTGATACCTGTATCGATGCTGGCCGGTGGTATTTTTATGGCACTGGCAGATACTATAGGAAGGACTGTCATAGCACCGCGTGAGATCCCTGTCGGTGCTGTGACCGCACTTATAGGCGCACCCTTTTTTATCTGGATTTATCTGAAAAGAAATGAATATTAAATTTGAAAATGTATCAGCCGGATACGGCAGCAGATCAAAATATAAGGAGATCCTTAAAGATATTTCTTTTGAAATATCTGAAGGAGAAAGTGTTTCTCTGCTTGGTGCAAACGGAAGCGGTAAGACCACTTTATTAAAAGTTCTTGCAGGCCTCCTTCCTTACACAGGCTCCGTAAAGATAAACGGACGCGAGCTGAAGGACCTTAAGCGTAGTGAGATCGCAGGTCTCGTTTCATTTCTTACACAGCTCCATGAAACTTCTTTTGCCTATACTGTTTATGAGACAGTCATGATGGGGCGGTATCTTGATATGAAGGGCCCGCTTTCGGGGCCGGATGAGGCTGACCGCAATGCTGTTGATAAAGCGCTTGAGACCGGCGGTCTGACTGATATCAGGGATAAATATATAACGGAGCTTTCGGGAGGACAGCTGCAGCGTGTGTTCCTGGCACGCGCCATCGCACGTGAGACTCCGGCGCTCCTGCTTGATGAACCCGCAAACTTTCTTGACCTGAAATATCAGAAGCAGTTTGAGGAACGTATAAAGAGCTGGAAGAACGAAAAGGGGCATACACTGATAGCGGTATTCCACGATCTGACACTGGCCCTCGATCTTACGGAGCGTATCATCTTTCTTAAGGATGGAAGCATAGTTGCGGATGGACCGGTGAAAGAAAGCATGAAGGCGGAGATACTTGAAAAAGTATATGACTGCAACGTGCTCTCATATATGGATGAGAAAAACAGTCTTTGGAAGCGATTTTTATAAGAAGATCATATTTTTCTATAGTAAGACACTTGATTTTATGTCTACCCGGTGTTAAACTATTCAAGGTTTAGTAGTAAGAGTAGGTTCGCGCCTACTCTTTTATTTATCACTCAGCCGTCTGTATGTGATCGATACTTACGGCAACTTTCACTGAGAAATGCTTTGAGGCATTAGTTGCCTTGTAAATTAAGGAGTTTAAGATCATAAATGGCTTCAAAACAGTATGAGAAAACCGCAGAAGATCTTGTGACACCGATAGCGGAATCTTTCGGACTTTCCATATATGATGTGGAATATGTGAAAGAGGGAAAAGAGTTTTATCTGCGGGTGTATATCGACAAGCCGGGCGGCGTAACGATCGATGACTGCGAGAAGGTCAGTCGTGCATTCTCAGCAAAACTTGATGAGACAGATCCAATACCCGATGCCTATATTATGGAGGTTTCAAGTCCGGGGCTCGGAAGGTCTCTCAAGAAAGACAGACATTTTGAAAAGAGCATAGGCGAGGAAGTGGAAGTGGGACTTTACAAGCCCGACAACGGCCAGAAGAGTTTCACCGGGATACTTAAGAGCTATGACGCGGAAAGCTTTACGATCGAGCTTTCAACGAAGGAAGAAAAAAGATTTATACTTAAAGAAACATCAAGCGTAAGACTGACGGTAGATTTTTAAATAACAAAAGCGCACAGATTTTTTTCAGGAGGAAAAAGGAAAAATGAACACAGAACTCATGCAGGCACTGGATATTCTCGAGAGGGAGAAGGATATCAGCAGGGATGCAATACTTTCAGCGATCAGTGATTCTTTTCTTACTGCTTGTAAGAACAAGTTCAAGAGTGCTGACAACATCCGCGTGGATATAGACAGGGATACCTGTGAATTCCATGTTATTGCTACAAAGGAAGTAATAGAGCTTGCTGACGATGTTATGGATCCGGCTATTGAGATAAGTCTTGATGAAGCCAAGCTTGTGAATCCGGATGTTAAGCCCGGTGAGACTGTTGAAATAGAGATCGATTCCAAGGAGTTCGGACGTATCGCTACACAGAATGCCAAGAACGTTATCACACAGAAGCTTCGTGAGGAAGAGAGAAATGTGATCTACAGCCAGTTCGAAGGCAAGGCACGCACAGTTATTACAGGTGTTATACAGAGACGTGTCGGCAGAGCAAGAGGCTGGAGCGTAAACCTTGGTAAGACAGACGCACTTCTTCCTGATACAGAGACTGTTCCTACAGAGCATTTCAAACAGGGCAGCCGTATAAAGGTGTTTGTTCTTGATGTTACACAGACCGAGAACAGAGGAACAAAGATCACTGTAAGCCGTACTCATCCCGATCTTGTTAAATGCCTCTTCGAAGAGGAAGTTACTGAGATTAAGGATGGCACAGTTCAGATCATGGGTATCGCACGTGAGGCAGGAAGCCGCACAAAGATATCTGTTGTTTCAAACAATCCCAACGTTGATCCTGTAGGCGCTTGCGTCGGTGTAAACGGTATCCGCGTGAATGCCATTGTAAATGAGCTTTTCGGTGAGAAGATCGATATCATCAACTGGGATCCCAATCCCGGTGAGCTTATAAAGAATGCTCTTTCACCTGCAAAGATCGTAAATGTATTTGCAGATCCCGAAGAGAAGAAGGCAAAGGTTGTAGTTCCCGACAGTCAGCTTTCACTTGCTATCGGCAAGGTGGGACAGAATGCAAGACTTGCAGCTAAGCTTACAGGATACAAGATCGATATCAAGTCAGAGAGCCAGGCTGTTTATGCAGTCGGCTTCCGTATCGAGGACTACCTTGATGACGGATATGTAGAGGGCGATGGTGAGTATGCAGGTGAGGAAGCTTTTGTTGAGGAAGCAGAGACTCCTGTTGTCGATACTAACGAAGGAAACGAATAATGCGGGGAAAAATACCGCAGCGCAGCTGCATAGGCTGCGGAAGCATTAAAGATAAATCAGCGCTCTTAAGGATAGTCTGTTCAAAGGAAGGTGTTGTTGAACCTGATGAGAGCGGAAAAAAGAGCGGCAGAGGCGCATATATCTGCAGGGATCTGAATTGTCTTAAAGAAGCTAAAAAGAAAAAGTCATTTAATAAAGCTTTTAAGATAAATGTTTCTGAAGAGGTGTACGTAAAGATTGAAGAATGCATCGGAGGCACAGCTGAATAAAGCACTGGGATTGATCTCCCTTGCAAAAAAAGCAGGGAAGATATCAGGTGGTGCGTTTCAGGTGGAGCAGAGTGTAAAGTCCGGAAAGGCAAGACTTGTTCTTATTGCAGGTGATACCTCGGAAAGATCACTCAAGCATTATAAAGATATGTGTACGTTCTATGAAGTTGAGCTTGAATGCATCAGTGACATGGAAACGTTGGGACATTCGGTAGGAACCGAATTCAGATCGGCATTGTCAGTAAATGATGAGGGATTTGCCAAAGCACTGCTTAAGCAGATCCATTCAAAAGATATGGGAGGTAGCAGCATCGATGGCAAAAAGAATCAGTAGTTTTTCAAAGGAATGGGTTGATAAGGACGGCAATTCGCCCGCAAATAAGGATATCATTAAATTCCTTGAGAACAGGGGAATTGAAGGTAAGACTGCGTCCAGCAACATTACCGATGAGGAAGCTGCGAGTATTGCCGGAGATCTGAAGAGCGCCGGTTTTTCCTCTGCAACTGCGCAGACACAGGCAAAACCCCAGGCAGCAGTTAAGCCTGCGGAAAAAGCTGAAACCGCTAAGACTGAAGCAGAAAAGCCTGCAGCAAAACCTGCAGCGCCGAAGGCTCCCGCAACATCTACATCTGCAAAAGATAATGCTCCCGTTAAAAAGAAGAAGATAATCATTGTAGGCGGAGCAGGCAATCAGGGCAGAAATTTCCCTCCCAGAAGCAACCAGCCTTATCCGGGAAGGAGTGATCAGTCAGTTCAGAGAGGACCGATCAAGCCTCGTGAGAATTTGTTGGACAGAGCTGGTATAGCTGCAAAGAGAAATGCAGCAGAAGAACCTGCAGTTCCCGAAACCGTTGAGACTCCCGCTCCGGCACCTGTTGCAGAGGCAGCTCCCCAGGTTAAGGAGAATACAGCACAGGTTGCAACGGCTCCTGTTAAGACCGAGCCTGCAGCACCTGTCGCAAACAGCAATGCAAATAACGAAGGTAGCAGCAAACCTGCCCAGCAGACAGCTCAGACAGCTCCTTCACCTGTAAGAAGAGACAGGAACGAGGGCGGCAATTCATATCAGAGCCAGGGAAGTGGTGACAGGAATTTTGCACCGAGAAATAATAACGGCCAGGGTTATCAGGGCAACAGGCCTGCCGGCGGAAGAGATTTCCGTCAGGGCGGAGACAGAAACGGTTTTGCACCGCGTCAGAACCAGGGCTATCAGGGTGGACGTCCCGGACAGGGCGGATTCAACCAGGGCGGAAACAGATCCTTCCAGGGAGGTCGTCCCGGACAGGGCGGTCCTCGTCCGCAGGGTGGAAGAGGCGCAGCAGCACCTGCTCCCATGCCCGCTGAAACAGGAAGAAGAAACCGTCATAATGAAAAGGAAAGAGAGCGCGAGAACCGCAGGGATATGCGCTTTGATGAGGAAGAGAGAGGAAGAGACCGTAACAGTGCGGCAGGACGTTTCATAAAGCCTGTTGCAAAGAAGGTTGAGGAACCTGTTGATGATATCAAGATGATCAAGGTTCCCGATACGATCACCATCAAGGAATTTGCGGAGCGCATGCACATTCAGCCTGCCGAGATCGTAAAGAAACTCTTCATGCAGGGTGAGATGGTAACGGTCAATCAGGAGATCGATTTTGAAAAAGCCGAAGAGATCGCCATTGATTATGAGATAATCTGCGAGAAGGAAGAAAAAGTCGATGTTATCGCAGAGCTCCTTAAGGAAGATGAAGAGGATGAGAAGAAGATGGTTCCCCGTCCTCCCGTTATCTGCGTAATGGGTCACGTAGATCACGGTAAGACTTCACTCCTTGATGCAATAAGAAAGACGAGCGTTACATCACATGAGGCAGGTGGTATCACTCAGAAGATCGGTGCTTATACCGTAAAGGTTGGCGACAGAAAGATCACCTTCCTTGATACACCCGGTCATGAAGCTTTCACTGCCATGCGTATGCGAGGCGCCAATTCAACTGATATCGCAGTACTTGTAGTAGCTGCTGATGACGGTGTAATGCCTCAGACAGTTGAAGCTATAAATCATGCAAAGGCAGCCGGTATTGAGCTTATCGTTGCAGTCAACAAGATCGATAAGCCCGGCGCAAATATAGACAGAGTTAAGCAGGAGCTTACAGAGTATGAACTGGTTTCCGAAGACTGGGGCGGTTCCACAATATTTGTTCCTGTATCGGCAAAGAGTGGAGAGGGTATCGACAAGCTTCTTGAAATGATCCTTCTTACTGCGGATGTGCTTGAACTTAAGGCAGATCCCAACAGAAAAGCAAGAGGTCTTGTTATCGAGGCAGAGCTGGATAAGGGACGCGGTCCTGTTGCTACAGTACTTGTACAGAAGGGTACACTCAAGATCGGTGATTTCGTATCTGCCGGTGCATCACACGGTAAGGTTCGTGCGATGATAGACGACAAGGGCAGACGTGTTAAGGAAGCAGGTCCTTCAACACCTGTAGAGATATTGGGATTAAGCGATGTTCCCAATGCAGGTGAGATAATTATCTGTCATCATAACGAAAAGGAAGCAAAGAGTTTTGCGGATACATTCATCACACAGAACAAGGAAAAGCTTCTTGCAGATACAAAGGCAAAGATGTCGCTTGATGATCTCTTTGACAAGATCAAGGAAGGCAGCCTGAAGGAACTCAACCTTATCGTAAAGGCTGATGTACAGGGCTCCGTTGAGGCTGTAAGACAGTCGCTTGAGAAGCTTTCAAATGATGAAGTAATAGTAAAGGTTATACACGGCGGCGTTGGTGCCATCAATGAATCCGATGTGGTACTTGCGAGCGCATCAAACGCGATCATCATCGGTTTCGATGTAAGACCTGATGCTGTTGCAAGACAGACTGCAGAACACGAGGGCGTTGATATAAGGCTTTACAATGTCATCTATAAGGCTATAGAGGATGTTGAAGCAGCCATGAAGGGTATGCTTGAGCCTGTATACGAGGAGAAGGTCATCGGTCATGCAGAAGTAAGAGCAATATTCAAGGCTTCCGCGATCGGAAATATCGCAGGTGCATTTGTTATGGATGGTATGATCCAGAAGGGATGCAAGGTTCGTATCACCAGAGAAGGCGAGCAGATATTCGAAGGAAGTCTCAAGTCCTTAAAGAGATTCAAGGATGATGCGAAGGAAGTAAAGGAAGGCTTTGAGTGCGGTCTTGTATTTGACGGATTTGATTCTATACAGGAACTCGACATGGTTGAAGCATACATAATGGTAGAAGTACCGAGGGATTGATCAGCATAAATGAGAAAAGACAGCGTAAAAAACACAAGGATAAATTCAGAGGTCATGAAGGTGCTTGCAGAGGCGCTGCGCGGTGAGATAAAGGATCCGCGTATCCCTCCTTTCTCTTCCGTGACTGATGTCATAGTTGCGCCTGATCTCAAAACATGTAAGGTATGGGTCAGCTTTCTTTGTGATGAAGAAGCGGAAAAAGATGCACTTGCAGGACTTAAGAGTGCGGAAGGATTCTTAAAGCATAAGCTTGCTTCGGAACTGAATCTCCGTATCACTCCTGAACTTACATTCCTTCCGGATCATTCTATAGCATACGGAAATCATATGTCTCAGGTTATTGAAAAGGTTTCCGAAGAAGACAGACTCATGCGTGAGAAGCGCGGGGATGATACGGAGGAGTAATGGCTTTTGATCTTAAGAGCGAACTCGAAGGCGCAGGAAGAATAGGAATAACAGGACATATTAAGCCGGATGGGGACTGCATAGGTTCCTGTCTGGCCTGTTTTTGTTATATAAAAAAACTGTTTCCGGAAACGGTGACAGAGGTCTTTCTTGAGGAACCGGGACATTTCTTTGCGTCTATACCTGAAAGAGATAAGATAATAACCGATTTCCCTGACAGACCTGAGTTTGATGTTTTTATCATCTGTGATACCAACAGGGAAAGAACCGGGGCTGCGATCAAGTATATAGAATCAGCGCATAAGGTGCTGAATATAGATCATCATATAAGCAACATGAACGGATCCGGAGATGAGAATCATGTTATTCCCGGCATGTCATCATGTGCAGAGATCCTTTACGATCTTATGGACAAGGCTCTGGTAGATAAGGAAATAGCAGAGCTTATTTATCTGGGGATCGTCCATGATACAGGGGTGTTCAGATTTTCGAATACTTCACCGGAAACAATGAAAAAAGGCGGGGAACTCATTGCATACGGTTTTGATTTCCCTATGCTGATCGATACGACATTCTATCTCAAGACATTCGTGCAGAACCGTTTTCAGGCTCAGATAATGCTTGATGCAAAAAGATATTGTGATGATCTGGTCATTGTCGGGGTGGCTGACAAGGCTTTGATGAATGTGTTTGGTGCAACAAAGGATGATACCGACGGTGCCGTGAATGGCCTTAGAAATACTGCAGGCGTTGAATGTGCTGTATTTATCTATGAGAAGGAAGATGGGCTGTTCAAGGGCAGCCTCAGGGCATCCACAGACAGGATCAATGTTGCCGTTGTTGCTGAAAGTTTCGGAGGAGGCGGACATGTCAGAGCTGCCGGCTGCGAATACAGAGGCACAAAGGAAGACATGGTCGACAAGTTACTGAAGGAAATTAAGAAACAGCTTTGATATGTATAATGGAATAATAAATGTTTACAAGGAGCCCGGATATACTTCATTTGATGTGGTGGCAAGGCTCCGTGGCATACTTCATCAGAAAAAGATAGGCCATACCGGAACGCTCGATCCTGATGCGGAGGGAGTGCTTCCGGTTGTTTTAGGTAATGCGACCAAACTGGTTGATGCGCTCACGGATAAGACGAAGACATATGAGTGTATCATGCAGCTTGGAGTTGAGACTGATACTGAGGATATGAGCGGAACTATCCTTTCCGAACATGAGGTGAACTGCAGCGAAGATGAGATAAGATCTGCAGTGCTTTCATTTAAGGGACCTTACGCCCAGGTGCCGCCTATGTATTCGGCACTTAAAAAAGACGGAAAGAAACTCTATGAACTTGCAAGGGAGGGCGTGGTTATAGACAGACCTCCAAGGAACGTGGAGATATTTTCGATCTGTACCCATGAGATAAACGGAAGTGAAGTTCGCATGACCGTTGATTGCAGCAGGGGAACGTATATCCGCTCCCTCTGCAGGGATATCGGGGAAAAGCTTGGCTGCAAGGCTGCGATGAAGCATCTTACACGTACTAAGAGCGGTAATTACAGGATTGGAGATGCACTTAAGCTTTCGGAAATAGAGCGTGCCGCAAAGGCCGGAGAAGTGGAAAAAGTTATAATCCCAACCGAGGATTTCTTTATGGATCTGTCGCTTATCCGTACTGACGAGGTTACTGACAGGCTTTTGGAAAACGGCAATCCTCTTACATCCTCCGATCTTTCATTGTGTCCGGATGAAATAGCTGACGGGTTAAGAGTCAGGGTTCATGATTCCGGAGATAAATTCTTTGCAGTGTATTTTTATAAGGCTTCCAGGGGAGCCTTTATGCCGGAGAAGATGTTCATATGATTAAGGTTATAAATGACCTTGAAAAACTTCATATAGAAAACAGGACCGCGATAGCTATAGGCAAATTTGACGGGGTTCATATAGGACACAGGGTTCTTATCGATGAGATAGTAAAGGCTCATGCAAAGGGGCTGCTTTCTGTCGTATTCACATTCAATCCTGCGCCGGAAGTGTTTTTTGGATTTCAGTCCGATGAGCAGCTTATGACTGCTGAAGAAAAAAGGAATGTTCTTGAGCAAATGGGTGTCGATATCATTGTTGAATATCCGATGAATCCCGTGACGGCAGCACTTGAACCTGAACGTTTCATAAGCGATATACTTGTCGCGCGTATGAATGCGGGGCTTATCGCAGCCGGGCCGGATCTTTCGTTTGGCGCGGGCGGAAAGGGTGATTTTGACCTTCTTAAAGCCCTTTCAAAGCAATACGGTTACGAGACCGTAAAGATCGACAAGGTCATGCGTCTGGGAGATACCGTCAGTTCCACCAGAATAAGGGATCTTATATTAAGCGGCAGGATGGAGGAGAGCACAGAACTGCTCGGGAGTCCTTATACGTTTAAAGGCGTGATCAGACACGGAAGACAGCTTGGCAGGACCATCGGAATGCCGACAGCCAATATAGTTCCCGAAAAGGGAAAGCTTATACCTCCGTTTGGAGTATATTTTTCGAAGGTAATATTTGAAGAAGACGGAAGCGAGAAGTACGGTATCAGCAATATAGGTGTAAAGCCTACGGTAAAGGATGATACTTCGGTAAATATAGAAACCTACCTGTATGATACGGACGGAGATCTCTACGGAAGGGAGATACAGGTCTCTCTGATACATTTTAAACGGCCGGAACGGAAGTTTGCTGATGTAGAGGCTTTGAAAAAGGCGATGCATACAGACACGGAAGAAGGAAGAAAGTATTTTAAGTTACATACTTGCTAATTTCTTTTTTTTCATTTACACTTTGAAGGTGCGCGTTTTTGGCGATAAAAGAAAAATTAAGAAGATAGACCATTAATTTTCGTAGGTTTGTGTGAGGTAGGATATATGGGTTTTGCGGAGATACTGTCACTTTGTGCAGGTCTGGGACTGTTCCTTTTAGGAATGACGCTTATGAGCGAAGGCATTGAGAAAGCTGCAGGTGCCAAGCTAAGAGGTATTCTTGAAGTATTCACAACAAACCGTGTCACGGGCATGTTTGTC
>JAEEGJ010025533.1_pt1 | contig 12090 bp, 10 predicted proteins | sample 8958761 | NCBI WGS metagenome assembly JAEEGJ01 (sample SAMN16246546, study PRJNA631951) | gut metagenome | biome: gut microbiome; feature: rumen; material: RS-attached | host: Bos | place: Iran: Karaj | collected 2018-10 | reverse complement strand
GCGCATCTGATCGTCGGTGAGGTTACGGGGATGATCGCAGAGGGCACGACTGCTGCTGTGGCTGCACACGATGGGCTGACTGCTGATGTCGAGGGCATCGTAGAAGCTCTTCTCGCCCCCATGACTGAGATCGACGAGGATGCCCAGACGGTTCATCTCACGGATGACCTGTTCACCGAAGGCACTCACACCGTTGTGGGTGTTGTTGCCACGGGCAGAGTCGCAGATATCATTGTCGCCGTTATGACAGAGGGTGACATATACCACACCCCGATCGGCGAAATGCTGCAGGTTCTCGAGTTTGCCCTCGAGTGCCAGTCCGTTTTCAATGCCCAGCATAATACTCTTCAGCCCCTGATGCTTATGCATCCAGAGGTCGTTGGGGGTACGGGCGATCGCGATATAGTCTTTGTTCCGACTGACGATCTCCTCGATCTTATCGAAGATCAGGTCGGCATAGGCCTTCGGACCAGAGACATCGAAACTCACGTTATCGGAGAACGCCTCCCCTGCCTTGGGCTGTGGCAGATAAGCCACCATGATCGTGGCATCCTGACGACCCTCGGTCATCTTCTGCAAATCAACAAGGATCTTGGGATCGCGCTGGTCGAAATGGATGCCTTGGGGGAAGAACATCGGCGTGTCGCAATGGGTGTCGAGCGTCAGGATACGGTCGTGCGTCTGATGGGCCTGGCGATAGGCAGAAGCCTCACCCACCAGCCACTGGAACAGGGGCAGGCCTGTCTCCAGGCACTCGGGATGCCACTGCACACCGAGAATTGACTTGAACTCGGTACTCTCTATCGCCTCGATGATGCCATCGGTGGCCGTAGCCACCACACGGAACTTCGAGCCCGGTGCCTTCACGGCCTGATGGTGGAAGGAATTCACCGCTATCCGCTCATCGGTATAAATCTGCGCCAGGATCGAGTCGGACTCGAGGGTGACGGTATGCGTGGGCTCTGAGCGGTCGGCATTCTGCGAATGTTTCACGGTGGCCTTGTCGCTGATGTCCTGAGCCACCTCTCCACCCAAGGCGATGGCGAGGGTCTGGATACCTCGGCAGATACCCAGCATCGGGATCTGACGGTTATAGGCCAGACGGGTGATCAGCAGTTCCGGCAGGTCGCGCTCCTTGTTGATGCCACCTAATTTCGTTGAAGGCTCTTCCCCCGTCCATAAGGGGTTGAAGTCGCCCCCACCACTGAGGATCAGTCCGTCGATGCGCGACAGGGTGTTCACGATGGTGTCGGTATCAGCCACAGGGGGGATGATCAAGGGCACACCACCAGCAGCCACCACGGATTTATAGTAGCCCTGACCCAGTTTGCAGGTCAGATCATCGTAGTTGCCTGTGATGCCGATGACGGGCTGACGGTCAGCCTCGGGGAAACGTGCATAGACAGCGTCGAGGTGCTGTTGCAAGTCAAAGCCGTTGTTCATTTCTTCTCGTCCTCTTCAATGGTGATCGGTATCTCACGCTTCAGACTCTGCTCCAGTGAGATCAGGGTCTCTGTAGCCGTCACACCAGGGATGCCCTGCAGTTTTCCGTTCAGCAGATCCATCAGTTGTTCGTTGTCACGGGCATAGAGTTTCACCAACATTGTGTAGGGACCTGTCGTGAAATGGCACTCCACGACCTCGGGGATATGCTTCAGGCGCTCCACCACATCCTTATACATCGAACCCTTCTCCAGGGTGATGCCCACATAGGTACAGGTGGAATAGCCCAGACTCTTCGGGTTGACATCGAAGCCACTGCCTGTGATGACATCGGCATCGATCAGATGTTGTACACGCTGATGAATGGCAGCACGTGACACATTACACTCGGCTGCGACATCCTTGAAGGGGATTCGGGCATTCTTTGACAGGATGCTCAGAATCTTCTTGTCTAAAAGATCAATCTTTTCCATTGTTCATTAATTATGTTACATTTTGAAAGCAAAAGTAACGATTTTAATCGAACAATGCAACTTTTTTAAGAAAAAAAACAAAAAAGTGTGCCACTTTCGTGACACACTTACTTAATTCTTGACAATACCGACCAATTCCACGTCGAAAATCAGGGTACTGTAGGGTTTGATCTCTCCAGCACTTCTGTTGCCATAGGCCAGATAATAGGGGATGAACAACTGCCACTTCGAACCCACAGGCATCATGGTGAGCGCCTCGGTCCAGCCCTTGATCACCTGATTGGGTTTGAACTCTGACGGTTTGTCACCATGTCGGGCTGAAGCGTCGAACACGGTACCATCGATCAGACGGCCCTCGTAGTTCACCTGTACCTTCTGGTCCTCCAGGGGCACTTCGCCATTACCCTTCACCAGCACCTTATACTGCAGACCGCTGGGCAGCACGATCACACTATCCTTCTTGGCGTTCTCCTTGAGGAACTGCTCACCAGCCTCACGGTTCGGACCATAGAGTTTATTCTCCTTGGCAATCTTATCGAGTGCACGCTTCTCAGTGAAGAATTTATCGGCAGCATCGTAAGTGAATACGGTGGAGTCGCCCTCGATCGCATCGATAAAGCCCCTGCAGAGCAGGTCGCTGATGATAGAGTCGGGAGAATCCTTGAACTCCTCGGAGATACCAGGCAGCATACGCTCATTGACCTGACGGGCTATATCAAGACCCACCATATAAGCCTTCTGCTTCGGATCGCCTACAGAACGGATACCCTCACGCAGACCACGGACGAAGTCGGACATCATGGTCGTGTCCATCTTCTGCTGAAGCAGATAAGAAACCAAACCATTGGTGAGTGCCACACCAGCCGCATAACTCAAAGAGTCGGAACTGTTGTTCAACACAACGGGCTGGGCGGGGAACACCACCTCCTTATTCTTTTTCTTGATCGCCTCTACGGGTGAAAAAGAAGCACTCACCACGAGGGCGAGTGCCAGTAATAATGTCTTCTTCATTATCTCTTGGTGTTTGCATCCAGCAGTTCAATCTTGAAGATCAGCACAGAGAAAGGCTTGATGTCGCCCTGCTCACGCTCACCATAAGCCTGATCCTGAGGGATGTAAACCTCCCATACAGAACCTGCAGGCATGTGGCAGAGTGCCTCTGTCCAACCCTTGATCACCTGATTAGCACGGAAGATAGCGGGTTCGCCACGCTTGTAAGAGCTGTCGAACACAGTACCATCGATCAGACGACCCTCGTAGTTCACCTTCACGAGTGATGTGTCGGAAGGAACAGCACCTGTACCCTCGGTGAGCACCTTGTACTGGATACCGTTGTCGAGTGTCTTAACACCCTCTTTCGTGGCATTCTCCTTCAGGAACTTCTCACCAGCGAGTTTGTTAGGACCATAGGTCTTCATCATCTCGCGGGCCTTGATCTCACGCATCTTGCTCTGGGCAATCAACTGAGCCTGATCCATTGTCATCAGACCCTTCTTACCAGTTGTACCGCTGATGAAGGCTGACATGAAGTTCTTCATAGAGATCGTCTTCGTAGAGTCGTCACCAAACACCTCACGGTTGATACCCTTGACCATACGGGTAGAGATCTGCTGACCGATCTGGATACCAGCATAGTAAGCTGCCTTCTTGGCATTCTCACCAGCATTCACACCCTCGTTAAGACCTTTGATGAACTCGCCCATGTAAGCGGTGTCAACGCCTAAGCTGTTTACGAGATAGTCCTTCAGACCCTGAGTCTGAGACATACCGAGGGCATAACTCATCGTATCGACATCAGTCTTCAAATTGGCTTTTGGAGCCGAGTTACCACATGCAGTAAAGCCTGCAGCAACGATAGCCATACCGGCTACAAACAATAATTTCTTCATTTCTATATTACTTATACTACTTGTATCAACTCTACATCGAAGATCAGGGCTGCAAACGGCGGGATCTGTGCACCGGCACCACCTGCACCGTAACCCAGACGGTAAGGGATAAAGAAGCGGTACTTAGCACCCTCCTGCATCAACTGCAGACCCTCAGTCCATCCAGCGATCACCTGCTGCAAGGGGAATGTGGCAGGCTCACCACGCTGATAACTGCTGTCGAATACGGTACCGTCGATCAGCGTACCCTCATAGTGGCACATCACGGTATCCTTGGCAGAAGGCTTCTTACCGTTACCCTCCTTCAGCACCTGGTACTGCAGACCACTGGGCAGTGTCACCACTCCATCCTTCTTGGCATTCTCTGCCAGATATTTCTCACCGGCCTCCTTGTGCACCTTGCCCTGCTCGGCGCGCTCAGCCTGAATCTTCTCATTCTGCTTGGCGAAATACTCCTGAACAATCGTCTGAGCCTCACGATGAGACACTTTCAATTCCTGTCCTTCCAGCACATCCTTGATAGCCTGTGCGAAGTCGTCGGCACTGATGTTCTCAGCACCCATCTGGGCTAGTTGCTGACCGATTCCCAGGCCCAAAGCATAGCTTAATTTATCCATTCTTTCTTTATATTAATAATGTGTAACTTCTAAAATCGGGCGCAAAGTTACAATATTTTTTAGACATAAGAACATAAGTGCATATTTTTTTTTGTTTCTTTTGTTCTTTTGTCTAAAAAACACTATCTTTGCACCACAAAAACATTATCACGCTTATGAAAAAGATCGTTGTATTAACAGGTGCAGGCATGTCGGTGGAGAGTGGACTGAAGACTTTCCGCGATGCCGACGGCCTCTGGGAGAACTATCCCGTGTCGAAAGTGGCCACCCACGAAGGTTGGTTGGCTGACCCGACGCTCGTGACCAATTTCTATAATATGCTCCGCAAGAAATGCTGGGGTGTGAAACCCAACGAAGGCCATCGGCTGGTGGCTAAGCTGGAAGAGAAGTACGACGTGACGGTTGTCACGCAGAATGTGGATAACCTCCACGAGATGGCTGGTTCGTCGAAGGTCATCCACCTGCATGGTGAACTGATGAAGGTCTGCTCCAGCCGTGATGTCGATGACCCACGCTATCAGCAGACACTCACCCCCGACAACTGCGAGGTGGAGCCTGGCACCAAGGCTGGCGACGGTTCACTGCTCCGTCCGTTCATCGTCTTCTTCGGAGAGGCGGTGCCCAACATATCCGTGGCAGCGGAAGAAGTACAGGAAGCTGACATCTTGGTGATCATCGGCACCTCATTGGTGGTCTATCCGGCTGCAGGCCTGTTGCACTATGCCCGTCCTGACGTACCCGTCTATCTGATTGACCCGAATCCCGTCAATGCCGGCAGTCGTGTGAAGCAGATCCAGAAGGGCGCCTCCGAAGGCATGAAGGAACTGAGTGAGATCCTGATGAAGTAAACGCCAGCAATAGTTTTTACAATCCGATGCTCAGAAATCGCGCGGAATTCACCAATGCTGAATTGGGACTCAAATACGCGAAATATGAGGTGTTTTGTAATCTGTTGACTGTCTGAGACTTATATAAATCACCATTTCGTGATGTTTCGAAAAGTAACTAAATGGAGTCAGTTTAGTTACTTTTTTTGCCCCATTTCACTATTAATTGCAGCACAATTTACTATTAAATGTAGCAATTATTCCCTCACGTGGGAATATTTTTTCGTAGGCCAAGCAGTAAAACCTCCCTCGTGTGGCAGTAAAAAACGCTACGAATCACGATTCCCCTTTTTCTTCATTCTCCAGAAGCGCCTTTGCAGAAGTGTTAAATTCCTGCTATATTTCTTGTCATAACCGACCCGAAAGAAATACAAGCAAAAAGAGGACACCTGGTATTTTCCAAGTGTCCTCTTTATCCTTTAGAAAAGTGGATTATTCTCTGTCTTTCCGAATAAATTCGATGAGCCGTTCTACGGCTTCTTCTTCGGGGATATTCTTCTCGATACACTCCTTGGCCTTGTAAAGGGAGATCTTACCTCTGCCGGCACCGACATAGCCGTAGTCGGCATCGGCCATCTCGCCAGGGCCGTTCACAATACAGCCCATGATACCGATCTTCAAGCCCACGAGATCCTTCGTGGCAGCCTTAATCTTGGCGATGGTCTCCTGAAGGTTGTAGAGTGTACGACCGCAACCAGGACAGGAGATATATTCCGTCTTCGTGAACTTAATACGGGCTGCCTGAAGGATACCATCAGCAAGCTCTACAAGCTTTTCAGATGGGAATTGAGAGTTGAGAATGGTGAGCTTGTGGGCTTTCTTATCGATGAAGAGGGCACCTACGGCCATAGCAGCTTTCAACTGGAGTGTTTCCCAGTCGGGGGCATCGACAGCGAGGGTGACGGTATCATCCTGAATGCTGGCCTCTGCCTTTTCCCTTAACTCAGCACACTCGGCAATCATGTCAACGAGTTTGCGGGCCACGGGAATCTCGAACTCAGGCTCCTCTGACAACGACACGCGCACAGTGTCGCCAATACCCTCTGTAAGCAGGGCACCGATGCCGACAGCCGACTTGACGCGGCCATCCTCGCCCTCACCAGCCTCCGTGACGCCCAGGTGGAGCGGATAGTGCATATCCTCTTTGTCCATCGTCTGGACAAGCAAGCGGACGGTGGTGACCATCACCACGGTGTTGGAAGCCTTGATGGAGATGACCACATCGTTGAAGTGCTCACGCTTGAAGATACGCAGGAACTCCATACAGCTCTCAACGATACCCTCGGGGGTATCACCATAGCGCGACATGATGCGGTCGGAGAGCGAACCGTGGTTCACACCGATGCGTACGGCCGTATGATGTTCCTTACAGATATTCAGGAAGGGCACGAGTTTCGCCTCAATCTTCTGCAACTCAGCGGCATATTCCTCGTCGGTGTATTCGATATGCAGGAACTTGCGTCCCGGATCAACGTAATTGCCGGGATTGACCCTTACCTTGTCGGCATAAAGGGCAGCCACGTCGGCTACAGCGGCATTGAAATGCACATCAGCGACCAAAGGGACATTGTATCCATCCTGCCGCAAGCCCTCGCTGATGTTCTTGAGGTTCTCTGCCTCACGGATGCCCTGGGTGGTCAGACGTACATACTCACCTCCAGCATCCACAATACGCTTGGCCTGTTCGATGCAGGCTTGGGTGTCAAGTGTGGAGGTGTTCGTCATCGACTGCAGCCTGATGGGGTTGGAGCCACCAAGCGGTGTGCCGCCTATCCTCACTTCCGATGATTTCCTTCGTGAATAATTGAACAAGTTCATGCCAGGAAAAGATTAGTTGGTCTTGTACTGGAATTTCAACTCTGATAGTTCTGAATTTGCTTTCTCAACCTTCTTGCGCAGACCGGCCTTGTATTCAGTGAAACGGTCGGCCACCAATGGGTCGGTCAAAGAAATAATTTGCACAGCGAGAATGGCAGCATTCTGAGCGGCGTTCACACCCACTGTGGCTACAGGAATACCTGGAGGCATCTGAACTATCGACAACAACGCGTCCATACCGTCAAGACATGAACCCTTGATGGGCACACCAATAACGGGCAAAGCGGTGTTGGCAGCTATCACGCCAGGGAGTGCGGCTGCCATGCCAGCACCAGCGATGATAACCTTGATACCGCGTGTCTGAGCGTCGTGAGCGAAACGCTCTACGGCATCAGGAGTGCGATGAGCGGAAAGAGCATTGATTTCAAACGGTACTTGAAGTTCGTCAAGCAATTTGGCAGCCTTCTCCATAATCGGAAGGTCGGAAGTACTGCCCATGATAAGTGATACTAAAGGAGTCATTGTGTTATATAATATGCATTTACTAAAAATTCAGTCTGCTGATACTTGCTTCTGATTCCACACAATGGCGGATTTTCGACAAAGGTACAATAAAAAGTGGAAAAAATGCCATCTCATATAGTTTATTTTGCATTTTTCATTTACAAAATAAACAAGAAAGCCTAAAGACGCCGAGTTTCGGAATGTACTACACTTCCTACACCATCCAAGTGGATAGCGTGAAGAGCATGGCGCAAACAAAACCGACAGCAAAGCCTACCACCACTTGCAGCAGACTATGCTGACGGAGAACCATGCGACTGGAACCCACCAATCCTGAGAGCAGAATCAAGATACATCCTGGAAGAAGGGGGTTGAAGAAAAAGAGGTTGCTCAATGCGAAATCCACCCCCGTCAGTCCACCCATACCCACCATGTGGATACTGATTTTCCATTTGAGGTTGATAAGGGTGCAAATGACCTGCGCGACCAAGGCAGCCACCACGATGTTGCGGATAAGCAAGGGCACGTGGGTCTTGTACATAAGGAGCAGACATGTGGCGTATGAAATAAGGGTCAGGACGTACGACACGTGAAGGTTCCTACGGTGTCCCATCTGCCAGCGCGACAACCTGTTGGTATGCTGGAAGACACGGATGCTCAACCAAGGTACAAGTACAGTGAAGCAAAAGACCACGAGGAGAACAAACAACTTGTAGTAGAGCGGAAAGAGCTTGAGATGACTGAACATAAAAAGCCCTATCAGCGACCACACAGGCACATAGAATGGTGAAAACACCATCGAGAGTAGCCTCGCCATCTGTATTTGCTGTTTGTCGGTCACGTCGTTATCTCCTTTCTGAGTCTTGCTTTGGGTATATTCATTTGGTCGCGGTATTTGGCCACAGTACGACGACTCACATTGTAGTTAAGGGCTTTGAGCATCTCGGTGATGGCCTCGTCTGGCAGCGGTTTGCTTTTGTCTTCTTCATCCACTAAGCGCTGAATCTCGTTTTTCACCTTTCTGATGTTGATATCCTCGCCCTCGGCATTGGTGCGCGCCCTACTAAAGAAATGTTTGAGCGGATACACACAGCCATCGATGGTGGCGTACTTGCTGTTGCAGACACGTGACACCGTCGAAATATCGAGTTTGGCGCGGTTGGCCACATCTTGAAGAATCATAGGACGGAGTTGGTCGTCATCCTGCGTGAGGAAGAACTCCTTCTGCAGTTCGATGATGGCCTTCATGGTCTTATAGAGCGTGTGGCGTCGTTGGTTGATGGCCTCAATGAACATCTTGGCAGAGTCAGCGTTCTGCTTCATGTAAGCGTAACCCTCTTTTTCCCACGGAGGCAACGTTTTACCACTCTTCTCGTAATTCTTAAGTTTATCGATGTAGTCTCGTCTGATATGGAGCGGAGGGATATTCCCCTCATTGAGCCTCATGCGAACTTCACCTTCCTCTATCTCGATGATGAAGTCAGGGATCACGGTCATCACTGTGTCAGACGCCGATTCATTAAGGGCTATACCTGGACGTGGGTTGAGGTGGGACACACCTTCAACAACGGCACTCATCTCCCCAGAAGTGAGGCCAAGACCTTCCATTATCTTGTCGAAGTTTTTGTTGACAAAGGGAGTGTAGTAGTCGGACAGAACCTTCCGCTCAAGTTCAAGCAAAGAACGTTTTTTTTGCACAGTATCATTCTCTGCCTTAGGAAGTTGAGAGAGAATCCTGTCTATCTGAAGGAGAAGGCACTCCCTGAGGTCGCGAGCGCCGATGCCTGGTGGATCGAACTGCTGAAGGATATGCAAGGCACGCTCCACTTCTTTCTCCGACACATCCCGGTTGTGGTAGAAAGCTAATTCATTAGAGATGTCGAAGAGCGACTTTTCGATAAACCCGTTGTTGTTGAGCGAACCGATAAGATACTCTAACAGATACCGAGTATCCTCATCCACGTCGTACTCACCAATCTGTGTTAACATATCCTCGATGAACGAACCTGTGTCGCCAATCGGCACTTCCGAGTTTTTCTCAACGCCATGATTAGCGATATTTACATCATCAGCGGAATAATTGCCTATTTCATTTCCATTGGGATCAAGTGTCTCCATGATTTCCTCTGATGTGTACCCCTCGTCTGCCGTGTCTTCGGTGTCCACATCATATCCATCATCTACACCCCCTCCATCGTTGCCTTCACCTCCTTCGACATCGTCTATGCGTCCTGCCTCAAGGGCATCGTTAGTGTCAACTTCATCCTTCACTCTCTCCTCTAGACTGGCCAGGGGAAGTTCGGTAAGGCGAACCAGAAGCAGTTGCTGTTGGGTGAGTTTCTGCTTTTGGACCATCTCCTGTCCCTGAACCTGTGTCTGTTGTTGTTTGTTTGGCATGACGAGTTATGATTTATTGAATACAATTGATGCGAATATAGCAAATTAACTCCAGCAATGTGGATTTAATTTGCTATTGTGAGAGATATATCCCGAAAAGACATCATCTCATCTTTTTGGAGTCATTTTCTGCCCCCGAGATACACCATGATGTAGTAGATGAGTGTAGCGAGTGAGCTGAGGGCGGCCACGACGTAAGTATAGGCAGCAGCCTTGAGCGCATCAGTAGCAGCGGCATGGGTTGAGCCGCTGGTCATACCGCTCTGCTCCAGCCATTTCAGTGCCCTGCGACTGGCATCGATTTCCACAGGCAAAGTGACGAAAGCAAAGAGTGTGGTCAAGGAGAAAAGGATAATGCCTATCAGCAACACGGTAGAATTACCTGTCCAACTCAGCAAAAGCATGCCAGCAAGCAACACCCAAGTCATGAAACTAGAAGCGTACGACACCGCCGGCACCAATTTCGACCGAAGTGTCAGCGGTGCGTAGGCGCGTGCATGCTGTATGGCATGGCCACATTCATGTGCGGCCACAGCAGCGGCCATCACACTATTGCTCGAATAGACACCCTCACTTAGATTCACCGTCTTGGTGGCGGGATTATAATGGTCGGTCAGCATGCCCGATGTGCTGGTCACCTGAACATCTGTAATGCCGTTTTCATAGAGCATTTTCAACGCCACTTCGCGGCCGGTCAGACCACTGAAGGAACGGACCTGGGAGTATTTCTTGAACTTGCGCTGCAGATTGGCCTGAACCAACCAACTCACCAATGCGATTCCGATGAACAGAATCCAGTAAATGGCTGTACTTCCTAATGATATTCCCATAAGTAATATGATTAATGAAATTATCTAATAGTGTCAATACAAATTCCCTACTCTATAAAGATGCCTTTAGCCCACAGAATCTATCACCAATCTTCAATTATTTCTCACGAATAATCGTCTGAGCCCTGTCGGGTCCTACAGAAACGATGGCGATGGGGGTTTCCAATTCCTGCTCCAGGAAGGCAATATAGTCTTTGAAAGTCTGTGGGAACTCATCCTCGCTCTTTACCTCAGAGAGGTTAAGGTTCCAGCCTGGCAGTTCCTTGTAAACGGGTTCTATGCCTTCGCTGATGTCGTAGGGGAAGTAGTCGATGACCTCGCCATTCTTGAGTTTGTAGGCCACACAAGCCTTCACTGTAGGAAATCCGTCGAGCACGTCGCTCTTCATCATGATGAGTTTAGTCACACCATTGATGATGATGGCATATTTCAGTGCCACCAGGTCAATCCAACCACAACGGCGCTCACGACCTGTGACAGCGCCATACTCATGGCCGATAGCGCGGATTTTAGCACCTGTCTCGTCAAACAGTTCTGTGGGGAAAGGACCTGCGCCCACACGGGTACAGTAAGCCTTGATGATGCCATAGACATCGCCTATCTTGTTGGGTCCCACACCCAGTCCTGTGCAAGCACCAGCACAAATGGTGTTGGACGAGGTCACAAAGGGATAGGAACCGAAATCGATGTCGAGCATCGTACCTTGTGCACCCTCGCAGAGAACGCTCTTGTTGGCTTTGAGCAAGGCGTTGATTTCGTGTTCGCTGTCCACCAAGGGGAACTGACGAAGATATTCTATGCCCTCGAACCATTTCTTCTCCACTTCAGTGATATCATAGTCCGTGAAGTCCAAGGCGCGGAGCATCTGCTCGTGTCGTGCTTTGTGGGCTGCATATTTCGCCTCGAAATTATCGAGGATATCTCCCACGCGAAGACCATTGCGGCTCACTTTGTCGGTATAGGTCGGACCTATGCCTTTACCAGTGGTACCGACTTTGTTCTTGCCTTTCTGCGCCTCGTAAGCCTGGTCGAGGATACGATGTGTAGGCATGATGAGGTGTGCTTTCTTGGAGATGTGAAGACGCGATTTGAGTTCATGACCAGACTTCTCCAATGCCTGTGCCTCTTCCATGAAGAGGTCGGGTGCAAGCACCACTCCATTGCCAATAATATTAATCTTGTCGCCTTGGAATATTCCAGAGGGAATAGAGCGCAAGACGTATTTCTCACCT
>JAEEGJ010025532.1_pt1 | contig 12090 bp, 6 predicted proteins | sample 8958761 | NCBI WGS metagenome assembly JAEEGJ01 (sample SAMN16246546, study PRJNA631951) | gut metagenome | biome: gut microbiome; feature: rumen; material: RS-attached | host: Bos | place: Iran: Karaj | collected 2018-10 | reverse complement strand
GGTCGGCTGCGTCATCGGCCAACGCAAGTCATAGCGGTGGACGGCGAAGCAGACGTTCACGCCGAGCACAGGTCCCATGAAACGATGGAAGCGAGAATACTTCCCGTTCACCAGATGGATGAACGGCTTTTTCAGCTCATGGTGGAGCAGCATGGTCGTCTTGATGGCCTCCTGCAACTCCTCCTCCGTGTTCACCGTCGTCACGATTTTGACGATGTCCGCGCCGCGCCGTTCAAATTCCTGCAATTGATCCAACACTTCCGCCGATGTCAATGGCTCAGACATATGCGACGACATGACGACTTCCGCTCCACGTTCATGGACTTTTGCAATCAGTTCTTTCTGCTTGGCAATAGCGCTTTCGTCATATGTGCGTTCACGTGGCGATGGATTATACAAGTCGCCCATGACATCGATGCACGCCGCTCCTGCTTCGGCCGCCTTCAGCAGAACCTCCTGACGAGATTCATCCGTCGGACAAGCCCTCCAGCAGTCGTTACGGTAGAAAAAGAACATGAACGGAAGACATGCCGAGCCAATGACTCGCTCCAAAGCCTTCACTTCCCGAAATTCAGGCTTCAAATGGGACAAGTCGATGCCGATGCCGTCCGCACCGTCAAATTCCGCGCCGCGAATCTGCGCAATCAACTCTTCGGGCGTTTCGCCCGTCATAATGGCCGTGATCATCGGCCCTTTCCGTTTTGGTGAAAATGTTCTCTGCATAATACCATGTCCTAATGAGATGATTTAGAAAGATACTATAAGAAACGTAAACCACACCGTCATAAAGTCAACTCACCGTCATATTTTCTTGTCAAATCCTTTTCCTTGATTAAATTTATATGTTGCATAATTGTATATTCGATTACAAGGCTTGAAAATATGAAAATCATCATCATCGGCGCAGGCGAGCTTGGGCAGTTGCTGGCGGAACGGCTCAGCATCGCACGAAACGACGTCACAATCATCGACGTCTCCAAGGAGGGTTTCGCACGCATCCATGAAAAACTGGATGTCATGACTCTCGCCGGAGACGCCACAAACGTCAAAATCATGGAGGAGGCTGGTATCCAGAAGGCGGATATGCTGCTAGCCGTTTCCGGCGATCAAGCCTCCAACATTTTAGCGTGCATGATCGCTAAGCATTTGGGCGTTCAGAAAACCATCTGTCGCGTATATTCCATGGACACATTCGATGCCGACTTAAACATCAAGCCGGAATTCTATGGCATCGACAAGGCCTTCTCTTCCCCCGCCGAATGTGCCAACAGCATCCTCGAATCTCTCAAACGGCATGTTATTCTGGAAAGCATCCAATTCTCCAACCATGACGCCACGCTTGTGACGGCGGTCGTCACCTCCGCCTCCCCACTGCAAGGTGTTCATCTTCAAGATATTCCCAATTATGAACTTCTTAGCAAAATTCGCATCGCCGCTCTTGTTCGAGACAGCCAGTTGATGGTTCCGCGCGCAGACACCATGATCTATCAAGGCGACAAACTCTACATCGCTGGACACAAAGAAAATGTCGAGCAATTTTTGGACTATGCGGAAGGCCAGCCGGACAGAAAACGGCGGCTCGTCATCATCGCGGGAGCTAACAGGCTCAGTGAAATCATCGCTTCCAAACTTCTGGAAGAAGGTACGGAAGTCCGCTTCGTGGAAGATTCCCGGCAGAAAAGCGAAGAGTTTCTCAACAACATGCCTGACGACGTCATGATGGTCCACGGCGACATCACGGATGAAGAAGTTCTCAAAGAAGCTGGCATCGCCAAATGCGATACTTTCATCGGCATTGAAGAAGAAGATGAGAAGAACATCCTCAGCTGTATTTTGGCCAAACGGCTCGGTGCGCGTAAAGTCGTCGCCGTCACCCACAAGCCTGAATACATTTCCATCCTTCCCGCCATGGACGTCATCGACAGCGGATTCAACACAACACTCGTCTCCCTGAACACCATCTTCAGACTCATGGGCGAAAGTTCCTTCCGTATCGACTCACGTCTCCTCGCCTTTCAGGCCTTCCTCAAGGAATTCACCATCAAACCGTCTTCGACGCTCATCGGCAAGACGTTACGTGATTTCCGCAACAGTACGCTCCCAAGCTCCGCCGTACTGGCGATGATCTTCCGCGGCAACGACGTCATCACGCCAAATGGCGACACAGAACTGAAGGAAGGCGACATCGTCGCGGCCATCGTCACGCCCGCCTCCGAAGAGCAAATCAAGCCGTATTTCGGCTAACTTCGCACCACCATGAAATATCGCGCCATCCTATACGTCATCTCACTGCTGTTGATCTTCCTTTCCTTTGGAATGGGCGTTTCGTCTGCTGTCGGCTTCATTATGGACGATCCAGACGTATTGGTCTATCGCTTCACTGGATGCGCCATCTGGACATTCATCATCGGATACGCTCTTTGCAAGCTGACGGAACGCAAACGCGGCGAACTCGATTTCGGAAGCTCTACGCGGGATGGATTCGTGACCGTCGCCCTCGCATGGCTCGTCGCTGTAGTCTTCGGTTCCCTTCCTTTCATCACCTGCGCGAATCTTACGACTTATGACGCCTTCTTCGAAACGGCCTCCGGCCTAACCACGACTGGAGCCTCCGTCATCAATACCGAACTTCTAACAAGAGACGGCACACAGCTCGGAGAAATTGTCAAATCGCTCCCATACCATGATCCAGACAACCTTCCGCTACCAGCGGGATTGTTATTCTGGCGATGCCTCCTCAATTGGCTTGGCGGCGTCGGAATCGTCTTCTTCGTCCTATTGGTCCTCCCGCTATTGAAAGTCGGGCGCGGCACACAGCTCTATAACGCCGAAGTGCCTGGTTTGAAGACCGATAGCGGACAGCTCACGCCGCGTCTCGGCAGCTCCATCCTCTTAGTCACCTTAGTCTATCTTTTTTTCACCATTCTCGGCGGCGTTCTTTACTACTATTTCGGCATGGGCATGTTCGATTCCGTCTGCCATGCGCTCGCTACCATCGCGACAGGCGGCTTCTCCAACAAAACTGCCAGCATCGGATACTATTCGTCTCCAGGCATCCAGTGGAGCGTCACCGCCATCATGTTCATCGCCGCATGCAATTTCTCCCTGTTGCTGAAAATCGTCTTCACCGGCAAGTTCCCCTATTTCGCGGACGAAGAGTTCCGTTTCTTCACCGGCATGGTCGTCATTTCCATTCTGATCATCACGCCGCTTGTCTATTTCTCCTCTCCGGAAGTCATCAGCGTGACTGGCGATCCGTCCTTCCTTCCACGAACCATTCCCAACTACCTGCGAATCGTGGCCTTCCAAGTCCTCACCATCGCTTCGACGACTGGTTTCTGCACGTCCGACTACGAACTTTGGAACTGCCCCGTCGCCATTCTCATCATCTGCGCGCTCATGTTCCCCTGCGGTTGCGGCGGCAGCACGGCTGGTGGCATGAAATGCTCACGACTCATCGTCGTCGGAAAGCATCTCATCAATGAAATCAAGCATTGCGTCTATCCGCGCACCATCGCCTCCGTCCGCCTCAGCGGTGAACGGATCGACGATCCGCTTGTCGCCAAAACCCTCGCCTTCGTGCTGTGCTATCTCGCCATTTTCATCGCCGTCGCCCTCCTGTTGACCATCACGGAATACCGCCCGAACGCCCACTACAGGCAAGCGGCGGAAACAAATATCACGCAAATAGATATAAAAGCGGATACCGTTCTTGACCAAACACAGCGGACCTCCGTCTCCACGGATTCGACTGCACCGACGCCGCAACCATATGGAATCACCATCGATGTGAAGACCGCCTTCGGTGCCTCCATCGCCGCTTTGAGCAACATCGGCCCGGGCTTCGGTCACGTCGGGCCGTCGGGAGACTATCATTGGTTCCGCCCCATCTCCAAAATCATTTTGGCCATTACGATGATCACTGGCCGTTTGGAACTTTATACGATTTTGGTCCTCTTCCTCCCGTCTTTCTGGCGGAAATAACAGAGCAAATCCTTACTATAAAGGAGAATGCGATATGAAACAACTAATCGCGACATTTGTCCTCCTCGCCGTCGTTCTCCATGCTCAGGAGACCATGCTCTTCGACTTCCGTAACAAACAGACCTGCGGATGGTTCGGCAATCATGACATCGCCACCGTCACGCCGACGGATGAAGGCCTCCACGCCGTCAGTTCCGGCCGCGAAGATCCATGGATCGAAGGCCCTGTCATTCCGAAACTTCCAGAGGGCGACTATGAGCAACTCATCCTTGAATTCCGTTTCAAAGGAACTGGCAAGAGTATCTCAATCTTCTATGGCCCCAGTTTCACGCCTGTTCGCCAAACAGGTTTCACCAATGACGGTCGCAACGAATGGGTTACCAAACGCGTTATCATCCCGCGTCTTACCAATGATTCTCGCCTCCGTATCGATCCATGCATGTACGACGGCGAAATCACCGTCGCCACCATCAAGGCGATTCCCATGCCGACGCTTTTCAAGCCGCAATTCGACATCACGCCATCCCCGATTGTCATCGGCGATGATGCCGCCGTCCTATCGTCCGGCAAGCTGACCATTCGTCATGCGCCCAACAAATGGGATGCCTATATCATTGAAAACAATCGTGTTCCATTCGCATCTGCTCATGATCGGCCATTGTTCGCATGTCTCGTCAACGGCAAAACGGAAGTCTTCAATCTTGCTGAAGACGCCGTCACGACCATCTCGCAAACAGCCTCCTCCATGACCGCCACCGCCATTTTCAAAGACAGCGGTGGCGCGGAATGGACCGCCGTCAGAACATTCATCGCCGCACACAACAACGCCGTCAATGTCACAACGTCCATCCGTGTGACAGAAGATCGCCAAATCGTCCAAATGCCTTGGCTCACGTTGTTTCCGGGGCTTGGAACATTTGGTTCGCATAAGACGCAAGGCCTGCTGGCGGGCGTTGAATATCTTGTCGATGAACCGTCGTCTGACACAAAGGATTTCGCCCCGCAAAAAGCAAACCGCCGCATGGTCGATGACTATAAGCTCTGCTTCCCGCTCATGGCCATCTCCCATAAAAAGCAATGGTTATCGCTTTCATGGGAATACGACAAATTCCCAGCGACCATTTTCGACTCGCCAGACCGCCAATTCCATTCCGGCGGACATCTGTTCGCGCTATGGTCGCCAGGCCCGCGGCAAGACAGAATTGAAAATGATTTCAGCGTCTATCACGCCATTCCTATTTATAAAAATACACCCATGAAACTGGAAGCGACGATTGCCGTCGGCGACAATGACGACACCGTGGCCTCCGCCATCGCGGATTATGTGGAGCGTAATCCGCTTCCGCCGTTGCCCGTCTATGAAGACGGTTTTCAAGGCGCGTTGAGCCTGATGGCGCATGGCTGGCTGGACTCCGCCGTCCATGTCGGCGACCAATGGCGGCATGCCTATACCAGAGGAACGAGCCATCCGCCAAGGACCGTTTTCGATCCAATTGTCCTCATGGACTATATCGTCCAAAAGACGACCGATAAGGAACTTGCGAAACGCCTTCTGGACTGCGTCGCAAAAACACTTCCCGCCATTCAGCCTAAAGACTACGGCACAAGCATCACCCATAACTATCAGAATCTTTTCAGTTTCCTCTATCAAAGCGCGGGAGAAGAATGGCTCAAAGCCGTCAACGTCCATGCCAATTACAATCTCGACCGACTCCGCGCAGACGGCAGCTATCCCTACCGCCCTCTGCCGCCGGATGTCAAACTCAACTACGGCACGACTCATTGGGCTGACCATGCCAACGGCCTGACGGCTACCAGCCTCATGGGATCCGCGCGTTTCGTGCTCGCTTCCGCCAATCCATCGTTCCGCGAAAAATACCTGAAGACGCTCGATCGCGTCTTCGCCTGCTATCGCAACGATGTTCCGCGCGGTGCCCAAACGTGGGAAATTCCCATGCATTCTCCTGACATTCTCGGCTCCGCCTACATGCTCGTCTTGGCCACCAACGCTTACAAGATTTCCGGCGATCCAAAATATCTGAAAGAAGCTGAATATTGGGCGCTGACAGGCGTTCCGTTTGTCTATCTCGTCAATCCCGTTGAACATCTGAATCCCAAAGGGTTATATGCCACCATCGCCGTGCTCGGCGCGACGTTCTGGACAGCAGCCAACTGGATCGGCCTTCCTGTCCAATGGTGCGGTGCCGTCTATCGTAACGCCCTTTACGAATACATGGATATTCTCAACAATTCCTCCAAATACGCCTTCTGGAAGAAAATCGCCGACGGCATTACAATTACAGGCCTGCAATTTACCTATCAAAAACGCGACGGCGATCCAGACGATCAAATTGGCCTTCTCCCTGATTCCTACATACTAAAATCAGCCATGAAAGGCGGTCCATCCATCAATCCGGGCACCATCCAATTGTTTATGCCTCAGGCCTATGACGAAACGCCCATCATCAACGTCAAAATGTTGAAAACAGGCCGTTTCATCCACGCATTAGGCGAAATAAAAACGATTTCCGACTCTCAAGCAGAAATCGATCTCTGGCCTGCGAAACCGACGGATGTATTGGTCTCCGGTCTTTCCGTCAAGCCATCGGAAGTCCTCTGGTGTGGCAAATCCATTCCAATCAACTGGCTTCCCGAACACAACGCCTTCATTGCCAACATCCAAGGCCATGGCACGCTGGAATGGCGGTAGATGGGCGGGGCGCACTCCAGTGCGACCGCGGCGACATTCGTCGCCGCTTACCCAAGGCGTGTTTTTCGCGACGATTATGACAATGATTGTTTGCGCGTTGCGCAAACGGTCGCTCTGGAGAGCGACCCTCCCACGATAATACCATACATAATCTATACGCTCTAAATTGTAAAATATCCCATTAAGTGACAAGGAGATTTTCATATGTTCAGACATTTATGTTGTGTTGTCGCCGCCACCACAATTGCATCCGTCGCATTGGCCGATGGCTACCGCATGGAATGCGGTGGATTGACCGCTGTTTTCAACCAGCATGGCAAATTGATTGACCTTCAAAATCATGGTGTCAGCATGCTGGCAAATTCCGCTGATGGCCCTGCCTGGACTCTCTCATACAAAGGCGGCAGCATCGATTCGAAGGCATATCCGGAGCCTCCGCTTGTCACATATGGCGATGGCGAGATGACGTTCAGATGGCAGGCGGCAGACCTCCCGTCAGTCATCTGCTCGGTTCGTCCGAATGACGACAACGACGGACTGGCGTTTTCATCGTTTGTGGAAAACAACACGAAATTCCGTCTTGACGACTTCCGCTATCCGCAGGAGTTCCGCTTCAAAATAACATCTCCTGAAGATTACTTGATTGTCGTCCAGAACACCCACCATGAAACCAATATTACTCCACTCAAGGATTTGAAAAAGTTCGAAGTCATGTATCCCGGATTCATGTCCATGCAAATGTCCGGATTCCGTCTTGGAAAGGATGCCTTGCTGTTCTATACCGATGACACGACTGCCCAAGTGAAAGATCACCACTACGAATCCAACGGTGATATTCTTGATTACAATGTCTCCCATTACATCGCCTTGCGCCCTGACAAATTCTGGGAGCCCGACTACTCGCTTGTCGTCTGCCTCCTTCCAAACGGCGACTACAACGACATGGCCCACCGCTATGGGAAATGGGCGCGCGCCCAACGATGGGCACGGAAGAAATTCTCGGACAAACTCGCTCTGCGTCCATCAATGGAACGGATTCTGACCGATGGTCTCGTGCGCATGGACAGCCTGCCCGCCGGCAAGGCGTTCAAGCAAGACAAAGCGCATGAGCCATGGCACTATATCGGCGATCCTAAACTGAATCCCAATGCCATATATGAGCCCTATAATGACAGTCTGCTGAAGATTCTGCTGCGTCATGAGAAGCTGTATGGCGTCCGGCCAGGCTGGTGGCTCCCAATGTGGAGCGGTAGCCAATTCGATTCGAATTTTCCCGTCTATTTTCCCCTGCCGGACTACATGGGTGATTTCGAAAAATTCAAGAAAGAATGCGAACGCAATGGCCTCACCATCCTGCCTCATGTAAACGTCGTCCAATGGGCGGTTTTCAATTTCACGCCGGAATCACAGAAACGCTATCAGGCGGAATGGGACGGTTCGAACTACCCCAACTGGATCTACGCCAACATCCGGCAGATCATCACGAATATCGGACGCTCCTTCGAGCGCGAGCTTCCAACCGTTATCGGCCTGAGTTCGCCAAGCGACCACCACGGCATCTATCTTGACTGCTTCGCGCAGGGATTCGCAAAAGACAACAATCCCGCAAGCCCATACTGCGAGGAGGCCAATTGCTACCAACTTGGGAAACTGCATTTGGCCCGCAACGTCAGAAAAATCATCGCAGGCCCTCTCATGACGGAAGGGCGCATGGAATATCTTCTGCCATATACCGATTTAACCACAGGTGCAAACGGTAGTTCCCCCAACCAACTTCCGCTGTGGGACATGGTTTATGGCGACTGCGTGGTCAACAACACCTTCAACTCGCATTGGTCGCCCTATTTCCGCAAGATGTGGATGATGCAGGGCGGCGTCATCAGTTCCTACTGGCCCAAATGGGGCGAAGACAAAGGGCAGGATCTGGACATCTACACAGAGACCACCTGCCAACGTGTCATCCGCCACGTGGAAGGCACGCTGATGCGCCGCCATGACCGTCCGCAAGGCATTGCGGTCTCGCAGTGGGACAATGGCGTGGTCTTCTGGAATCCGCCCGTCGCACAGGCTGACAGCGGCAGATACAGACCATGGGGACCTGCCGCGAAAAAGAACGATGCTTCGGCCGAAAATCTAACATTTGCGACATCGCTTGGCGAATTCGCCATCGAGAAAATTGCACGGGACGGCATCTGGGCATGGACGCCCGACGGCGATTTCATCGCCGACCACGTCCGCAAAGTCTCCCACAACGGTGAGACCATTTTCTCCTGCGATTCGGACGACCTTGTGGTAATTCGCGGAATGGGCCGTTGGGTCATCCGCAACTGCTCCGACAAGCCAGTGAAGGCCACCATCTATTCCAAGTGCCTGAAAGAAACCACCTTACCGCAAGGCAAATGGGTGCGTCAGCAACGCGAAGAGACGCCTAATTGTACTGATGGCACTGTCACTCTGGAAATTCCAGCCGATGAACTCTTTGTAAGCGGCATCCCGCTCTATTCGGAAAAATGATTGCCAGCCAGCGGCTCAATCGTATGGGCCATATGATGGGCAATAGCGCCCGTCAGGGCGCGACTATAGCCGCGTAGCGACTCCGCCCGCAGGGCGTGACCATTCGTAACCACCTGCAAGCGAACATCGTGAACACAGCTGGTGGTAAACCGCCCCCCATGTCATGGCGCCCGATAAGGGCGCGACTATAGCCGCGTAGCGGCGAAAGGAATTTAGCCGTGGGTGCAGTGCGCAAGGCGCACGTAACCCACGGTAAATACGATATTAACATCAGAACCGCATCGCGGTGGCAGGATCCCAACCGTGGGTGCAACCCACGGCGTTTTCGCCCGAAGGGCGGCATATCATCGCTAAGCGACACCGCGTGAAGCGTGGCACATTCGTAACTCTACTAACAATTCGATCCCGAACGCACCATTCTTACGTTGGATTACAATGACGCGGAGGATGAAGCTGAAAAGAATATTGGCCCAGAAAGTTCAGAGAAAACAACAGAAAGTTCAGAGAAAACGACAGAAAGTTCAGAGAAAACGACAGAAAGTTCAGAGAAAACGACAGAAAGTTCAGAGAAAACCTCTAAAAAAATACTTAACTTATTAAATCAAGATAGCATGATGACGACAGCGGCGCTTAGTGGCATACTAGGCATATCCGAACGAGCCGTATCAAAACAACTGAAAAATCTTCAAGTTCAAGGTCGCCTCCGTCGCATCGGTCCAGACAAAGGCGGTCATTGGGATGTCTTGGAAGAAAAATAAGAACTCATTACGGCTTATAATCTTTCCAGTCTCACAAAAAAATCATTCGCCTTGAAAGATTGCCATTGATGCCTGCGTATATTATGTAAAAGGAATCATACCGTTTCATCTTGACTAAGAAGCAGAAAACGGATGGCATGTCAGACAGTAATGATGGCAATGGAGAAAATGCGATGCAAATCTTTGAACTCAAATCAGTGGAAATCGTTGGCACCAAGAGTCCCGATGGTTCATATAAGACAGTTGAAAGCCAATTGGGAATCTTTGATTCACGCCAGAAAGCCGAGGCTTTCATGAAGATTGTGATTGAAAACCAAAAGTCATACAGTCGCTTCTTCGCATTCTTCATCTTTGAAAAGACGCTGAACGATGGACTTCACGGACCATGGAAGGGAATCAGCGAATTCCAGGCGGCTTGGTCATATCTTCCCGACGGAACATTCTATTGCCACGGCGACTGTGACGATATCTGCGAAAAGCGTTTTCATGGGCGCGCAGAAAACACCATCATGCTCAAAGAAGGAGACTTCGCCTGGTATCTGAATAGAAACAGGATCGTCCCATGTCTGGTAGGAAGTTTGCCAATAACAGATATGGAATACCAAAAGTATGTGGAAAAACTTGGACATGACATGGGATTGGATTACAGTGACGATAGTTACTGTGTATACTTATATGGAAACGATCATGACCATCCACTGACCTGGAGGCTCTTCCCCTACTTCGGCAATCTTTCCAAACGCAACGCCCAGCGGCTTCTCAAAAGCAAACAGTGGTACGAAAGCTAAAAACATCATTGCAATATGCGTATTATCAGTAAGTTCCATGACTACTACGATGTCTTCGGCAACGCATCGGACTCATCCCATATCTGGAAACGGGAGACTTCAAGCTTCCTGCCAGACATGAACGATCCATTCTTCCAAGACAGAAACTGGAAATATTCCATGGCACATCAAATGGATGAAGTTCTCGTTCCTGTGAAGAATGCCAATTATGAACATGGCGGACTCTATGGATGCGACCTCGACGAATACCGCCGTTCCCTCCTGTTATTCTGCGGAGAATTCTATCCGTTTGTCCGTCTAGCAGATGCTGTCTGCTGGGACTTCGACAGTTTCACGCAGAAGATTGGCCTAAAATCACGCAAACTCAATCATCATAGCATGCTTTTCAAACCAGAGGATGTAGAGAAAAAAATCAGAGGGATGTTTTCCCTTGATACAGTCTTGCCTCGTTTCAAGACGATGAATCTTCGGTATAAATGCCCTATTATCCTTTTGGACATCAAAGAGATGGAACTTGGGCCGATCCGCGAACATGAAAAGGGTCGGTATTGCGTTCAATTCACCTTCAATCCATGTCTTGCAAGCCTAGATTTCCAGAAAATCATACCGCCTTTCGATGCATGCCAGCAATTGGAGAGCTATTTATTCAACGAATTGGCCACACAGGACGACCCGCCTGACGAAGCCAGTGACGTCGTAAAGCGTGACAGTCATGGCTTCGACAAGCGTTCCTTCAAAGCAGAGCCCGGCAAGCCCAAACGCTCCAGAAGACAACATGACAACTGATAACGTTTTCTTTCAGCGCGGTTAAAAAATTCATGCTTTACCTTCTTGCCACAACCTCTCATCCCCAACATTTCAACTTCTCTTGTATGGCAGCTTCCTAATAGTTCGTCCATAGTTTCGTCCTCTCTCCTCTTCATATTTCAGTCGTAGAATCCATCTGGGATTTTGGAGTTTATGTCAACGACTCTTGTCGCACCTCGTTCTATAAGCTCAATGTTGAACCAAAGACGCTCAATTTCATAAGGATCTTCACTGAGCCAGCTATGATTTTTATCATCATATTGTTCAACTTCAAGAATGAGCTTTTTTAATTCATCAATTGCTTCTTCCTTTGTCTTGTATTCATGCCTCCCGTGTCTTGCTTAAACCATATTTTCATGAAGCGGTCCCGCTGGAGTGGGACCCTTCTGATTTTCGCAAGCCATCAATCGGCCGTGACAGCGGCACGCTTCTCCTGAAGCATTTTCCGTAAAGATTTCAAGTGTTCGGCATTGATTTGCAAAAGCTTCATAATCTGCTTGTCACCGAAATGGTCTGCCTCCAATTGTTC
>JAEEGJ010025531.1_pt1 | contig 12090 bp, 9 predicted proteins | sample 8958761 | NCBI WGS metagenome assembly JAEEGJ01 (sample SAMN16246546, study PRJNA631951) | gut metagenome | biome: gut microbiome; feature: rumen; material: RS-attached | host: Bos | place: Iran: Karaj | collected 2018-10 | reverse complement strand
GACGGTCGAGGGCCAGATGGAAGTGGAAGTTGGGATACTCCTTCTCCAAGCCGAGGAAATCGTCGAGATAGAACACCTCGTTGAGCGCACGGGCACCATAGAAGTAGTGCATCTCGCGGTCCTTGGTGTGCAGCGTCTTCGTCATGTGCATGATCTGTGCACGCAGCGGAGCCATACCAGCACCACCGCCTACCCAAATCATCTCCTTTTTCGTGTCGAAGTGAGGATGGAAGTCGCCGTAAGGGCCACTCATAATCACCTTATCACCAGGCTTCAGCGAGAAGATATACGACGAGGCGATACCAGGATTGACATCCATGAAGCCGCTGCGATCAGGCTTGAATGGAGGCGTAGCAATACGCACGGTCAGCATAAAGACATCGCCCTCTGCAGGATAGTTGGCCATTGAATAGGCACGAATCGTGGGCTCGGGATTCTTACACTTCAGATCGAACATCTTGAATTTCTCCCATGAGGGCACGTACTCTGGCGTAATCAGGTCGCGGTCGTATGAGTTGTAATCGATGCAATCGAAGGCAGGAATCTTGATCTGAGCATAAGAGCCAGGCAGGAAGTCCATGTGGGCGCCTGCGGGAAGCTGCACCTTGAACTCCTTGATGAACGTAGCCACGTTCTTATTGGAGATGACGGTACACTCGTACTCCTTCACACCAAGGATAGACTCATCAACGTGGATCTTGAGATCGCCCTTTACCTTACACTGACAGCCCAAACGCCAGCCAGACTTGATTTCCTTACGAGTAAAGTGAGGCTTCTCAGAGTCGAGGATCTCACCCCCACCCTCAAGCACCTGCACCTTGCACTGGCCGCAAGAGGCCTTACCACCACAAGCAGAAGGCAAGAACACACCGTTCTCATTGAGCGTGGACATCAGCGAGGCACCCTGGGGAACGTTGATGGTACGGTCGCCGTTGATTTCAATATTCACATTGCCTGAAGGTGAGAGATACTTCTTTGCCACCAGCAGGACGATCACCACAAGGATGATCAACGAGAGGAAAACCCCTATACTAATTGCTATAAACTGTGCCATACCTTATCAAATATTTAAGCCAGAGAAACACATCATCGCCATAGCCATCAAGCCAACGGTGATAAACACGATGCCGAGGCCCTGCAAGGGCTTGGGCACATCAGAATACTGCATCTTCTCGCGGATGGCACCCATAGCCACGATAGCCAATGCCCAGCCGAGACCAGAGCCGAAGCCGTAGATAATGGCATCAAAAACGCTGGTGATGGCCTGCGAGTTGGAGGGATCCATGAGGATGCGCTGCTGCATGAAGAGCGAAGCACCCATGATGGCACAGTTAACAGCAATCAGCGGCAGGAAGATGCCCAGAGCAGCATAGAGCGAGGGAGAGTACTTCTCGACCGTCATCTCCACCAACTGCACCATACCGGCAATCACGGCGATGAAGAGGATGAACGACAGATAGCTGAGATCAACGCCCTCAACAAGACAGTCGGGACCCAGCACCTTGGTCTGTAACAGATAGTTCACGGGCACGGTGACGGTGAGCACAAAGGTCACAGCCAGTCCGAGGCCCAGAGAGGTCTTCACGGTCTTCGATACGGCAAGGTAGGAACACATGCCGAGGAAGAAGGCGAAAATCATATTGTCGACAAAAATCGAACGAAATAAAAGACTTATTGCGTGTTCCATATCTTACTTCTCCTTATAAAAATATGCACGATGTACCCAAATCACACAACCGACGAGAATCAACGCCATAGCAGGCATCGTCATCATACCGTTGTTCACATAGCCGAAGTTGTAGAAAGCATCGGGAACAATCTGGAAGCCGAGCAGTGAGCCACGGCCGAGCAGTTCGCGGACGGCACCTACGATCACGAGGATCATGGCGTAGCCAAGACCGTTGCCCACACCGTCGAGGAACGAAGGCCAAGGCTTGTTCTGCATAGCGAAGGCCTCAAGACGCCCCATCAGGATACAGTTGGTGATGATCAGACCTACATACACAGAGAGCTGAACACTCACGTCGTAGGCGAAAGCCTTCAGGATCTGTGATACGATCGTTACGAGAGCAGCCACAACAACCAGCTGCACCACAATACGGATGCGGTTGGGGATGGTGTTGCGGATGATAGAAATGATTACGTTAGAGAAAGCGGTAATCACGGTGACGGCCAGCCCCATCACGATGGCAGGCTTCAGCTGCGACGTCACGGCCAGGGCCGAGCAGATACCGAGGACCTGTCCCAGAATAGGATGATCAACGTTCAACGGGTTTGTGAAAACCTCTTTATTTTGTTTACTGAATAATGCCATAGTCTATTCCTCCTCTGCTTTCGTTGGTTTAACATTCTTCAGGCAGTCCTTCAGCATAGCATCCACACCGTTTGAAGTCAGCGTGGCACCCGTCACACAGTCCACCTGGGTAGCAGGATCTTCCACTTTCTTCACGACTGACAATACTACGCGTCCGTTTTCATCGAAGATTTTCTTGCCGATAAACTTCTCCTGCCACTCCTGAGAGTCCTTGATTTCAGCACCGAGTCCGGCTGTCTCGCTCTCGTGGTTGAAGTAGGCACCATAGACGGTACCATCGGTCTTGACAGCCATATAGCCACTGATGCCGCCCCAGAGGCCCATGCCCTTCATGCTGGCCACAAGAATCTGCTGACCGTCAATCTCACACTGGTAGAGCTTCTGGCCGTCGGCATCCTTCTCTTCCTTCACCACCTCGGCATACTTGGCCTCAGCCTCGGCACCGTCAAGGTCGCGGATATTCAGCGAATAGAGAATCTGCTTCTTCACGTCGAGGGCCACGTTAGCATCCTGCATCGGCTTCAGGGCCTGATAGACGAATGCCAGCAGGAAGGCCACGATGACCACCAGAATCGCACTATATATAATAATGTACGAGTTCGAATTTGTATTCAGTTTCATTTGGTACCTCCTCTCTTTAAGCGTTTCGAGATATTACGCTCCACAATGAAATGGTCGATCGTAGGAGCAAACATATTACCAAAGAAGATGGCAAGCATCATACCCTCAGGATAGCCGGCATTCATCACGCGGATAATCACAGCCATCGCACCAATCAGGAAACCATAGATGAACTGGCCCGTGGTGGTGCGGCAAGAGGTAACAGGGTCGGTAGCCATGAATACGGCACCGAAGGCGAAGCCACCGAGGATGAAATGATGCCACCATACCATCGACTGGCCAGTCTGCTCGAAGATGCAGGCCATCACGGCACCACCGACGAAGACTGAGCACATCGTGCGCCAAGAGGCGATGCCCGTCAGCAGCAGGATGCAGGCGCCAATGGCGATGGCAACCAGTGAGGTCTCACCGATAGAGCCAGGAATGAAGCCGCAGATCATATCGCAGATAGAAGCATCGGGATTGACGCCCTGTGCTATCTGTCCGAGCGGTGTGGCAGCAGTGAAGCCGTCGGGCAACGTGTTGCCCAGTCCGAAGATCGAATCCTGAGCCACCCACACCTGGTCGCCCGTCATCTTAGAAGGATAGGCGAAGAACAGGAACATACGGGCTGCAATGGCGGGGTTGAAGATGTTCATGCCCGTACCGCCAAAAATCTCCTTACAGAAAATCACACTGAAGGCGCAGGCCAGAGCCAGCATCCACAGCGGACAGCCGATGGGAATAATCAGCGGGATGATGATACCAGAGACAAGATAGCCCTCCTGGATCTCCTCACCCTTCCACTGGGCCCAGGCAAACTCGATGCCGAGACCCACGATGTAAGAGACAAGAATCTTGGGCAGTACGGCCAGGAAGCCGAAGCAGAAGATTTCCAGGAACGAAGCGCTGTCGAGCGTACCGGCAGCGAGGTAGTTCTGGTAGCCGATGTTATACATACCAAACAGCATGGCTGGCATCAGCGCGATAACCACCATACTCATAATACGCTTCGAGTCGATGGCGTCGTGGATGTTCACACCTGTCTTGGCCGTATCGTTCGGCACATACAGGAACGTCTCGAAACCATCGAATATCGAGCGGAAAGCGTGAAGCTTGCCTTCGGGTTCGAAGTTGGGCTTTATCTTATTGAGATAATTTCTTAATGCGCTCATAATCTTTATGCGTTTTCTTTACGTAAAATATTCAGTCCTTCACGCACGATGCGCTGCAATTCCAACTTCGAGCTATCCACGAACTCTGCCAGTGCAAAGTCCTCTGGACTAACCTCATAGATACCAAGAGCCTCCTGGCGATCAATATCACCGGCGATGATGGCCTTGATGAGGTACTCACCATAGATATCCATCGGCAGCACACGGTCGTACTCACCGCTCATGATCATGTGGCGCTCACCTCCCTTGATACGGGCATCGAGCGCATACGACTTATTACCACAAAGCCAGGAGAAATAGCTGCGATTGACAGAGAACTGCTTGAAGCGAGGCAGAATCCAGCCCAGCAGCTCGTCGGCATCGTTACCTTCAGGAATCACCGTAATCTCGGAAGCATGTGCTCCGAGATAACCTTCCTTCGTGGTTGGCTTGCCTGTCAGCACGTTGCCGTTGATGATACGCACACTCTTAGAAGCATCGTAGCTGTTGCTCAGGAGCGTAGAGAGTTCCTCGCCCACCAGCATATCGACACAGGCCGGTGACTTGACCTCACTGCCGCAAAGGGCTACCGTACGGCGCAGATCGACCTTTCCCGTATTAAACAAACGGCCAATGAAGAGCACGACCGTAGGATCGCCGATGGTCCAAACCACCTCGCCCTTATTCACGGGGTCGACATGATTCACCTGTACGCCGACGTTACCTGCAGGGCACTTGCCATCGAAGATGGTTAGTTCTGCAAACTGATCAATTCCTAACTTACGGATCTCAGTCTGGAAATCAGGCTGGATACCCAAACCCACATGAGTTTTAGCAATCTTCGAGAGAGCCTGAATACCTGTCACGAAATCCTGTTCCTGACCCTTGGCTTCGAACTGGAAGTCACAGGCCAGCGGCTTGTCGCGCAGAGCAGATACAAAAATCGCCTTAGGCATGACCGACGGATTCGTCGAGACTGCATAAGGCAACTGGTCGATATAACCAAAGAGACCTGCTTCGAGCAGCGCGTCGATGACGGCTTTGCCGTCAAGCTTGCTGACATCCTTCTTGCCGAAATCCACATAGCTCTGCTGGGCATCGGCATCGACCTTTATGCAGAGCACCTTCCTTCGTTCACCACGCACAACGGCACTCACCGTACCGCTTACTGGCGAGGCAAACTTCACCTCAGGATACTGTTTGTTGACAAACAAGGCATCCCCGGCCTGAACCTTGTCACCCTCACGGACTACGACCTTCGGAGTGACACCTTCGAAATCATCAGGAACAAGTGCGTACTTGCCATTAGACTTCAGCTGGATCTTCTTCTCCTCAGCCCGTCCTTTCAGGTTGATGTCCAAGCCTTTGTTTAGCTTAATAACATTTGCCATTTATCTAAAATTTATTGAATAGTTGCAAGATGCGACTGCAAAATTACTAAATTTTGGGTAGATAAAGGACAAAAAACCAAAAAAAATGTAGAAATACCGATAATTTGTTGTATTTTTGCCACGTGAAGATACTAAAACGATTCATCAGCATCGTCATCTGGACAGTCATCGCCGTGAACTTACTATCGGCAGCCATTCTCCGACTGCCAAGCGTTCAGCAGTTTGCAGGCAACAAGGTCTCTGAACTGCTGGGAGATAAGCTAGGCACAAAAGTAAGCGTGGGGCGGGTCGACCTCGGATTCCTCGACCGCATCATCATCGACGACGTCAATATTTATGACCAGCAAAAGAAACTGATGCTCACCGTATCTCGCATGGCCGTGAAAATCGACTATCTGCCGCTGGCTAACGGCAGGATCTCCATCTCATCAGCTCAGCTCTTCGGCGCCAACGCCAGGCTCTACCAAAAGAATGCGGAGACACCAACGAACTTTCAGTTCGTCATCGACTCACTAGCTTCGAAAGACACCGCCAGCCATACCCCACTAGACCTGAGAATCAACTCGCTCATCATCCGACGCTCTGGAGTCATATACGACAGACTGGACGTGGCGAGAACCAACCAACAACTGAATCCTCATCATCTGCGGTTCAGCGGTATCAGCGGACATATCAACCTAAAGGCACTGACTGACGACTCGCTGCATATCAACGTGAAGCGTCTCTCGCTCCATGAGAATTCCGGATTAGACATCAACCGCCTGAGTTTCCGGCTGGCAGCTGGGAGAAACCAATCCACACTGTCGGACTTCATCCTGCAAATGCCCAGCTCTGACCTAAGACTCGACTCACTGAAAGCCTACTATAGCTTGGACAAGAAAGGGCTCATCGCAGGAACTCTGAGGTTCTCTGGTGCTATCAAAGACGCCATCATAACACCTTCAGACCTAAGGAGTTTTGAACCTGCGCTCAAGAATTTCCAGAGAGGAATTTCGCTGACAGCTAACTTCAACGGAACTGATGAGCAAGTGAACATTCCAGAGCTGCTGATAGCCACTAAAGAAAAGGATATCGACATCAGTATGGAGGGTTGGATGGCCAACTGGCAACAACAACCTGCATGGCATCTCAACGTACAGCACCTCATCCTCAGTGAGGCAAGCCTGGACTTTCTCTCGAAGACTTTCAAACTGCCTGATGAACTGAAACGCATCGGCAACCTGCAGCTAACGGGTCTTTTCGACCACAACAGACTTGGAGAGACCAGCCTCAAGAGCCATGTGCAGAGTGGCATCGGCGACCTCGACATACAGTTCGGCATGAACAAAAGCCAGCGCTTTCAGGGAGACATAGTCACAGAGAACTTCAACCTTGGGCAAGTGCTCAACAACCAGCAGCTTGGCATGCTCTCCACACAATTGAAGACAGAAGGTCTATGGCGACAGTCGCCACAGAAACCTGAGATCAAGGTCAACGGAACTATCAAACAACTGGACTACAATAACTATTCCTATAGTAACATCAATCTTGACGGGCTTTACGACAAAGGGATCATCTCAGGCCTTTTCAGCATCGACGATCCCAACCTGTCGGCACACCTGAACGGAGAAGTCAGTGAAATCGTGTTCACACCATCGGCTGGGAAACCAGGAACTATCAAGCTTCAGGGCGGCATCGGTCACTTCTCACCCGAAGCCACACATCTTAGCCACACCTTCGGCTCTTCTGTCTTTTCTGCCGACATCGACGCAGATATCATCTTGAGCAAACTGGAGGATGCAGAAGGGAGCATGCGAGTCAGCAACTTCACCATGACAGCTACAGAGGAACACCCCGCATACAAACTGGACAATTTCAGCCTCTCCTCGGGTTTCAGTGAAGGCATCCACTTCATCTCACTGAAGAGTGACTTTGCCGACGCAGAGCTAAAAGGGCACTTCAACTACCAGACACTGGCTCAGAGCTTTGTCAATCTCATAGGGTCACGACTCCCCACCCTACCCGGACTGCCACCTATCAAGAAAGGACCAGACAACAATTTCAGTCTGAGACTGCTGATGAGCAAGACCGACTGGCTTCAACGTTTTTTCGGCATCAACCTGAAGCTCCAGCAGCCTCTGAACTTGACAGCAAGGCTCAATGACCAAACCGACGATCTGGCACTGACTGGCGACCTACCCTCGTTTGCTTATAACGACGCCTGGTACAAAAACGCAAATATCGAAATCAGCTCTCCTGGGGACTCCCTGAACTGTAAGGCTAGTATTCTGAAGCTCATGGACGACGGACAGCGTATGAGCATCAGCCTCAATGCACAGGCTGCCAGCAACAACATCAACACCTCACTGAACTGGGACAACCACGATGATGAGGAAAAACTGAGCGGTGAGCTGAATACCATCATCCGACTCTACAAGAACCTAGCCAACAAACCAGAAGCACATGTGCGCATCCTACCTTCTCATGCCATCCTAAACAACAGCCAATGGGACATCGAACCGTCGGCTATCCTGTATTCAGACAAGCGGCTGCTAGTAGACGAATTCGACCTACATCGCGGTCAGCAGCACATCATCATCGACGGCATTGCCTCAGAAAACCCCAACGACACAATGAAAGTCGATCTCAATGAGGTGGAGGTGGACTATATCCTAGACCTGGTGAACTTCCACACAGTAGAGTTCAGTGGTAAGGCCACAGGCATCGCTAATGTCTCGTCGCTTTTCGGACGCTTTGCTGCCAACGCAGACCTTCGCGTCGATGACTTCAAGTTCGAGAACGGACGCATGGGTACTCTCCAGGCCAAGGCTGACTGGAATCAGGAGGCTGAGCAAATAGACATCCACGCTATTGCAGACGACGGCGAAGAGGCCAAGACATTAATCAACGGCTATGTATCGCCCGTGCATGAAACCATCGACCTGGAGATCGACGCCCAAGGCACATACCTGGACTTCATGCACAGTTTTACCAAGACTTTCCTCAGCCACATCACAGGACATGCAGAGGGCGACGTCAGACTAGCAGGCACCCTCGACAACATCAACCTGACAGGCAACCTCGTCGTAGATGGGGAAGCCACTGTGACTGCCCTCAACACCACCTACAAGCTGGAACGCGATACACTGGTGATGATACCTGACGAGATAGAACTCAAGCACATGACCGTACTTGACAAAGACGGACACAGGGCCTACCTCTCTGGTGGCATCCATCATGAACACCTGACCAACCTAAGTTTTGACCTCTATGTCGATGCAGAGAACCTGCTGGCCTACGACTTCGACGACTTTGGTGACTCGTCGTTCTACGGGACGGTATATGCCTCAGGCAACGTCGGCATTCACGGTCACGGAAACGACGTTGTGATTGATTGCGACGTCACGCCTCAGAAGAATTCCGTCTTCGTATATAATGCCGCTACACCAGATGCCATCTCCAGACAGGAGTTCATCGAGTGGGACAATGACGAAGCGACAGACAATCAGAAGAAGACCGACAAAAACAGTTCGAGCAGAGCCACTGAGACCGATATCTACATCAACTTCCTCGTGAACACCACACCTGACGCGACCCTGCGCTTACTCATGGACAAGAACACCAACGACTATATCACGCTAAACGGTGAAGGTAGCATCCGGGCAACCTTCCATAACAAGGGCGCCTTCAACATGTTCGGTACCTATACCGTCGATCACGGAACCTATGGGATTACCATACAGAACATCATCAAGAAGAACTTCACTTTCAACAGGGGCGGCACTATCGTCTTCGGCGGTGATCCCTATCAGGCAGCCCTCAACCTGCAGGCCGTCTATACCGTCAATAGTGTCAGCCTATCTGACCTGAACATCGGAAACTCATTCACCAACAATACCATCCGCGTGAACTGTCTGATGAATATCGGCGGACAACCAGCAGCACCTCAAGTGGAATTCGACCTTGAGATGCCGACCGTGAATGCCGATGAACAACAGATGGTGCGCTCTGTGATCAATGGACAACAGGAAATGAACCAGCAGGTAGTGTATTTGCTTGCCATCGGACGATTCTACAACCAGGGAGCCAACAATGCTGACGAACAGAAGCCTGATCGGACAACCTTGGCCATGCAGAGTTTCCTTTCTGGTACGCTCTCCACCCAAATCAACACCTTGCTCAACCAAATCATTAAGAATGATAACTGGAACTTCGGCGCTAATATCTCAACAGGTAATGAAGGATGGCATAATGCTGAATACGAGGGCATCATCAGCGGACGTATGTTTAACAACCGACTGGTGCTCAACGGACAGTTCGGTTATCGCGACAACGCCACCCGAGCCAATCCTTCGTTTATCGGAGATTTCGACCTACAATATCTGCTCTACCCCAGCGGTAACCTCGCACTGAAGGTGTATAACCAGACAAACGACCGCTATTTCACAAAGTCGAGTCTGAACACTCAGGGCATCGGTATCATCATGAAGAAAGATTTCAATAACCTACGGGATCTCTTCTCCAGTCAGAAGAAAAAGAAAAAGAGAACTACGGAAACCGAGACAAGACAAGAGAGGTAACTGCAACTGTAACCCCCTCTCTTGTCTTGTCACTATTTACTTCCGATATACAGGAACAGCATGCCAAGCAGCACCAATGCTAAATCGAAAGCCTTAGCACGCAGGTTCTTCTCATGGAAGAACATTGCGCCGAACATAAAGCTGACAATCACACTACCGCGACGCACCATCGACACAATCGAGATCATCGCATCAGGCAAGGACAGAGAATAGAAATACACGAAATCGGCCGTTGAAAGAAACAAACTCACGCCAACTATAGACCAAGACCAGTGGAAAGGTGTTGTCTGCTCGTGTTTCGGCCACCAGAGCAGCCAGAGCATCGCCCCCATCATGCCACATTGGTAGATGTTGTACCAAGACTGGACCATCATACGGTCAAGGCCGACACCACCACTCTCTACAGAAGCCATCAGATACTTGTCGTATAGGCCACTGATAGCACCCAGGGCCGCTGCACCTACTATCATATAGATCCAATGGTCGTGCTTGAAATCGATACCTTCCTTCTTGCCACTGCGACTCAGCATCAGGAAAGAAGCTACCGCCAAGAGCACACCAACCCATTGCCAGACATTCAGACGCTCACCGAAGACCAACAAGGCACCCACAAGCACCATCACAGGACGAGTGGCATTGATAGGACCGACAATCGTCAACGGCAGGTGTTTCATGCCGAAATAGCCGAGAATCCAACTAGAAAGGACGATAAAAGCTTTCAGTACAATATATTTGTGGAGCTCCCATCCCCCACTTGCCGTATGGAAGATGGTACCATCAAGCACGTCGGACGTGGCACTCAAGACGATGAAAGGCAGGAAGACCAACGATGAGAAAAGCGTGTTCAAGAACAATACCGGAATTACCGCATTCCCCTTCAGTGCATGTTTCTTTAATGAGTCATAGCAGCCTAACATCGCTGCTGACATAAAAGCCAAAATCAGCCACATATTCGTTTAATTTTGCAACGGACTTCAGGACTTTACGACTTTTTCTTTGCGCATCAATTCCTTTAGTCCTGTAGTCCGTTGCTATTACTTATATTTAACATCTTCGAGGAAGAGGGCATTTGCGGGCATTGACTCACCCGCATCTGAACGTTGCTTGCCCTCAATGACCTTTCGGAAATCATCGAGCGACAGGCGACCCCTGCCAACATCAATGAGCGTACCTACCACTGCCCTCACCATATTTCTCAGGAAACGATTCGCTGTGATCTCAAAATACCAGCTTGAGTCTGATGTCTGTATCCATTCCGCTTTCGTCACCTTACAAAGGGTCGTCTTAACGTCAGAGTGAGCCTTGCAGAAAGCCCCGAAGTCCTCATAGGTCGTCAGGATGCGTCCTGCCTCGTTCATCTTCTCAAAATCCAGATCGTAGTGCAACTCACAGGAATAGGCCCTACGAAACGGATCCTTACGGGTATGAATATAATAATAATAGGTACGCGAGGTTGCTGAGAATCGGGCATGCATATCATCACTGACAGGCTCTACCTTCTCCACAGCAATATCATGAGGTAACAGCCGGTTCAGTTTATAGGTCAGCTGCTGACAGTCGAGCACACTTTCGATATCGAAATGGGCCACCATCACTCTGGCATGAACCCCTGCATCAGTCCTGCCAGCTCCTGTCACAGTGATCTCCTCACGCAACAATGTAGACAGAGCCCGTTGCAGTTCCTCCTGCACAGAGTTCCCGTTAGGCTGTATCTGCCAACCATGATACGCCGTCCCGTCATAACCGCACCAAACGAAATACCTCATATGATCTATCAGTCTGCTACAATCTTGATACGTCCCTGAGGCTGGGCATAGGCAGCACCCGTATTTCCACCAAGCACCTTGGTCAGATAGTCAGACAATGCCTCGTAATAGCGGATAGAACTTTCGAACAGTACCGGACAGCTCTTAAAGCAACTGAAGAAGCCACCACCCTCATGGTTGTAGTCCGTCAGGGCCACACTATAGGTGCGCTGCATATCGATGGGTGCATAGCTACCATCCTCCTGCAGTATCTCAATATCGCTCACAGTATGGCTCTTGCTGTGGACGGTGAATCAGATACCCGAG
>JAEEGJ010025530.1_pt1 | contig 12090 bp, 18 predicted proteins | sample 8958761 | NCBI WGS metagenome assembly JAEEGJ01 (sample SAMN16246546, study PRJNA631951) | gut metagenome | biome: gut microbiome; feature: rumen; material: RS-attached | host: Bos | place: Iran: Karaj | collected 2018-10 | reverse complement strand
CTGCAGGTGCAGCGTCTATTCTGGCCGCCCTCACGCCATAACCAGGGAGTACTTCGGCGCCCGGCTGCTTCTCAACCAGGTCTTTGACGCTGGAATAAAGCCCGCCGCTGCCGAAGGTGCAGAACGGCACGACTTTCTTGCCGCTGAAATCCACTGCTTCGAGAAGGGCTCCGACAGGAGGAGCATAGGTGCCGAACCATACCGGATAGCCCAGGAATATGACATCATAATCCTTGATGTCGTAAGGGGCACAAGACGAAATGTGTGTTTATGTCTTAAGGGGTTGACTAGTGGGAGTTGTTGTGCTTGAGGGAGTTAGGTCGGTTTAGTCATACGAGAGCGGTCAAAACGAAATGTTACATAGGTTTACATTTGAGTTACATTCGAGGGCAATTTGAAAGCCTAATTTGAGAGTTCTTGTTACATCTGATATTCGGATCATTTACCTTAGCCTACGAAAATGTATTAGAAGCGCCTGGAAGGCCGTAATTGGCTCTCCAGGCGCTCTCTTTATACCCCTTTCAAAAAGCGTTCAAAAGAGGCTGAAATAGGTTCTTCTGACTCTGTTGGCGAGAGAGCAGGGGAATGCTCGAAGAACAGAGAGGACGGTCATTTGGACGGTCACGAGGACGGTCATTTTACGCATCGGTCAAGACGAAATGTAGCGAGAGGACGGTCACGAGGACGGTCAAATTCGGCCCTTGCCGGGACAGAATACCCCCACTTATTGTCCGAAAAACGCCGAAAATGCCGGGAAAACTGCGAGAATCTGACCCCTTATCGTCCGTTTTTGGAGGGTTTAAGGGGCTGAAGGATGGTGATTTAGGGCGAAAAACGGAGCAAAAAAAACTGTAAAAATGAAAACGAGTGGTATTTTTGTGTAAAACTCGTATGTATGAACAAGTGGAATCAAATGTGGGATTATCTCTATCAAAACTGTCGGGATCTCCCAATTTATCTATCTATAGTCGCTATTATTATAAGTTTCCTGCAGATAATAATAGCGATAAAATTGCTACGATAAGTGAGCCTAAGGCTATGATCAGAGCTCCAATAGCTATACCAGTAGTAATCTTCCATCGCTTATACTCGGGCAATGGGAATACTAATTCAGGATTCTCCGCAAGTAGTAATCTTCCTTTTGCGTTTGGGATGGCTCCTAATCCTTCTTTGGTTGCTACTAAGTGAACAAGTCCTAGATCGTTAAGCGATTCCAAGGCTGCTCCTTCAGGAGAGGTCAGTGAAAACCAATCTTGAGTTTTACACTCGTCGCTGTAAACAAGTTTTAGAACCTTTTTCTGAAGATTCGATAAGTTAGTTACAGGGCGATTCCTTCGTTCGTTATCGATCTGCATTCGAGTAAGTCTTTCTTGAGTATGGGCGTTCTGATCCATTTCTATTCCATGGTGTGGAAGGTGAGGGAGGCTTTGACAAGAGCGAGGGCTGTTATGGATGACATCGGGATGTCCTTGGGGGCGAAGGCAGGGTTAAAGGAGACGAGGCGGACTTTTTCCGGATCATCGGCCTTCTGGATGTACTTCACCGCAGTATAGGTGTCCCCATCAGAGACGAAGGACAGCAAATAGATCTCTCCCCAGAAGAAGCTATCAATCGAGAGTTCCTTCTTTTTATACATGACGATGTCGCCGCTCTTCAGAAGCGGTGACATTGACTCACCTCTTACATATATAGCCCCGTCTACCGGCGGAAGGTTCGGTATCCGGAGGAAGTCTGTCGGCTCCAGGTTGTGGTCGTTGAAGATTGCGAGCAGACCGGCGGACGCATTGTAATCATATAATGGTACTTCTTGATTATCAACTGCGCGATCAGTTTGCAGAGAAAAAGTATGATTTGGAGCACTATCGTGTGTGTACTTGAACATTTCTCCCTCTCCAGAAAGGAGCCAAGGTTTGCTTATTTCAGAAAATACAGAAATAATCTTACAAGCCATCTTTTCTGTAATAGAGCGCGTCTTGCCATTGATAATATCATAGATAGCCTGAGGCCTATCCATTCCTATCCTTTCAGAGAGCACCTTAGCATTTATTTTATAATATGCTAGGATTGTATTTATTCTATCCTTCGCCTCCATAGATTTACGAAAATTTCTGTATTTTCTGTTTGATATTCAGAAAACTTCTGTATATTTGCAATTGGTAATACATTACCCTTGGCGCAAAGTTAACCGAAATTCAACAAAAACTCAAAAGATATGAGGACATACATTAAAATCGAACCAAGTATCCGTAGCCAAATCGTCCGCCGCTTCGGTATCACAAAGAAGAGCATCTGGGAGGCGCTCTGTGGCCTCGTCCACTCCGAGCAGAGCGAGCAAGTCCGTCAATTCGCCCTTGCCAACGGCGGCAAGGTTGTCTGCGAGGCCTACATGCCGGCATGCACGACCGTCAAGACCAGTACCGGCCTCGCGCAGAAGTTCGCAAATGGTGTGGTGGTACTGCTGGATCTGCAGGACAGCACCGCGCGGATCATGCGCGGAGACCAAGAGCTGAACCATTATGAGAACGTGGATATAAATGCCTGGGCTAACATCCTGTGGATGGCCCAGGAACTCGATTGCATCCCTGGTGAGCCGTGCTATAAAGAAGATTCAGAATCGGCAAGCATATCCTGACATCCGGGTCGACATCCAAAAAAGCCATGGAGCACTACAACAACATACTCTGCGTGGACCTGTCCGAACTCACCCGTTCGGATGACGGCCCGGCAGTCATGTCCAGGGCGAACTACGACAACCTCGTCAAGCGCAATCGCATCAACGTCGTCCGTCGCGGCGGCGGCCTGGAGACAGGCGCCCTGATAGAGTATGCTACGCTCCCAGACCGCTTCAAGGCACGGTACATCGAGAAGTACGGTGATCCGGAGCTCAGAAACATTGAAGAGAAGATGGAATTCAGAATGGATACCAAGGCGCGGGAGTTCTTCTTCGGAGACAGCCTTGCCCTTCCGACCAATATTGCAGAACGATACACGGTGAATGCCTCCGCTCTACGGATGCTCTCCGGGATGAAGGCCAGGATGGTTGACAGTCATCATGTCGGCGGATCCGGCCGGGGTGTCTTCTGGGACGCCATCATGGAGGAGAGCGAACGGCTGCGAGGGATATGCGGGCACACTTTGCCCGGGAGCGCGAGGCTGAGAGACGTCCTAAGGCGCTTTGAGCGGGAAGGATACGGTTCCCTGATCTCCGGCAAGCTCGGGAACAGCAACGGCCGAACCATCACGGAAGAGATGGGCCGGCTGATCATAGCGCTGAAGCGCTCGAAGGATCCTGTCTACAGCAACGAGGCCATCCGCCGGAAGGTGAATGCCGTAGCCCTGGAGAAAGGGTGGAAGCAGATCCGCTCAAAGGGTACCATCGAGAATTACCTTTCCGGCAACGTCGCGCTCTGGAAGGACACCGAGGTCGGTACCACCAAGGCGAAGATGATGCTGAACCGCATGCATTCCACCATCCTACCTACGGTGCCCAATGCCCGCTGGGAGGGAGACGGTACCAAGGTCAACCTCTATTACCGGACCTACGTGGACGGGAAGGAGAAGATGGCCACCTTCTGGGTGTACGAGTTCATCGACGTGGCCTCAGAGGTGATGCTCGGCAGGGCTTTCGGACAGGGCGAGGACTTCCGGATGTTCTACGACGGCTTCCGGAACGCGGTCGAGAACGTGGGCGTCTTCCCCTACGAGCTCGTGAACGACAACCAGAGCAGCGCTACCACCAGGCAGGTGAAGGAGTGGCTCTCGAGATGCGTCCAGGTACCGCGCACATCCGCTCCGCACAACGGTCCGTCCAAGGCCATCGAGTCCGTTTTCGGGCGCTTCCAGACGGAGGTTCTCTCCAAGCACTGGAATTTCACGGGACAGAATGTCACTTCGAAGAAGGACAGTTCCAGGCCGGACATCGATTTCACGGAGAGGAACGTCGCCAGTCTGCCGAACTACCAGGAATGCGTTGCCATATACGAGGCTGATGTGCAGGCCTGGAATAACAGCTTGCATCCTGACCAGGCCCGGTACCAGGGCATGACGCGCATGGACGTGTTCCGGAGCAGCAGCTGTCCGGACTGCGCCGCACTCAGCGACGCCTCGCGCAAGGACGCATTCTGGATCACGAGTCAGAAATCCGTTAAATACACAAACAACGGCTTCAGGGTCACCATCGACGGAAGCCAGTTCATATATGAGGTGCAGACTGCGGACGGCTATCCGGATCTCGAGTGGCTGGATGCACACAACCAGCACGACTTCTGGTACCGGTATGACCCATACGACCTCAGCGTCATAAAGCTTTACACCTTCGATCCGAAGACCGGATACCGATATATGGCCGACGCTGCCACGAAGCAGATGATCCATCGTGACATCTGGTCGCAGAACGAGTTCGATGCTGGCTATATCCGCGGTGTCGAGCAGCGTGTGAAGGAACACGCCGTCAGGCGGCATCTGATGGTCAAGGAGATCGAGAGGGAGTTCGGCACCGCTCCGGAGCAGCACGGCCTGGTATCCCCGCTGCCGGCGGGCGTGACCAAGACGGAGTTCCGACGGATATCTGAGCGGCTTGCCACCGGAAGCGCGGCGGCCGTGCCGGATGGTCCGGATCCGGAGGACATCTACCCGGATACCGTCGGCCAGGTCCGGAAGCGCATCAGCGGTCTTGACTACGATGCCTTGAACAATCTGTAAAACACATAATACCCATTCCATGAAAGAAGAAAGAAAACAAGAGATCCGGGACGCCCTCGAGCGCTTTTGCATGCGCTACGGCTCCCAGAAGAAGGCGACAGCGGCCCTGAAGGACATCTCAGAGGGCACCATTTCGACCATCCTGAACGGCAGGTTCGACAAAATCGGCGATGACATGTGGAGCCGCCTGGAAGCGCAGGTGATGCCGGCAACGGCCGACTACAGCCTTGCAGACACATCCGCCCGGCTGAACCTGCTTGGGTACTTCCGAAAGATGAAGGAGGACTCATCGATGATGTGGATCACCGGTCCGGCCGGAGTCGGCAAGAGTACGGCCGCCCGCGAGTTCGTCTCCAAGGGACAGAACGCCTTCATGCTCACATGTGCCACGGATATGGTCCGCAGTGACTTCATGCAGGGACTGTCCGCCGCAGTCGGCCTGGACAACACCGGCCTAAACGTTAGGGAGACCCTGTACGCCATCATCCGCCACCTGGTGACCCTCGAAAGGCCGCTGCTGATTTTCGACGAGGCGGATAAGCTCCGTGATGACGTCCTCATGTACTTCATCACCATCTACAACGAGTTGGAGGACCGTTGCGGAATCGTCTTCCTTTCCACGGACTCCATCAAGAGGCGCATGGAGATCGGGGTGAGTTACAACAAGCTCGGATACAACGAACTGTATTCCAGGATATGCAGGAGGTTCGTACCCGTCAAGCCGGCGACGCGCCAGGAGGTCATCGCGATCTGCCGTGCCAACGGCATCGAGGACCGCAAGGCCATACATGATGTCCTTGCAGAGGCCGACGACGCCCAGTACGACCTGCGACGTGTGAAGCGATCGATCGTGAAGCAGAAAGGTCTCAAATCCCTTTCAAACCAATAACCAAGCACCGTTCAAATGCCATCCAAAGACTCGCGCTCAAGGTCCCTGTCCGCCTCTTCGATACTCTCGATCCGGCGCAATACCATCACTCTCGACGGTGAGTGGGGGCAGTGCCTTGGCACGATCGACCGTCACGGCACGGCGATGCTGTTCGGACCTTCCGGCAGCGGCAAGTCGAATGCGGCAATGGCCCTGGCTAAAGAACTCACAGCCTTCGGGACGGTCCTCTTCCTTTCCCTCGAGGAGGGTTTCTCGGTCAGCTTCCAGAACACCCTGAGGAGACATGGCATGATAGAGTGTGGTACGCGCTTCCAGGCCCTAGACAAGTGCTCGAAAGAGGAGTTGAGCAACCGGCTCTTCAAGAAGGGATCCGCGGAGTTCGTCTTCATAGACTCCATCCAGGCATTCAAGATGAGGATCAAGGATTATGAGTTCCTGAAGGCCCAGTTCCCGAACAAGCTTATCATCCTGATCAGCCGTGCGAAGGGAAAGGAGCCATGGGGAGATGCCGCGAAGGAGATCCTCTATGACGTGGGCATCAAGATCTGGGTGGAAGGCGGCGTCGCATCCACGAGGGGGCGGTTCTTCGGCCCCACGGGCAAGGCCGTCATATGGCCGGACAAGGCTTACGACTATTACGGTAAACTAACAAGCAATGAAGGAGATGAGTAACAAGATCAAGACCGAGACCCTTGGTAGGGCCCAGGCGGTCATCAGGGTGAAGCCTATTGACCATATATGGATCGGTGGATGCTGCATAACTGACGATCAGGACAAACTGCGCGTCAAGGTCATCTGCAGGCGCGGAAGAGGCGTTTGTGGTCAGACGCGGGAGCAGGCTGTGCTGAATACCATCCACTATGGTGTGGATATGATGAGGTATCTTCCTGGCGAGGGGATAACTTTCGAAAGCGCAAAGAAGATCCTCCGGGAGATAGAAGACTCTGTACAACCAAGACTCTTCTGACCATGGCAAAGAACTACAAGCGTTTCTACGCGCTGCTCAAGCAGAATCCGGACGCTGACAAGGACGAGCTCGTGATGTCCTTCACGGATGAGCGGACCACCAGCCTTCGGGAGATGACCGAGGATGAGTTCAACGCCCTGTGCGATGCCCTCCAGTACGGCGCCGGACAGGGCTATGGGCAGAAGTCCATGGCGGAGCTGAAGCAGGCCCGTTCTGCCGTGCTAGTGCGTATCCAGAGGTTAGGGATCCCGACGGTGGACAACTGGGACGGGATTGACCAGTTCTGCCTGAGCAGGAGGATCGCAGGCAAGCGGTTCGCCGCCTTGACGGTCGCTGAGCTGAGGTCCCTGCGTACCAAGCTTGAGATGATCCTGCGGCGGGGAGGACTGAAGGACGTCCGAAAAAGGGATAAAGAGGACGAATCAGCCCACCTACAGGCACTGGCAAATACTTTTAAGACCAACTCGAAATATGCGAATTGAGATGAATAATAGAAACAGGCTTCCCGGCCTCATCGGTTGCATTGCGGCATACATCCGCCGCCGGAGGGACAGGCGTTGGCTGGAGCGGTGGAACCGTTATGCCAGGGGGAACAATGTGAAACCACTGAAGATCAACTGAAATGGATATCGCGAATCTACCAAGGGCTGTGGCGCTGGAAAGTGAGCTGGATGTGCTGCTCCATCTAGGGAGCGATATCGAAACGAACCTCAGCGGCTGGTCCATGACCGGCAGTGATGGCAGGACATACAACCTCAGCCGGCACATGGTGACTGACATCAAGAGGCTGGCGGAAAACAGGATCCTGGCGATAATCGAAGAAGTAAAGAACCTTTAACATCTACGAATATGGAGAATAACGAGACACAGGTCCGGATGACGGACGAAGAGCTGGCCGAGTACAGGGCGTTCAAGGAGGCCCGGGCCAAGAAAGAGAGGGAGGAGCGGGCCCGCAAGATGAGGGCGGACTACACCTCCATGGTGGACGATGAGATTGCGGCGGCAGTGCCGGCACTCCTGTCCATCTCAGAGGACATCAGTACGGTTAAGAAGACCGTGCTGGAGAATTTCCAGGCGATACTCGCCATGAAGGGCGAGCTCTACAGGGAGAGGAAAGGCGAGGAGATGGCCAACTATTCCCACACCTTCACGTCCTCGGACGGCAAGGCGAGGATAACCATCGGCCGCTATATGAATGACGACTACCTCGACACAGCCGAGACCGGCATCGCCATGATCCGGGACTACATCTCCTCGCTGGCGACCGACGAGAAGTCCCAGGCCCTTGTGGGTATGGTGATGCGGCTGCTGGCCAAAGACCGCAAGGGTACCCTCAAGGCCCAGAGGATCATCCAGCTGCGCAGGATCGCCGAGGAATCGGGTGCCGAGCAGTTCATCGAGGGCGTCAGGATCATCGAGGAGGCGTACTGCCCAACAGCATCCAGGACGTATCTCCGTGCATGGAGAAGGAACGAGAATACCAACGGATGGGATCCAATCCCGCTTGGCATGACTGAATCATAGGAGGATAGGGTATGGATACAAGCATGAATGATATGGTGAAAGAGACGGCCCGGCAGCAGCTGACCGAAGCCTCGGAGAGATTGAAGAATCTGTGCAGGCTTGACGCCAACCGGCCGGTCGACCAAAGGGTAGCCGATCTTACCCACGTATATGCCGAAGGGGGGCGCTTCATAGCGGTCTTCGGATCAGCGCACATGATGGGAGACCTGTTCAAGGCGTTCCTGAGGGAGCGTCCAGAGTTCCGTATAGTACTACAGGATGCGCTTGACGACATATACAGAGTTGTGGAAGCTCCAGAATACTAATCTCGGCGATATATGCGGAAACGGAGGCAGAGGCGCGGTGTGAGCTACCGTAAGAGGGTGGTGGACATCAACCGGATATATGATGAACATGTCAACGATGGTCTCTCCAACAGGGAGATCTGGCGTAGGTTCATCTATCCTGTGTATGCCATCAGCGAGCGTTCGTTCTACAACATCCTCTCTGCCTCCGCGGATCCTGAAAAGACTCTTCCGGCCGATTATCCTTCGTTATTTGGATTCAAGGATTGACACTATGGCATCAAGCAAGGACATAATGAGGAAGATCCTCAGGGACGTAAGGGTGGAAGCTTCGCAGCAATTCGACCGCAACTTCACCCAGGAGTCATTCTTCGGAACGCCTTGGCCCCGCCGGAAGGGTCCGGTTCGCAGGAACAGGCACCTTCTTGTCAGTACCGGTGACCTGAGGCGCAGCATCCTGAGTCGATCGGACGAAAACAGTATTACCTTCTATTCCGACCTCCCTTATGCGGCCATCCAGAACAAAGGTGGAGACATAAGGGTCACGGCACGCATGAAGCGGCTGTTCTGGGCCAAGTACTACGAGGCCACCGGTGGCTTCAAGAGGCGCAAGGACGGTTCCCTCAGCCGGAGCAAGCGCCAGGTCCAGCTGAGCGAGGAGGCGGAGTTCTGGAAGGCGATGGCACTGAAGAAGGTCGGGGAGACTATCACCATCCCGAAGAGGCAGTACCTGGGGACTTCCCCGCAGCTAGAGAATGCAGTGAAGGCAATCATAGAGAAGGATATAGAGGAATACCTTAAGACAATCAAGGACGAAATCAAACCATGAACAGAGCAAGGCTTTACAATGACTTCATCGATGCGGTGAAGGGACAGCTTCCGGAGATCAAGCATGTGGATCTTTGGAACAGGAACATAGAATTCATCGAGCAAGAGGACTGGTTCATGCCGGCCGTCTTCCTGGAGTTCGGGGAGATAATCTGGAGTGCTTCCAAGGTGGACAAGGACACCATCGACTACAAGGGTAAAGGGACCCTGACCATCCATATCGTTACGCCCTGGGAGGGCAGTGCCTCCGCTGACAGTCCGGCCAGGAACCTGTTACTGCGGTACTTCGACCTGAGTGCCAGGATCCAGAAGATAATGGAACTCATGGAAGGCGAGGATTACGGAGGAATATGGCTCAACAGCACCAAGACCAACCACGACCACGCAGACATCGTCGAGAACATCGATATCTACGTCGTGACGTTCCACAGGCGCGTGAGTCGGATCCAAACTTCGTCGGGAGACGAGTCATGACGCTGTGAAGCGTCGCCCTGCACAGGCCAGATGGCTGGCAAAAAGTTAAACCTGAATTTTCCAAGTATCGCAATCTTGTATTTCATTTTTCGACAGTCCGGTTCGACTCCGGGTGCAGGGCCTAGAGAAGCACTATCAACGATTAAAGAAATATCACTTCAGTTAGGAAAACAATGGACACAATACTAAAGATTAAAAGGCATATCGAAGAACGTATGAGATTTCACGAGAGAAAGGCCAAGGAATTCTCTGAGATGTATCCCCCTTTGATGAAGGTCTTTCACGAGTGTCTTTCCGGACAATACAGGGGCCTGGTTCAATACATCGACCAGGCAATCCAGGAAGAACATAGCAAGGACTTGAAAGATGAAATCCCACCATATTGCATCGTAGATAGGGGCCACCCAGATCCGGTTGGGCGTCGCGGTAGACAGGGCGGCGTGCCGATGTGGATCTCCGAGAAAGCCGAGGCATACCAGAAAAAGATAGAGCCTCCATACGATGCCGACGACATCATCAGCGCCTATGAATGCGGAATGATGTCCGGCAGGATTCCCTTAGGCCCAATCGGCCCGTCTGGTCACCCAGATCCTGCCGGGGTCAGGTTAGATCCCGGGAAGGCTACTGAAGTCCGGATATATATACAGGAGGACAAACAATGATTGAAATCAGACGGAATCGCACCATCTCCTGCAAGGTCATTTCAGACGGCGCAGGATGCCTCAAGGATCTGTTCAAGATGTCTAAAGAACAAAAGGATCAGCAAGACAGATATGAGCGACTAAGGCTAAAAAATGAAGCACGACTCTGGGCGTTGATCGAGAAATCCAAGACTCCAGTCCTGGACCTTCTCGGACAACCAGTAAGAAAAGAGACCCATGAAATCTGCTGGGAACCTACAGGCAAGGAAACCAAACACAGTAATGGTGTGGTAACTTTGGAAATGAAACCATATATTCAACCAATTAAGTCAGAATACGAGAAATGAGAGCAAATGAACTAATGATTGGAGATTGGGTACGGTACGTTGATACCAAGGCTCCGTTCCAAATCGAAGATGTTTCTGGATCCGTAATGTTTATGAGGTGGACGTCTGATGGTCAGACAGCCATTCCTCACATATGGTCGGAGATTGAGCCAGTCCCACTTACCCCTGAGATTCTGGAGAAGAACGGGGAACGGGATAATGATGCCATATACTCTTTAGGAGACGGACACGAGTGGCTTGAACTGACAGTGTGTGCGGATGGTAGTGTATGGTGGACAATCAATCTTGACGAGTATCAAATTACCAGACTCCGATATGTTCACGAACTCCAGCATGCTCTCCGGCTTTGTGGAATTGTCAAGGAAATTGAATTATGAAAAACATGATTATGAGTTTGAACTTGTACGATGATGAGAGGAAGTGATAACTATGAGAAGTTGGCCGCTGCAGGCTTCGTGATTGTCCGGCCAGACGACTACCCGGCACCGCGGATCAAGCGGTGGGCCGGCGACGGATCCTGGAAGACCCTGGAGAAATACCCCACCAAGGCCGCCCGCGACCGGGCACTGGTCACCATGCTTGAGAATCCGAAGACGGTGAACCTTTGATGAACGTAGCGTTCTCAGTCTACTTTTCTAATGCATTGATTTAACGGAACTTGAACGTTTTTCAAATTATTGAAAGGTCAGATATAGCTTTTTCGCCCTTTTCTATTGTAATTGAGCGTTTTTTACTACATTTGCATGCAATCATCGCAACGCTTATGAAGACTGACCTGAAAGAGACATTCCGGTATTTTACTGAAAACCATGATGAGATTTTCAGAGTATACCCTAATAAATTCGTCGTTTTAAGCGACAAATCTGTGGTATTGGCTAAGGATTCTTTTGTCGAAGCCTACGAGGCTGCAATAGCCGCCGGTTATCAACCTGGCTCATTCCTCGTTCAGGAGTGCACCGAGGGAGATAGCGCATATACCCAGTATTTCTCATCTCCGATAATAGCCTTTGCATAATGGTAAACGTGATATCCCATAGAAGTAATGGGATCAAAAGGGCCATTAAGACCCCTGTTAAAGTTAAGAACCTTCTGACGGGAGCGGAATTGGACACAATGGGACTATGGGATACCGGGGCCACAGGCTCCGCTATTACTGAAAGCGCTGCCAAAACTCTTGGCCTTACTATTGTTTCCATGACTACGGTAAACGGCGTTCACGGACCTGAAACCGTTCCGGTTTATGATGCTCAACTAACCCTTAATAATACAAACATTTCCATCCGGGCTAGGGTTACTGAAGGTAAAGCCCAGTCATTCTCTCAAGAGGGGGACGCTGACATCTTGATTGGCATGGATCTGATTACGCTGGGTGACTTCTGTATCTCTAACTTTAACGGCCAGACGGTTATGACGTTTCGTTTCCCGTCCTTGGCTA
>JAEEGJ010025520.1_pt1 | contig 12094 bp, 4 predicted proteins | sample 8958761 | NCBI WGS metagenome assembly JAEEGJ01 (sample SAMN16246546, study PRJNA631951) | gut metagenome | biome: gut microbiome; feature: rumen; material: RS-attached | host: Bos | place: Iran: Karaj | collected 2018-10 | reverse complement strand
ATTCACATCCACCTCATAAGTCAGTTGCTTGAACACAGCCAGCACCTGCTGAGGCGTTTCCTGAAAACTTGCCCGCTTCAGTTCCTCATCCGTCACCTCATCCACTTCCACGCCCCTTTTCCGCTGACGTTCCACCCACGCCGCATTCGCCGACAGCCAATCACTGGTGGCAGCCAAATACCTGCACTCAAACACATCCAGCAAATCGCCCACCAGCTTGTGACCTTCCGCCACAAACACGCCCTCCGCCTTCCGATACTTCTTCATCTCCAGCGAACGCACATACTTGAGTCTGTTCTTACTGATCATTCTGCATATTTTTGTACAAAGTTAGTAATTATCAATGAAAAAACGCTACCTTTGCAAAGATTTTTCAAGATTCACCCGTGAAACTCCATCTCACTCACATATATCTCTTCATCATCCTGCTGAGTATGCTCGCAGGAGCATGTTCTGTGGAGAAATACATCCCTGAAGGGGAACACATGCTGACAGGCGTGGCAGTGACGTGCGACGACGAGGAGGTGATGAAGACCTACATGCTGAAGGACTACGTGGTGCAGCAGACCAACTCAAAATGGTTTGGAGCCAGAGTGCCGCTGAAAATCTACATGCTTTCAGGCACCGACACCACCAAACGCTCCTGCCGTTTCTGGCGCAAATTAGGTGAAGCGCCCGTTCTCTACAACAGTGTGAAAGCCAACCGCACCATGGAAGACATCGAGAAGGTGCTGAACAATGCCGGATACATGAAGGCAGAGGTGGAAGAGTTCAAGATGGTGAAAGGCAAAAAGATGAAGGTGCTCTACAATGTGCATCCGAAAGAACGCTACACCATGCGCAAAGTGGAACGCATTGTGGAAGATGAGGGGCTGGAGGAATTCATCATGGTGGAGGACACCGCCAACTCGTTGTTGAAGCCTGGCTTACCCTTCGAAGTGACCGCCTTGAATGGAGAAAGAAACCGAATTGCCACCTATCTGCGCAATCATGGTTACTACAAATTCACAAAAGATGACATCCGATTCAGTGCCGACACAGCACGCAACTCCACGGAGGTGGACGTGCAGATGCGGGTGAAACGCCAGCAAGACAACGGGCGCACCGAAGCGACTGAACACAAGCAATACACCATTGGCACTGTCAAGTTCATCACAGACGTCACCAATCCCAACGAACCGACAGACAGCATTCACTTCAAAGGGTATGATTTCCTGTATCAAGACAACCTGCACTTCCGCAAGCGACTGCTCATCAGCCATTCATTAGTGCGTCCCAACGAACTGTACAACGACAGCCACTATCGCCGCACCTACACCAACTACTCACGTCTTGGCGCCATCGCCTTCTCCAACATCAACCTCATCGAACGCCCTGGCACCGACACCCTCGATTGCAGCATCGTGGTCAACCATGCCAAACCACACTCTTTCGGTTTCGACGTGGAAGCCACCAACTCTGCCGGCGACATGGGTGCAGCCCTCTCCACCTCCTATCAGAACAAAAACCTTTTCCGAGGTTCCGAATCCTTCACCTTCAAGATTCGTGGAGCCTACGAAGCCATCACAGGCTTGGAAGGATATGACGGCAACAACTACGTGGAAGTCGGAGCAGAATCCACCTTGGGTTTCCCCGCCTTCCTGTTCCCGTATGTGAAGCGCGAATGGGGCACGGAGCACAATGCCTCCTCCGAGATATCCCTGCAATACAACCTGCAGAACCGTCCAGAGTTCCAGCGCAGGGTGCTCACTGCGGCATGGCGTTACCGTTGGAACAGCAAAGACCAGCACGTACAGCACCGCTTCGACCTGCTCGAAGCCAACTACGTCTATATGCCCTGGATTTCGAGAACCTTCAAGGAACAATACCTTGATTCCCTCGGCAAGACCAACGCCATCCTGAAATACAACTACGAGAACCTGCTCATCACCAAGATGGGCTACACCTATTCCTACAACTCACTGGGTGTGCGCGAACAGACCTACGGAAAGAACGCCTACACCATCCGATTCAACATCGAGACATCGGGCAACCTGCTCAACATCGTCACTCAGCTGGCAAACGGCGAGAAGAACAACGACGACCAATACACCTTCTGCGGCATTGCCTTCGCGCAATACATCCGCGGCGACTTCGACTTCTCCAAGAGCATCCGCATCGACAAGAATAACTCGGTGGCATTCCACGGAGCACTCGGCATCGCCTACCCCTATGGAAACTCCAACCAGCTTCCCTTCGAGAAACGTTATTTTGCAGGTGGTGCCAACAGCGTTCGCGGATGGTCGGTGCGTTCACTCGGTCCTGGCTCCTACAACGGCAAGGACAGGGGCATCAACTTCCTCAACCAGTCAGGTGACATCAAGCTCGACCTCAGCCTCGAATACCGTGCCAAACTCTTCTGGAAATTCAGCGGAGCCGCCTTCGTTGATGCGGGTAACATCTGGACTATCCGCGAATACAAAGACCAGCCCGGAGGCGAATTCAACTTCGACACCTTCTGGAAAGAAATCGCAGTCGGTTACGGCATCGGTCTCCGCATGGATGCCAACTTCTTCATCGTCCGCTTCGATGCCGGCATGAAAGCCATCAACCCTGCCTACACCGGCAGAGACCACTACCCCATTCTCCACCACGACTTCGACCGCGACTTTGCCTTCCACTTCGCAGTCGGTTTGCCTTTCTAAAAACGTCTGTTCGGCATAAAAGACATTTGCTTTATTGCGGCAAAGTTCCCAAGAACTTCATTAAAAAAATAGGCGAAAATATAAGAAACTCAACTTTCGGAAGTAATAAAACCACAGATTGGTTTTTCCTGAAACTAATTTGAATAATTAGAATAATTATGTCACTAATTTCTATAATTAAATCATCAAAATTTGTGGATAAAATTATTTTAATTATGGTAATTTGTTTCTCAAAAACCATCACCCGAGGCTCTTGGGAAACCATCCGGACGGGGCTTTCGCCAAGAAAGCCATAAATTCGTTTAATCGGCTCAATTCGTTCAATCGTTCTGAAGGAACTTGTCTTAACGTCAGTTCTGTAGAAAGACACAGAAAAGGTGCCCCCGAGCATCGTCGAGGGCACCTCTATAGAAGTGTTTGTCAAATGACGTGATTAGTTGATGAAGAAGTTCTTGGTGTAACCTTTGTAGGTAGCCTTCACAATAGCACGTCCGTTGGACACAGCACCAATCTGGAAGGTGACAGCTGGATCAGAGGCTGTAGCCTTGATGACAGAGTTGTCTTTGAGAGGTGCATATGCCTGATAGTTGTTTGCCATCATGAAACCATTGTCATTGGTAGAGAACATTGGAGCTGTAGGCAATTTGATGTCCTTACCATCCACTGTGATTGTCACAGTTGGAACTACAGGAGCCTTCACGCCAGCACCCTTACCGAAGCTGATTCCGTGCAGGTCGAAAAGTCCCTGAGGGCGCTGCTGACCTTGCTGCTGTCTGCCACCACCGAACTGTGGACGACCCTGTGGCTGCTCAGGCTGCTTGATTTCGTCGCCTTCCACCACAAGATAAATGGCATGCTTGCCTGTGAGACCTTCCACTGCTGGCACACTTACACGATATGCTTCTTGCTTATTGGCAGAAGCTGGCACATCGATGACACCAATCTCCTGACCTTTCCAAGGATCATCCAACTTGACATGAATTTTGAATGCACCCTTTCCTGCAGGAGTCAGGTTCAGTTCCAACGTCGTGTTGTCACCCTTCTTCGTTCCTTCAAAGGCTTTCACGCCCTTAGAATCCTTGGCGAGACCGCCAAAACCGAAGTATTTGAAGCCAATGACGCCACCATTCTGAATGCCTGCGAGATCCATGGAGTTGTTCCACACATCATGGTTGTCTTGCATCCACTGGTTGCTGTTAGGACCGTACATGAAGCAAGCAAGACCTGCAGAGTAGTAAGCATAAGGAGGAAGACCATAAATCTGGAAACCTTCGGAAGTCACCTCTGCACCAGTATATTCGTTACCATCGCTTGCCTTTGCTGTCCACTCATTATTCTTGGTATATGGGTCGTAACCCACGATGCGAACCTTACCGCCATCAGCTACAGACTTCTTGTCCCAGACAATCTTGACAGGAGCCACCATTGCCTGACGTGCATTGCCGAAGCCACGTGGAGGACGGTGATAGAACACATACCACTGGCCATTGATTTCCTGAATAGAGCCGTGCGTGTTGTGACCTGCGTTAGTGGTAATCAACTTGGAACCATCCTCGTTCACCACAACGCCACGAGAGTCAACCAGCACACCACCAGAACGCCAAGGGCCCAGTGGAGAGTCACCATAAGCATAACGGAGTGCAGAGTTGGTGTTGCCCAAACCATATTCCTTACCGCTATATCCAGAGAACACCATCACATATTTGTTACCAACCTGACGGATGGAAGATGCTTCAAAGAAGTTGAAATCGAGTGGGTTCTGTCCCTTGTAGAGCGCTTTGTACTCGCTACCAGCCCTGTCGAGCAGACGGCCATCTGCGCTGCTGGCAGGAATGAAGGGGTCAATTGGGTCTGTACCCTGACGTTTGCTGTACATGGTGTTCTGGTCGAGCTCAACAGCAGTAGAGTGCTGGAAACCATAGAACACATAAGCGCGATAGCCTTTATCGTAGTCAGGATCTTTCTTGTCAGTGATGTTCTCGATGAACACAGAAGGGTCAAAGTCGATGAGTGAACCCTCCACACACTGACGACCATCAGGTGTCAGGTTGACTGGAGTGAAAGGACCATCAGGACGGTCACCCTTACATACCATCGGGGTGCGACGCCATCCACGAGAGTGAGGATAGAGCCAATAGGTCTTCTTGCCTGTTGTCTTGTCCTTCACCTCCACGAGGTCAGGAGCATACATGGTGTCCCATCTGCCATCCACATAGTGAGAGAAAATAGGGCCTTCGTCACGCCACTGGCTCAAGTCTTCAACTGGCGCTGACCACATGCGCACATCCTTACCACAATAAGCAGTGTAAGTCACGTCGTGCGAACCAATGATGTAAGCACGATACTTGCCTGGATTGTCGGGGTCTTCAAAGACACGAGGTTCACCATCTGGCAAGTGCTCCCACAATGGAAGGTAGGGGTTCTGTGCATTCATGGAGAGTGCACAGAACGAGAGAATTGCAAAAAATAGTTTTCTCATTTGTTAGTTTTTTATTGGGTTTATTGTTGGTATTTAATGCTTGATTTCAACGACCTGTCCTGCTTTAACAGCCACTTCATACTCGTTGACACCATCGTGAGTGGAAACAAGAGACAAGCCCTTGGCTGTCAGCGTATCCTTGCAACGAACACGAAGGGTACCATTTTGCTGGGCTTTGATAGTCGCAGTCTTGATGGTGCCATTTTCCCATGCCTCGCTCACTTCGTAACCACCACGGGCGCGAAGACCGCTCACGCTACCCTCTTTCCATGCATCGGGCAGAGCTGGCAACAAATGGATGGCCGGCTTCTCGTTGGTGATAGGATCACTCTGCATCAGCATTTCAGCAATACCTGCTGTGACACCGAAGTTTCCGTCAATCTGGAAAGGTGGGTGTGCATCGAAGAGGTTCGGGAAAGTACGTCCGTTGGGGTACTGACGTTCACGTCCCTCGTTGGGCAGGAGCCTCAACATGTTACTGATAATGGTGAAGGCATGGTTGCCATCGAGCATACGCGCCCAAAAGTTTGTTTTCCATCCAAGACTCCAACCCGTAGCTTGGTCACCACGCTGTTTCAAGGTCACGCCTGCTGCCTTCCAAAGGTCAGGTGTGGTATAAGGAGAAATCTGATTAGAAGGATAGAGTCCGTACAGATGTGAGATGTGACGATGTTGGTCATTAGGATCATCAAGGTCGTCACGCCACTCCTGCAGCTGACCATACTGTCCCACTTTCATCTTGGGGAGTTTGCTGATAGCAACGGAGAGTTTCTGCTGGTAGCCAGCGTCTTCACCCAGAATCTTAGCTGCTGCCAAGGTCTGTGAGAGAACGTCGTGAACAATCTGGTTGTCCACCGTACAACCTGCTGTAATGGTTGATGACTTGCCGCGACCACCATGCTCAGGAGAGGTGCTGGGCACAACAAGGAGTTCGCCATTACGCTCCACCATAAAGTCAAGATAGAAATCGGCAGCACCTTTCATGATAGGATAATATTCACGCAGGAATGCCTTGTCGAGCGTGTACTGGTAGTGCTCCCACAGGTGAGTGGTGAGCCAACCTCCTCCATGAGGGAACATGCCCCATGTGGCACCATCCACAGGACCTGCAATGCGCCAAATGTCCGTGTTGTGGTGTGCCACCCATCCTCCGCAGTTATACATGACACGGGCAGTCTCTGCACCTGTTACACTCAGGTCTTTCACCATTGAGAACAGGGGTTCGGCAGTCTCAGAGATGTTGCACACCTCAGCAGGCCAGTAGTTCATCTCCGCATTGATGTTGATGGTGTATTTCGAATCCCAAGGAGCATCACGTTTGTCATTCCACACGCCCTGCAGATTGGCAGCCTGTCCACCCTTCTGCGAAGAGGAAATGAGCAGGTAACGACCATAGTTGAAAAGCAGTGAAACCATACCCATGTCACTGCTGCCATAGAACTTGTCCAATCGTTGGTCGGTTGGGAGCTTCTGATTGTCAGAAGAGGTCAAAGAAAGATTGACACGATTATATTGCTTCTGATAGACAGCCAAATGGCGTTTCAAAAGCTGGTCAAACTTCATCTTATCTGCTGCCGCCAGGAACTGTTCGTTCTTCTTGGCTGCATCGCCAGACACATCGTGGTAGTTGACGAAATTAGTGGCTGCAGAAATGTAGAGCGTGGCTTCTGTCGCGCCAGCCACCACCAACGAATCACCTTCAGCCTTAGTTGTGCCGTCAGCCTTCACACGAGTCAAGCACTGAGCTGTCAATGCCGCACGAATACCCTCTTGGTCAACGCCCTTGATGGTTGCCAGCAACTGATTGCCGGAAGCTTTTGCCTCCATCGGGAAGATACATTTGTGAGAGAGTGTGAAATTCAGCGCACCCTTCTTGCTAGCCTTCACGTTCACCACGACAATACCGTCGGCAAGTGAAGCGATGACACGACGAGTGTATTGTACATTGTCACAGGTATAGGAAGTGGTGCTGACAGCTGTCTGCAAATCCAGGTCGCGCACATAGTTTTCCACCTTCTGATGTCCGAAATGCAAGCGCAAGCTTCCCACTGTGAGGAAACGCATGCCATGAGGACCTTTGACAAATTCCTTGTTGATGATGTTCTCGGCCTCACGCTCCTTACCGTCAAAAATCAGGTTGCGCACCTCATCGAGATGCTGCAAGGAAGTGGTGCTGTTGTTGTTGTGAGGGCCACCGCTCCAGAAGGTCTCCTCATTCAACTGGATTTCCTCCACATCGGTACCACCAAACACCATGGCACCCATGCGTGAATTACCCAGAGGAACTGCCTCAAGCCACACCGTGGCTGGGTGGTCATACCACAATCGTTGGTCATTGTCCACTGACTTTGTCTGAGCCGCTGCCCACACCTTTGTCTGTCCGCCAATACATGCCACGAAAGCCAGACAGATACAAACAATAATCTTTTTCATATTCAATATAGTTCTTGATTAGTAAAAATATGCTGCAAAGTTACTCCTTTTTTACCGAAAGAGCATTGCACCATGTACCCTAAAGTTGCAAATTTGTAACATTCGCTCCTGTTTTGTCGCATATTAGCGAATAAACACCTTTCTTCCATTGTAAATGTAGATGCCACGGGTAGGATGTTCGACAGGCTGACCCTGCAAATTGTAATATAGTTGAGAGCCGGATGTTGAAAGTTGAGAGTTGGTAACCGGACTATTGATAGCCATCTCTGACTCTGTAGGAACGAGGTAAGCACCCTTGAGATTCACCATACTGTTCCAATCCACTTTGAGCGCATTCAAATGAACAAAATCATCCTCCCTCCACTCATTTTCTGTCGTACGCATCGTACGGATTTCCTCCAATGGAATCACGATAGCACCCAATTCGCTGTCCCAATAGGGGTCATCCTCTCTGAAGGACACCACAATCTGTTTCCATGGTCCATGCGGCACAAGCCTGTTTGTAAGGATGCGCAATCCACTTCCTGTACCACGCAGGACAAGTTTCTCGTACGGACTGATATCAGCATATTGATTGTGATCCACATTCACGAAACCAGCCAAAGCCGTGCCACCCCCTGTGTTCTGACGCATGTTCCAATCCACATTCACATCTTTATCCAGAGGCTGTGCATCAGCATCCACGCCATCCCATTCCTTGAACATTTCGGGTGCCAAAGCAATCCATCCGTCTGGCATCTCGAAGTCATCCACATTGACAAGGCTCACGATGCTGTTCAGCACACGTTCTGTGCGCACTGGGAAGTATTGCGTCAAGAGTCTGTTACGCTCTTTCATATAGGTTCCATCGACGGTGTAGAGATTACCCTTGGTTGTGTAGGGATGGACATCACGACGGTAGTCACCCCAACGGGCAGCCTCCACATAGAGTGCCGAAGAAATGGTATTGTAGAGACTGTCCCACACTGCCACAACAGACGCCTCGCCTAACAAGCCATCGTCTGCCAACACCTCTTTGGCACGACGGAGATAGCGACGGGCGAAATCCTCATTCTGCAACAGATTGTTGAAGATACCTGTAGGGAAACTTTTGCCATTGTTCTTGCCCAGCACATTCTCATTTTCACTTTCAAAGATGATTTCCGAATCCCAACACAAGAAGCGGAACCCTTCGGAATCCAGACCATGACGACGGATGGCATACCAGTTATGATGGTCCCAATCCGTGTTACCACCATATTGGTTGATAAGCATATAGTCAATAAAGTTGTCCACATCAAGCAATGTGTCCAATTGGGCATAAGCTTCCGGCGAAGCAGCATGAGTCACTGTTTCCACCATGAGGTTCCATGCTTCCAAATCACCTTCACTCGCCTCAATGTGGTTGCCACCATCTTCTTCTATCTTGATGACATCGTAGTCACCTTTCTTACCCCCGATGTGATTTTTTCCGAACTGGTCATCAACCCGTTCTGCAATGTTGTAAAGTCCCCAGTACATACCATTGAGGAACAGATGGACATAGAGGGCATTGGCTGCAGTATGTCCCATCTTACGCTGCATACGGCGAGCCCAAACATCGCGAGTGTATTGAGCTTTCTGACGGTTTGCTTCTGTCCAATGTTGCCAAGCATTACCAAAGTGACAACGCAGCACCAGTTGGTCAAACTTACTGGGTTCCTCTTCACCATAGAGAGGGTATTTCAGAGTCTTCTCACCATACTTTTCCTTGAAGACAAGACGGAACGAATGCTTGGGATTCTTTTCAGCCAAACGCCCATGACCTCCATGCAGACGCAATCCGCAAGTGGCAGAGAGGTCATGTTTCTGGTCGCCGCCCATCAACTCGATGCTGGCAGGACGTGTCCATCCGTGTCCCGTCGCATCACCTATTGGAGGACCTGTAAAGATGTAGATGCCCCCCTTCTCCTCGTCATTTTCATGACTGAACAGATTATCTTTGTCAGTCACGATACTGAGGATTGGCAACGATTTCAATCCTTCTTGTATCTTTTCTTTCAACACAGGATCGTTTGTCATTTCCGCATCCATGCCATAGTCGGCTGGAGCTACACCGCTCATCTGGGTGTAGCGTCCCCACTCTGTCGGATAGCCCGTCGGGGTGTCCGACTGGTTCAGCACACTATTCATGAAGATATAAGATGCTGTGGAGATGGGCGAAATAATTTCCCCATCTTTCACCTCAACGGCGCGTATGATAGTCGTCTTGCTGATAGTGAGCGGTGCTGAATAGAGTCGGCTGGTCGTGGTCGGTTCACTGCCATCCGTGGTATATCGAATGGCTGCCTCAGCATCTTGCGCTGTCATGCTAACACTCAAGCTGCCACCATCATAAAGACCATGAGGCTGACTGAATTGAGGCTGAGCCAGCATTGGCATCACACCCATCCACGCCATTACCCATAGCGTCAAAAATGTTTTCTTCATTATCTATCTGTGTTTGGTAAAACTGTTTCTTTGTAAAAGATTACGTGATGAGACATCATCACAAAACATGTTGCAAAGTTAGGTGTTCTTGAAGAAAACCACTTTGCAACACGTTTCATATTGTTTTGTGTATGTTACCTCCTCGATGAATGAACGTAACACCAGCATCTAAACATCTGTCATTGGAAGGTGATTTGCTGAACCATTTGTCCCGGGTCGCCAATGACGAGTGTAAGGACATGGTGTTTTCTCGCAGGGTCGATGGGGAATGTGAGCAGATAGTCTTTACGGTTCTCGAGCACTTGCAGTTTCCAAGGATAAGACCACTCTTCGAATTTGTTTTCACAAACAACAGGAGGGCAACCATCGACACTGACACCAATACGGTTACCACGTTCAAGGGTGACGGGCCAGAAGGGAATGGTCGAGATGCAGACCGAGAGGGTGTCTTTGGAAGAGGAATAATCGAAGGGGATGTCTATATGAGCAGAGGTGAGACGGGCAGGATTCTGCACAGGATCGAGTGGTTCACCCATCTGGAGAGCCATCCAGTCAGTGCCGATTCCCTCAATGAGGCGGAATGGAGCACGCGCCTTCACTTGTTCAAGGTTCATGTGCTGGTCATAAATAGGATGCCGTTGATGATCAGGCAAGCGATGAGCATGAGTGGGAGCTGTGACCAGTTCCGGCATGAGCTGATATAAGGCACAATAACCAGGGGGTATTTGCGAAATCATCTGGTTCCATTTGCCCGAAAGCTGCGTGTTGTAAGTGTCAAGGAGCGTTTGAAGGCTGTCAAAGGCCTGAGTTGCCTCTCTTGCGGCTTCAGCATCCCCCGTTTCGTGATTGCGCTGTGCCATGAGAAACTTGCGGTTCATCTGAAAGGCAGACTTGACACTGTATGCAATGATTTCAAAGAAAGAGGGTTGCAGAGCTGAAGGCAGTTCCTGCTGAATGGCATCAATGCGGTCAGAAATACGCTGATAGTCTGCCAAGCGCTTTTGCGCAGTCCCTGTCTCGAAAGAGAAGTCCGTATCGTGCAACTTACTGTTCTCCTGATTGTCCCACTCTATTTCATAGCCCATGAATTCGGGTTTTCTTTCCCATGCCAAACGATAGTAAGTGTCGAGAATCTGTTGGAAGTCACGTTCATACTTTTTCCCATAAATGGAAGCGAGCCATGCAGCCTGGTATTGGTTCACATTCTCATAAGTGAAGGAAGAGAAATCCCACGCCATGTCAAAGAAATGCTGCATTTCCATCTCCATCGGCTTGATGTCGCCAACATTCAGCAGCCAGTAGCGGTCTGCTCCTGCATCATAAGCTTTTTTCAATTCCTCATACATCAGCACGGGGGCAGTGGTGGCTATCCAGATATTGTCATGTGGTGTTCCCAGATAGCTGAGGTGATAGTACACACCTGAACCACCCTTGCGCTGACGTTCCTGCTCGTTTGACACGCGTTTCATATACCCATAGTTGTCATCGGGCCACACCAACGTGATGTCATCAGGTACACGAAGTCCTGCATCGTAGATGTCCAACGTCTCTTTGTAGGGAACAAAAATTTGGGGGATGTCTGCAGCGGGCTTCCGCTTGTGGGTTTCAAGTATTTGTCGCTGGTCAGCAAACACCGTTTCCAAGGTCCTTGCACGAACTTTCGGGTCTGTGGAGCCTTTCATCGCCTCATCATGCAAACCACGCATGCCAGTCGTATAGATATTGTCATATTGAGCCGTCTCACGCAGGCGGTTGTCCAACTTTTTCCAAATCGTTTCCTTGTTAGTCAAGTAGTTCCATTCGCCATCCCGTTCCTTATCCCATTCAGAAGGAGCTGCATTATTAAAAAGCAGGGGTTCACAATGGCTTGTTGTAATCATGATGCCCCACTCTGCCGCCACTTTCTGACTTTCCGGATGACTGTAGAAGGCACCCGTACAATCGTGCATGGCAGGTGCCAACATATTGGCTTTCAGACGCAACAAAAGCTCACACACTTTATTGTAGGTCTTCGGACCTATGTCATTCAGTTCTTTTTCAAAGTTCTCAG
>JAEEGJ010025519.1_pt1 | contig 12094 bp, 8 predicted proteins | sample 8958761 | NCBI WGS metagenome assembly JAEEGJ01 (sample SAMN16246546, study PRJNA631951) | gut metagenome | biome: gut microbiome; feature: rumen; material: RS-attached | host: Bos | place: Iran: Karaj | collected 2018-10 | reverse complement strand
TCTGCATACACTGTGTCCGTCCCTTGCACCCATCATCGTATACCTGCTGGTTACAATAGCAGCATTCGCAGGCTCATATCTTTTGTATGAGATCATGAGCCGCATACCTTTCCTGAGATGGAGCGTTCTGGGAATAAAAAAGAAGAATTGATCCAATGCAGATAATAAAGCATCGTAAGTTATTTCAGAATTAGATTAAATAATTATTCGAAGAAAAGGTAATACATTCAATGAATAGACTCAAAAAGGTTGGCGCAGTTGTTGCTATTATAATTATTAATTTATTGCTGTTTGGCATAATTCCGCTGAATATACTGCTGATATGGAAGGATTTTCCGCAGTGGATTATGATACTCGCTTCAGCGGTGGATATAGCGGTTGTTTTGCTTATAGCGAAGAAGGCGTTTTCCGGGAAAGTTGCAAAGATAACAGCAGTAAGTATCACGAGTGTTTTTGCCGGCTTGTGTGTACTTCTTGCTTATGCCTGCCCGTTTTGGAATAGTGATGTCTTCAAGTCTGACAGGCCGATCCTTTATTATGAGAATTCAGACCTTACAAAGAAAGAGGCGCTGGATGATCTGGAGGAGGTTATGGACTATCTGAGAAAGTATCATGTATCTTTCGCGGATGGACTGACACTTGAGGTTCAGGCAAAGTATAAGGAGGTCAGGGCTGATTTTGAGTCAAAGGATACGGTCAAGAGGATAGAGTTGGTGCGAGGCGTTCGAAGTATCCTGCATGAGATATACGATGGACATACATCATTTGACTCGTGGGATCCTATGCTCATATCGGATGGTCCTGAGATGAAGGGCAAAGGCTATAGCATATATTCTGTAAATGGATTGACAGAGGAACAGATGAAGGAACTCGCAGAGCCTTACTATTCCTATGAAACACCGCGTCATATCAGTGTAAATATGGAAAGCTTGTTTTATCTGGATCTATGCGGAGTAGAGGCGCCTTTCGAGGTTATTTGGAGAAATAAGGATGGAGATGAGGAATCCCGCACCTATAGCCGCAATGACTTTATAAATGTAGATGATTACTATGATCTTCAGGATAAGTACATACAATCAGATAATAATACTGATTATGTTTATTATGAGACAGACGAAGAAAAGAGTCTGGCAGTGCTTACACTAAAGCATTGCTGGATAAGTGATCACTACAGGGATGTGATCCGTAAAATGTTTTCGGAGATAAAAGCGAAAAACATCAAGAATCTTGCGATTGATCTAAGAGGTAATCCGGGTGGTGACACATATGTCGTAAATGAACTGTTTAAGTATCTGCCGGTAGATACATATTACCAGGGAGACAATTTTAGGAAGATAAGGTGGAACTATCTGACATTTAATCAGGGTGGGAAAACTAAGAATAAGAGAAATACAGAGCTTGAGTTTGATGGAAAATTGTATGTGCTTACCGATGAGGATTCGTTATCGTCAGCCATGCTTTTTACTGAGATGATAGTAGACAATGGTCTCGGGAAGGTGGTAGGAGAGTCGCCTGCGGTACCCTGCAATTCCTGCGGCGAGATTACACAGTTCTATTTCGATGACATCGGAATGTGGCTTTCAGTGTCGACAGCCTACTACACACGAATAGATTCGTCGAGAGGTGACTATATCGAACCTGATTATCCATGCGAAGGGGAAGATGCAATCAAAACGTTATATGATATTGTCAGCGACAACTAATGCCGGTCGTCGATTATTTCGGAATATAATTCAATAGCATTATTGGTACTTTTTACCGCTCGGCTCTCCGGGCGGTATTTTTATTTTTATGCCCAAAGAAAGGCGAAACATGAACAAAAGAATAAAAAGAAGCAGGATACGAGCCCCAACCGGCTCGTTTTCTTTTGCACAAAAAAACAGTTAAAAGGGAGGATAATACATGATTCATATTTTTGTACTTCATCACGTGGCAGGAATTGCCTTTTTGGGAACATGGAAAGATCATCCGCGTGAAGGGTTTTGTCTGTGACAAAGACGGCGGGTATCGGCTAAATGCCACCCGCCATGAGATACAGACGGATCTGATATCTATCGGTCAGGGTGTGTTCATCGTTATCGGCACAGCTCTGAATAAAAACAAGATCCGCGAACTGATGTATTCATAAGTTACTATTCCGTACTCTTTCTGAAGATGGGGTTGCAGCGCACATGGGTCCAGCTGTAGGGGGTTGACGGATTGCTGATCCTGCTAAGAAGGATATCTGCGGATATGCGGCCGATATCGACACTGGGAATCTGTACTGTGGTAAGAGAAGGCTCCACAACAGTCGACTGGGGTGTGTCGTCGAAGCCGGCCACCCGTACAGCTCCCGGGATGGACAATCCCAGCTTCTTTAAAGCATTCATCAGGTGAACCGCCAGGAAATCATTGGCGCACACGAAGGCGTCGGGTATTTCCTCAAGCCCCGACACTCTTTCTGCGATCCAGTCCACATCTCCGTAGGGGGAGGCGTCGGGATCCAGGATACAGTATTTTTCGTTATATTCGATGCCTGCATCCATGAGGGCGATGCGGTATCCTATCCACCTGTCATAGAAGCTTCCGCAATGCTCACTGTCACCGAAGAAGCCAATCTTCCTTGCACCCTTTTTGATCAGGGACTTCATTATTTCTATCACTCCGGCGCGGCTTTCCATTGCCACAAAATCACACTGCATCAGGTCCTTTGAGGCGTGAGTCGGACTGTCTATCATTATCGTGGGAATCCCAAGTTTACAGATATACTTTAGATATTCGGGATCGAAGAGTTCTATTCCGACGATCCCTGCGGTCTGCCCGGGGATGAACTGGGGCGGAAGGTGCTTTGTGCGAAGCTCCTCTGGGGATATTTCGAATATTTTAAGAGTGTAACCCGCTCTGCATATCTGATCCGTAAATGTGGTTAAAAAGAATGTACCGAAGTGGTATTCTGAGGGGAGTTTGTTGGTAAGTAAAGCGATAACCTTACCGTGTGCGGACATCTGAAGTGACTTTTCGCTGGGGACGGCTTTATAGCCGAGTTCCTCGGCTTTTTTTAATATGAGGGTACGGGTGCTCTGAGGGACGCTTCCCCTTCCGTTAAATACTTTAGATACTGTATTTCTTGAGAGACCGCACGCATCTGCGATATCCTGCATTGTCACTTTGCCTATAGCCACAGCTGTCTCCTCCGCATAAAGTCGAGTTTTCAACCGAATATAAGAAAACCCGGTGATTATCAAAAAAATATTATCATAGAGAATGAAACAAATCAAGTTTACAAATGTAAACTTTATAAACTGACATGTTTACATGAAACAGACTAATATTCGCACCGAAACCCAATGGTAATTTGGTTGAAATACACAAAAAAATATATATAAAACTATGAAAAGCGCATTATTGACACTAAAAAATCCCGGATGTAAAATCATAATTACAAAATGTAAACAATGTAAATAATGTAAACATTGTAAACTACCCAAGCAAACAACCAAGCAAGTCAATGCACTTTATCAAGGAGGTGCTATATGCAAGCCATATCAGGAAAGAAAAGAATACGGCGATTTAAAGACGGAATACCGTATCTGATAATGCTTTTGCCCGCGGTGGCAACCGTATTTTTCTTCAACTACCTTCCCATATACGGAGTCCTGATTGCGTTTCAGGATTTCATGCCGGGAGACAAGATCTTTTCAGATACCACCATATGGGTGGGATTCAGGAATTTCACAAGATTCTTCGGAGATGTTCAGTTTTGGCCCCTTATGAAGAATACATTCTTATTGTGTATCTTTGGATTCCTGATCGGCTTTCCCCTTCCGATCATCGTGGCGCTGTCACTCAACGCTCTGAGCAGAAAGAAAGCAGGGAAGTTCTTCCAGACAATTTTCACCGCGCCTCACTTTATCTCGCTGGTAGTTATGGTCGGAATGCTGCAGCTTTTCTTTGGAAGATACGGACTGGTGAACAACATCGCGGCGGGAATGGGATTGGAGAGGTTCTCCTACTTCCTGGAGAATTCCGCATTCAGACCGCTGTACATTTTATCCAGCAACTGGCAGGATTTCGGATGGAGCGCAGTGATTTACATAGCGGCTCTTTCAAATGTGGATCCCGGTCAGCATGAGGCGGCTATGATAGACGGAGCCAGCAGGTTTCAGAGGATCATCCACGTTGATATCCCTGCCATCATGCCGATGATCAGTGTGATGCTGATCATGTCCATCGGAGGCCTCATGGGAGTGGGATATGAAAAGGCGCTGCTGATGCAGACCGACGGAAATCTGGCAGTCAGCGAGCTCATCGCAACATATGTTTACAAAAGAGGTCTTACGGGAGTTCCGGATCAGGCTTATGCCACAGCTATAGGACTCTTCAATTCAGTTATAAATGTAGTGCTTCTGATCATAGCAAACACTCTTTCAAAGAGGTTTTCAGAAAACTCGCTCTGGTAAGAGAGAAAGGCAAAAGAAATGAACAGCAAGATTAAAAAAAGATCGGCGGGAGACAGATTTTTTTACATAGTAAATGCGATCTTTTTAACGTTTTTGGCAATCGTGATCCTCTATCCCGTCTACTTCATAATAATCGCTTCCATTTCGGATCCGGATGCTGTGCTTGGAGGACAGGTCTTCCTTTATCCGGTAAAGATAACCTTTGAAGGATTTGAAAAGATCCTGCACAGAAGCGACATCTGGAGAGGCTATTTAAACACCATATGGTACACCCTGGTGACAGTAATCTTATCTTTGTTTGTCACCATCCCCGCAGGCTGGGCCCTCAGCAGAAAAACAACGCCGGGAAGAAAGTTCTGGATGGTGTTTTTCATCATCCCCATGTTCTTCGGCGGAGGACTGATACCTTTTTACAATGTGATGAGCGGCTTACATCTGGTTAACTCCGCATGGGCCATCATCCTTCCTGCTATACTTTCGGTCTGGAATCTGTTTATGACAAAGACTTTTTTTGAATCATCCATTCCCGAGGGATTGCTGGAAGCGGCGCGCATCGACGGCGCAGGAAAGTTCAGGACCTTCCTGGAGATAGTCATCCCATTGGCAAAACCCATCATTGCGGTTATGGCCCTCTATTACGCGGTGGGTCAGTGGAACAGTTACTTTAATGCGATGATCTTTCTGCAGGATGAGACGAAATATCCTCTTCAGCTGGTGCTCAAAGAGATCCTCATCGCCTCGGAAAGCACCGTGGGAGGAAGCGGCGAGACCATTTTACAGCAGTACAGACTGGCTAACCAGTTAAAATACGTATCCGTTATCGTATCAAGCCTGCCCGTGCTCTGCTTATATCCTTTTGTTCAAAAATACTTTGCCCAGGGCATTATGTTGGGCTCACTTAAAGACTGATTCGTGGAGGAAAAAGAAATGAAAAGTTTAAAAAGAATCGGCGCTGTGGTGCTGGCAGCGGCAATTGCATCATCATTGGCGGCATGCGGCTCATCATCCGGAGAAAAGAATGCTTCGTCACAGGCGGATGTATCCGCACTGGTAAATGATTACGGATTCCAGTGGGAAGATACCTCAAAGCCCATCTTGAATGAGAAGGGCTCTCAGGAGATCAAGTTCTCCGTTTATTCTTCAAAAAATGCATCTGCCCTTGATTACAACGATATGAAGATCATGCAGGATCTCTATGATCAGACCGGCGTAAATGTATCCTGGGAAAATGTATCCGAATCCGTATATTCACAGCAAAAGAGTCTTATTTTCGGTAACAGTGAGAATCGCCCTGATGCAATTTACCACGCGGGAATGAGTTCGGGAGAAATAATCAAGTATGCAAAGAGAAAGGTGTTGGTGCCTATCAGCGACTATCTTGATTACATGCCCAATTTCAAAAAACTCCTGGAGGAGCGCCCCGATATCGAGAGTCAGCTTATTAACATAGAGGACGGCAAGATTTATTCGCTTCCCCGTATTGAGGAAATGGGTCTTCTGGAGTTCCCCAACCTTCTTTTCCTCAACACCGAGTGGACCAAAGAAGTAATAGCAGCAGGCAAGGTGAGCGGTATTTCAGAGAGTGATCTGAAGGACGGTCTCACTCTTACATCCACTCAAATGAGTCAGATCCTGGCATATTTCAGGGACAATGACATGAACGGAAACGGTAAGACCGATGACGAGCGTCCCCTGAGCTTTGTGTACAACAACTGGCAGGGAAATCAGTGCGACCTTTACGGAATGTTCGGTTTAAATGACAACTTGGAGCACAGAGTGATCGTTGACGGAAAGGTCACCTACACCGTTACCAATGACAGATTCAAGGAAGCAACCAACTTCATCGCAAACTGGGTAGATGAAGGCCTTATCGACAAGGTTTCCTTTGAACAGAGCCAGGACAATTTCCTCGCAAACGGCAAAGGAATGGAGACATACGGTGCCTTCTACTGGTGGGAGAGCGAGACCGTTGTTTCAAATCCCGAGCATTATATTGTATGTAACCCTTTGATAGGTCCCGATGGTGATCAGACCATCTGCGTATCCAACAATCCTGAGATAGGTACCGGGGAGCTGGTAATCTTTTCCGATTGCCAATATCCCGAGGTTTTGCTGGCATATTTTGACCGCTATTACGATCCTTTTGTTTCCGCTCAGATCAACTATGGTCCGATAGGTATAGTTTACGAAGAGGAGCTTGACGGAAACGGAATGCTCGTTCAGAAACCCCTTCCGGAAGGAGTTACTACGGATGAGCTTCGTTTGCAGAATGCACCTCTGGGAGTGATCAATCTCGGTGAATACGCATGGAACAATGTGGTACACATGGAGCCCCGCGCAAAGCTCCGCCTCGAAAGACTTGAGAAAGTAGCACAGCCTTTCGTAGATGAAAAAGTGATCCCTTGTCCCAATCTGCAGTTCACTCTGGAGGAACTCAACACCCTCAGCAACTATGAGAGCAACATGAATGATTACATCAGAACAAATCTCATCTCCTGGCTCATGAAGGGCGGCGTAACCGATGGTGATTGGGAAACTTTCCAAAATGATTTAAGCGGCAAGGTAAAACTCCCGGAGATACAGAAAGTATACCAGGATGCTTACGACAGATATTCAGGAAAATAAACTAAACGAGGGTAAGAAAATGAAGAAAAAGATTGTTGCAACTATACTGACAGTTGCTTGTGTAATGTGTATGACCGCATGTGCGGGAAAAGAAAACACGACCGGTGACAACACAGCTCCCGTTATCGAAGGAGCGAGCGATTCAACAGTGATGGCCGGATCGGAATTTGATGCTCTGGCAGCCGTGACCGCCTCCGATAAAGAGGACGGTGACCTGACGGGACAGATCATAGTGGAAGCAACTCCCGCTCTTGATTTTAAAAACGGAAAAGCTACTCCCGAAAATGCAGGAACCTATGAACTGGTTTATTCCGTAACGGATAAGGGCGGTCTTACAAGCGAAAGCTATGCCACCCTGACTGTCACCAAGATGACAGGCGAAGAGGAAGTTTATAAAGCTTTTGATTTCAGCGGAGATTTCAAGGTTGATAACAGAGGCTGGGAGGCAAAGATCGGCGAAAACGCAAAGGCAACAAGCGAGCTGAAGCAGGGTTCATACGTATTTGATATTGAGAACCCCGGAGAGTCCGATGGGGATGTTGCTCTTTCTAAGTCCGGTTTTGCGGTAAAAGCAGCAGACTATCAGATGAAGATCTGGGCAAAGTCAACCAAGCCCACCTATGCACATATTATCGCTAGAGATGAAAACGCAGAGGGCTGGAGCACCTTTGGCGGCGCATACAATGTTCAGATCGGCGAAGAGATCGCACCTCTTATATTGAATTTTACTTCCGATAAAGAGGGAAGCTGTGAGCTGATGTTCAATCTCGGAAAGATCACACCTAACCCCGACAATGCTGACGACACCACTCCCGAGGATTTCACAGTCACCATCGACAAGATCGAGCTTTACGAGATCTCCGGTGAAGAGACCCTTGTGGCAGCGTACAAAGAAGCGCTTGCAGAGGATAACTTTACGGTTGAAGCAGGCGACGGAGCAGAGGCTACAGCAAGCTTTGACGGAGATGCTGCAAAGACTGAAATCACCGCATATCCTTCCGCTGACGGCGGAGTGTGGAGCATCAAGACAGATATAACCATTGGTGATATCAAGATCGAAAAAGATAAAAAGTATTACTACAGCTTCAATGTAAATGCACTTAACGGACAGTCCGGAGAGGTGCTGGTAGAGAGCAAGGAAAAGGGCTGGGAGAACAGAGCAAACTTTAATTCACTGGCTGCACCCGCCGGCGAGGAAATCACTTTCTCCGGAATATTTGTTGCCGAGGCTGATGTAGAAGATCCCGTGATCCGCATGCAGATCGGTAATGCCCCCGAGGGAGCAACTTCCAACGAGATCACCATCAGCAATATCGAGTTCGGTATTGTTGAGGGTGACAAGGAGGTTACGAAGACCATTGATTCCTTTATGGCATTTGGCAGAAATACCGCAAATGAAACCAACGCAGATCTTCCCTGGGAGACCTTTAACGGAACCGACGAGGACAATGAAAAGGGTGTAGGTACCATCTGGGCAGAAAACGGAAGCTTCTTCTATCGCATAGATAACGGCGGTACCGTGGACTGGCACAACAAACTTATCTGCGGTTATACAGGAAATCCTCTTACTCTTGAATCCGATGCTTACTATACCATTGAGATCACCGCAAAGGCTGAAAAGCCCGTATCCTGCGGATTTTTCCTGAATCCTATGGGCGGATGGGATCCCAGGATCTCCGAGGGAATGGATATCACAACGGATTTCCAGACCTTCAGATTTACCACCACAGACACATTTATCACCGACATGGATTTCGAGCTTTTGTTCCAGTTCGGTTCAGAAGCTGCATCACAGATGGGAGAGAACACCATCGAGTTTTCAAACATCACCATTTATAAGATGAGTGCGCTTTGATCAAAGACTTAATATGCGGAGTGTGAAACATGAAAAATAAGGCATTAAAAACAGCGGGGGTCCTGTGCATGGTCTGTTTATTTGCGGCAGGGTGCGGAATAAAAGAGCCGCAGGCGGAAAGTGAACCTGCAATTTATGATGACGAAGGAGAACCCTTTGCTGAAGAAACGGTCGACAGGGATTTTTCTGAGTTTCGCACTCCGGGCAGTCAGGAAGCCGCTTATGAATACAAGAATTACTTTCTTCCGAAGGTGTGCGGTATAAACCAGCCTTTTGTAGGCGATATTATGCCGTACTATGAGGAAGGAACCTATTATCTTTATTATCTGAAAGACGGGGGAGATTCCTACAATCACTCTGTTTTTCTGGCGAAAACAAAGGATTTTGTCACCTATGAAGAGGTGGAGGGACCGGTGCTGGAAGCGGACAGAAGCGGCGGTCAGGACGCCTGGATAGGAACGGGCTCCGTTGTAAAAGCGGGGGACGAGTATCTGTTTTTCTACACCGGGCACGGATCACATTCGGATTGCGAATTCGCAGAGAAGATAAAGGTGGCGAAGGGAAGCAGTACTACGGATTTCGAAAAGGTAGAGGGCTTCGAGATCACTCCTCCCGGGGAGCTGAATCAAAAGAATGATTTCAGGGATCCTCAGGGGTACTATGATCCTGAGACAGGAAATATAACCCTGACAGTGACTGCGTCAAAGGACAATGTGGCAAGGGTACTCAAATACACTGTAAGCCCAGATCTTCAAACGGTGACCTACGACGGCATTATATTTGACGATCCCACAAAGCAGTTCTGGAACCTGGAATGCACCGATACCTTCAAGTTGGGTGACAAATACTATCTCACATATTCTGCGCAGGATGACACGCTCTGGTATGCGATGTCCGATACTCCCTACGGCCCGTATGAAAATGCTGCGAGAGTGGACGGAAAACTTTTTTATGCGGCAAAGCATGTGGAGAGCGAGACAGGATCATATATGATCGGATGGGCAAGACGCAGTGAATCCCCTTCTTCCACATCCGATGTGGCTGCGTGGGGAGGAAATGTGGTCGCTATGAAGATAGATCAAAAGGCGGACGGAAGCCTTTACCTTTCACCCATCCCCGATATCAAAGCGCAGTATACAAACAGGCGAAAGCCTCTTAAGGCTGCGGATGATATCAGTATTTCCGCAGGCTCGAGATATTCCTATGAGGAATACTTTACAAGTTATGAAAGCTTTATGCTCACGGGTAAATTCAAATTCAGCGAAAAGGGAAGCTTCGGTCTTGCCTTTGATTACAGCGGTGAGCAGGATAAATACAAAATGATAAGTATAGACCCGGCAAAGGGAAGCGTTGAACTTCTGTTTAACGAGGGCACGACGGAGATCACTTCCGCTGCGGCTCATTTAAAGGAAGGGGAAACCTACTCCTTTACATACATTCAGGAAGGTTCGGTCGGGGTCTTTTACATAGACGGCGAAACATCGCTTACTGTCAGGATCTACGGGGTTACGGGAAAGAGCATCATGCTTTTTGCTGAGAGCAACAGTGTGGAATTTACAGACTTACGAGAGTATACAAGATAAGGATTATTACCATGGAATACAAGACATTACAGAGGGCGAGAGAATATGAAAAGGAAAACGGTGGAAAAATACCTGCATCCGACAGGCCGGTTTTTCACATGACGCCCTATGTTGGCTGGACCAACGACCCCAACGGATTTTCATATTATGGTGGAAAGTACCATCTTTTTTATCAATATAATCCCTATGATACCAGATGGGATTCCATGCACTGGGGCCACGTAGTAAGCGAAGATATGGTGAAATGGGAATATCTTCCCGCCGCGCTTGCTCCTGAGGATGAGTACGATTCCTTTGGTTGTTTTTCAGGAACCGCAATGGAACTTCCTGACGGGAAGCATTATATTATCTACACCGGCGTACACAAGACCGAAGACGGAAAAGAATATCAGCAGCAGTGCATAGCCATTGGTGACGGAACGGAGTATCACAAATACGAAAAGAATCCGGTACTTACTTCCAAGGATCTGCCAAAGGGACTCAGCCCCTATGATTTCAGGGACCCAAAGGTGTTCAGGGACGAGGACGGAATGTTCCGCTGCGTGGTGGGCGGAAAGGACGAAAAGGGCCTTGGAGAGCTTCTTTTATATGCCAGCAGTGATGGATTTGACTGGCATTTTGAGAACATTTTCATCGCAAATGACGGTGAGTACGGATGTATGTGGGAGTGCCCGGATTTCTTTATGATGGGAGAGAGCGCAGTTCTTCTCACCAGTCCTCAGGACATGGTGGCTAAGGGTCTTGATTTTCATAGCGGAAACGGAACCCTGTGTCAGATCGGTTCATATGACATAGAAGGCAAACAGTTTTTAAGACACTCTGCCCAGACCATCGATCACGGTATCGATTTTTATGCTCCTCAGACCTTGAAGGCTCCGGACGGAAGACGGATCATGATTGCCTGGATGCAGAATTGGGATACCTGTAATACTTCCGGTTTCAGAGCGATGCCCTGGTTTGGTCAGATGACTGTTGCCAGAGAACTTTCTCTCAAAGACGGGAAGCTGTATCAGATGCCGGTCCGCGAGCTAGAAAATTACAGAAAAGATAAGATAGGATATAAAGATGTTGAGGTCGGCGGAAAGGTGACTCTTCACGGGATCGAGGGAAGATGCCTTGACGTGATCATAAAGGTGCGGCCCGCAGACCGCGAGAATGTGTTCAAGAGATTTACGATGTATTTTGCAAAGGATGCTTCTCACAGTTCCAGGATAAATTTCTTTCCCGGGGATAATGTTTTTGAGACCGACAGAAGATTATCCGGATCCAGAAGAGCTAATATTCAGCAGAGAAGCTGCAGCGTAAGGGATCTGGGAGGGGAGATAGAGCTTCGTGTGATCATGGACAGATTCTCCGTAGAGGTCTTTATAAACGGCGGAGAACAGGCGATGACCACAGCTATTCTGACTGACCCGAGTGCCTGTGAGATATGTTTTGAATGTGACGGAAAAGCAATTATGGATATCACCAAGTATACACTTGGCGCGGAGGAATGATCATGGCATTTTCAGCCGACAATGCAAGTAGAGAGATAGATGTCACCGCTATGGGTGAACTTCTTATAGATTTTACCCAAAATGGATACAGCTCTG
>JAEEGJ010025517.1_pt1 | contig 12094 bp, 7 predicted proteins | sample 8958761 | NCBI WGS metagenome assembly JAEEGJ01 (sample SAMN16246546, study PRJNA631951) | gut metagenome | biome: gut microbiome; feature: rumen; material: RS-attached | host: Bos | place: Iran: Karaj | collected 2018-10 | reverse complement strand
TATGATTTATTATTCCATCAATAATATAGTGACGGCTGTCAAATCGGTAGCGACAGCGAGGGCTGTACTCAAGACAGCAAAAGAGGGAGTAGAAGAGGCTGCGGAAATGGCAAGTAAGGCTACTTTCTACGAGGAAACTGCCACTAACACTGTCGAGGTCTTAAGCGATATAACAAAGGGGAATGTTGATCCTACGGCTATTGTAAATATGAATATACTTCAACCTGGTGTAGACGTTACCCAAATGGGCGTTTTGAAAACGAGCCCACTGTTTAGCCAAATGAAGCTTTATGGAATGATCAATGAAAATGGCATTTTTCAACAGGTCACTGATCAGATTTTAATGGCAATAAAACTCTCATCGAATCCTATGAGTACGGAGACCATGCAAATCCTAAAAAAATACATGATAGCCAATGCTAACAGCCTCGTATTGCATAGTAGCACCAGCGCTGCCAAGGCCAATGCATCCGCTGCTGTTACTACCGCTGCCGCCAATTTGACGACAAGTGAGACAGCCGTATCTGCTGCACAACAGGCTTTGATCTCCTCGCTGATTGCAAATCCGTCAACTCTCAGCACGTACATCGGCAGCAATATTGCCATCTGCAATCTACTGGGGGCGAGCCTCAATGCCGCCGCGTTGAAACAGGGCATGCAGAATAACATCATCGCCAATATGCACCAGGTGAGCACGCACGCCAGTAACATGATCATCATCACGCCCGACAAGAACCTCATCTACCACACCTATATTAAGAGTGCGCCTGATGACATTAGGAATGCCGTTATCTATACCGGTGTGTCGAAAGAAACCCGCACCACAACGTGGCTGCCCAAGGTGTTCCAGAATAAGAAACAGTTGAAGACCGTCAGTTTCCATGACAATAGTGCCCGCACCAGCCACAATATGTCGTCCAACCTCATTTATATCCCTGACTCGGCCTTCGTAGGCTGCTCCGAACTGGAGCGCCTTGACCTGCGGATGCAGACCGACAAAAATGGACAGCGAGCCATGGGTCCTGAGAACTTTGTGCTCTGCGGCGACAGCATCTTTGCCGGCCTCGATTCGCTAAAATTCAAGATTATCATTCCCGCTGAGCGCTGCGAGGACTTCGAGAACGACTTGTCGTGGGGACAGTACAAGCGTTTTTTCAAATATGAGGATGTGGAAGAGGTGACCAACTTTACCGAGTTTGGCGTGAAGTATGCATTTACCTATCAGAACGGCAACCAGTACGTGGAGAAGCAGGGCGGACACACCATAGAGCACCTGCATGCCATTGGCCCCGATGATGACTATATCAGGGACAACAATGGCGCATTGGGCTTCTTCAACGACATCGGTTCCTACAACAACTATAAACTGGACTATGTCCGCAGGAATGCGTTCCGCAAGAACCAGAACGTGAAGAGTGTCTCCTTCTGGGACGTGGCAGGCTGGCTGTGGACGGGCGATGCCTATACCGACCTGCAGATGGCGCTGCAAGACTACTGCTTCGCCGAATGTTCTAACTTGGAGTATGTGGATATGCTCTACCTGCGTACCGATGGCTCGAACATTGCCGAGCCGCTCACTCCGAATATGTTGAAGCTGGGCAAAGGCGTGTTCGACCAGTCGCCGAAGGTCCGCTTCAAGATGACCGACAGACAGACTGAGTGGTTCGCCGCCGACTCTGCTTGGGCAAAGTACAAGGACCGCTTCCTGCCCTGTCTCTTCCTGCCCGCCGACCCCGTGGTTGTGAGCAAGCTGAGCGACCTGAAATACCGCACCGATGTGGCCCGCTCATGGTACGACAACAACGCCTCGAAGTGGGGCGACTGGCTCGACATCACGCGGGTGACATATGACAGCTATCTCAACGGCAAGTTCTCGGGCAACAGCGACCTGCGCTCGTTCCCCGACTTCAAGCGCTTCGAGCTGGTGGGTCTCACACAGGTGGGCGGCTCTTGGTTCCAGAACTGCGAGAACCTGAGTGCCATCGAACTGCCCTCCACCATCAAGCACATCGGCGGCTGGGCCTTCTATGGCTGCTCTAAGCTGAAGGAGATCACCATTCCCGCTGCTGTGGAGACCATCGACGCCTGCGCCTTCCAGTACAGCGGCCTGAAGACTGTGCGCTGTGAGGGCTCCACGCCTGCCAAGTTGGAATATAACGTGTTCGACCTCACCAGCTATAACGGCTTCGCCATCTACGTACCCGCCGAGGCTGTGGATGCCTACAAGACGGCCTGGCCCAGCTACGCCCAGTACATCAAGAGCAATGCCAGCGACATCCTGCCCACCGAGGTCACCCTCGACCAAGCCGGACAGCTGGCCGAGAAGTTAGGGCTGACCGCTATCATGGATGGCAGCGCCGTGCGCTACCTCGGTGGAGCCTACTGGAAATACAAGCGGCTGAAGGTCAACGGCCCGATGAACGGCATCGACGTGGGCGTACTGCGCATCATGATGGGTGCCGACGCCTGGGACAGCGACCCGACAGACGGACGACTGGCCTACGTGGACCTCTCGGACGCCAACTTCCTGAAGGATACGGAGCACTCCTATAATAAATATGGTGTGGACGAGTACTTGGAGAAAGCCGACTGGGTGGGCGAATACATGTTCCACAACTGCACGGCCCTCGAAACGCTCATCCTGCCCAACAGCGTCACCGAGATAGGCGAGAACACCTTCCAGGATGCCAAGAACCTGAAGCGCCTCGCCATAGGCAATGGCCTGAAGCGCTATACCCGCGACCTGCTGCAGGACCTCACCAGCGGCATCGACGAACTGGTGTTCCTCACCGATGAGTTTGCCACCAGCGAAAAGGATGACCCGTGGGAGGCTCCTATAGCCCAGGTTTATACGAAGCAGTCGCAGCTTGGCGACTACATGAGCGACCCCGCCTTGACCAACCGCGCCCGCAATGTCGCAGCACCGTTTGCCGATGACGAGGCGATGGTGGCTCTGGCAGCAAAGAATCATTACTTCCCGTCGGAGTATTTTAAGATGAACGACATCAACGGCGTGTTCACCGGCAATACACGGCTCACAACGCTCGATGAGCTGCCAAACTTTACCGAACTGTACAGCTTGAACGCCCAGGAGTTCAGGGGTTGCAGCAGTCTGAAGCGCATCACCCTGCCTGATTCACTCACCGTGATAGGCAGAGAGGTGTTTGAGGGATGCCAGCAGTTGGAAACCATCAGCATCGCTGCTGACAGCGTGCCCGAACTGGCTACTGACGCCCTGCGCGACCTGCCCTCTGACTTCCAGATCATCGTGCCGAAGACTCACGTGAAGCGCTATCGTGAAAACTGGGCACAGTATGCCGACCACATCGTGGGCGAGGACGAGCTGTTCCGCAACGACATCATCGAAGTGACGCTCACTGAGCCGAACACGCTGGCAGAGAAATTAGGATTGAAGACGACGACAGCACATAGAGGAACATATTATGATCCAATAAAAGAAGAAGAACTACAATTATATGCTATTACCTCCGTCACTGGCAATTACTCCAACATCCGTGCCCTGAAAGTCAACGGCCCTATCGGCTGTGCTGACTTCACCGTGATGCGTTTCCTGGCTGGCTACGATATCGTGAGGGACTTGAATAACAAGACTCCCTTTGGCGGCTGCCGCAACTATTTTGGTCCATTGGAATATATCGACCTATATGATGCCGATATCGAGCCTTCCGAATACTTGACAGATGGTGCCGGGTGGCAGATGAGCATCAAGTTCCTGAAAAATGATGAAGATGATGTCCTGCCAGGCTTCGCCTTTGGACGGTGCTACTCGCTGAAGACAGTTATCCTGCCCAAAAACATGAAACGCGTCAGGGAACGTGCTTTCCAAGAGAGCGAATATCTGGAGACATTGGTCATCGGCGACGAGTGCGAGGAATTTGTCTGGAGTGCCTTGGATGATTGCGCCTCAATAACCCGCATGTATATACTCTCGAAGAATAAGTTGGCGATGGAGAACGAAAGCTGGGTGTGTTGCAACCTGTGCAACAACTACAGCCCGACGTTTGATGCCTTCTACGTACGTCCGTCGCTCTATAGTGAATATGTAGCTGATGATGCCTACACTGGTTCACAGCAGCGCACGAACAACATCAGCTCTGGTGCCTTCAAGGACGACGAGTCGTTTGCTGCCTTCGCTGCCCACGCCGCCGCTACCAAGGACGACCTGATGCAGATTGGCGACGTCAGAGGCTGGTTCCGAAGCCATACAGGCATCATCGACCTCAATGCCCTGCAATACACAAGCATCGACTCCCTGCGCACCGCCGACGTGGCACCGCTCACACAGCTGCGCAGCGTCACCCTGCCCGCCACCATCACGGGCGTGGGCCGCGATGCCTTCAAGAACGCCAGCAGCCTGCGCTATGTGGATATGAGCCAGTGCGCCGACTATGCCCCGACGCTTGCCGCCGAGGGTGGTGTCCGCTCGCTGGGTATCACAGATCGCACTTTGGCCTATATGCCGGCCCAGTATGGTGAGACCGATGACGTGAATGTTGCCGTGGCAGAGGCTCAGGGTGCTATGCAGTATAATGCCAAGACCGTGCGTTTCTACGACGGTGACGACTACGTGATGCCCTACGGTATCTTTGCCGACGAGGTTGAGAACACCCGTACGCTGACCGTAAGCGAGGTGCCCTACACGGTTTGCCTGCCCTATACGCTCGATATTCCTGATGGAGCTGTCGTCTATTGCTTGAAGGACCGCAAGTCGAATGAGCTGGTGTTCTCCGAAACCGACTTGTCCATCATGGAGGCCGGCCATCCCTATCTGGTACGCTCTACCACCGACGTCTCGCTTAATGCCAATGGTATGACGGAATTCAAACCCGACAACCAGCTGTGGACGGGTCAGCAGAGCGTCCTTGGCTACACGCTGCGCGGCACGCTCAGCGCCATCGGCAATGCGGAGGCCTGCGAGTTGGGTGCCTACGTGCTGCAGAGCGACGGCAAATGGCATGCCGTGCTGACCGACACTGAGGCCCACCGCCGTGCCAACGTCCCCGCCGGCCGCTGCTACCTGTTGCAGAGTCGTGTGAACGGTGCCCGCACCATCGAAATGACGCTGGAAGGCAGCACTTCAGGTATCGACCGCATCCGTACCATCGATACCGACGGTACCGAACGCGTCTATGACCTCAACGGGCGCTTCGTCGACAGCAATACAAAGGGAATAATAATCAAGAATGGTAAAAAGGTAATTAACAAATAAGAAGAATTATGAAAAGAATATTTGCAAAACTATTTGTTCCCCTCCACCATAGGATGGGCCTCCTGTGTATTCTTCTATTGACACTGACCAGTTGCTCAAAAAACGACAATCCTGCGTCCGACCCTATCGTGACGCCTGCTAAAGTAGTGCTCGGAGAGTGGTATGGTCAGGTGATGGCTGGTGGAATGATTAGCAACGATAAGTTCTACAACAACATCTCCATACTGATGACGTTCCAGGCCGACGGGCATGGCATAGTTCAGCAGTACTTTCTGAACAGCGACCAGTTGATATATCAACTCGGCAACATGATCGACTATATTGTTGATGACGATGGCAATGTCAGCATCTTCGTCGCAGGAACCAATAAGCGGTTGGGGGCCTACGCCCGTATCGTTGACGGCAAGGTGATTGCCAGCATCCCCGACTATTTTATCTACGACTTGATGTTCGAGCGTCCTACGGAGACTCAGCAGCAGAAAATCATGGAGTGGGGTATCATCATTGACCAGTGGGCTGACAGTGAAGGTGATAATGAGGGTAACATCGAAACGGAAGTGACTACCAATGGTGCAGAAGAACCTGGACGCGCAAGGCAATATAGCAAATAGGACGGTTCTTGCGTCCCTTTGGTAGCAAGCGGACAGAGCCCGAGCGCTTTTATTATACATCGGAACAACATTGAGCCTCGCTGCTTGTTTATGGCTGCGAGGCTTTTTTATGATAATTAATTTAACATTAGAAGCAATGAAACAAGAAACAAAGATTGACTTAAAGAAGGCCATGGCCAAAAAAAGGTGAGTGAGAAACAGTTGGCAGAGATGTTAAACCTTAAACCTCCATACCTGAATGCTATTGCCAGTGGGAAAAAGAATGTGACTATCAACCAGCTTGAACGCATCGCCGATGCATTGGGGATGACGCTTCATATCGCCTTTGAAGATCCTCTAAAACGTGACGAATAAGAGCTGATTAACCCCACAGGTTTACTTTTTACGTTGCGAAGGAAATTCGTGGCGCGAAAACTTGCGTGTGCGGTTTTCTTGGTGTAACTTTGCGGGGAAGACAGAGTATCTTATAAAGACAGAATAACAGATTAACAGATATAATATCAGGTATGGAACTATCAATCATTCAGCACGCAAAGGACACCAAACCCCGGACGGTGTCGGTCGGGGAGGTGGCGGAGATGATCCGCAACGAGGCATGGCCGAGAGACTACCCACCAACGATACTGGTTCAGGGGGTGTTCGAAGGAGGGGTGAGGCAGCAGGACATCACGAGAATGTCGGGACTGGCGGTGACGGAGTTCAAAATGACGGGCTCTTCCCCTGCAGGGGTGGGGGATTTCCGTCAGACAGCCCGTGACGACCCGCATACGCTGCTGATGTTCACCTCGGACGACAGGCTCACGGTCATCTATGCCTACGAGGTGGACAAGAGCTATGACCTGGAGTCACAGCGGAAGTTCTACCAGCGGGTACTGCTCTACGGCAACGACTATTACGAGTCGCTGCTCGGGATGTCGCCCGTCAGGAAAGGGCATAAGGTGGGCAAGCTGTGTACCCTCTGCCACGATCCGGATGTGTACTACAATCTCGAGGCGGAGTGGTTCCTAGCCATGACCATCCTCGGTGCCACCCGTCCGGGATCGGGCAAACTGAGGAGTACCGAGGGCCTGCGGGAACGGAAACCGAACTATAAGGAACTGCTGATGACGGTCGATGAGATCGACGACTGGTTAGATCGGCATATCGAACTGCACCGTAACCTGGTCAGCGGCCAGAAGGAGTTCCGCTGGAAAGAGGAGGATGCCGCGGAAGGCACGGGTCCCTGGGAGAACTACGACGACCACACGCTCAACAGTATCTACCGTCGCATGAAGAAGGTGAAGGACATGAGGCGTGACGAGATCGACTGGGAGATCTGTTCCGACTACGTGAAGGACTTCCATCCCTTTATAGATTATCTGGAACACCTGCCGCCGTGGGACGGCGACGACTATATCCGTGAGCTGGCGATGGGTGTCACCGTGGACGGCAACACCGATGACTGGATTGTGTTTTCAGAGTGTCTGAGGAAATGGCTCGTGGCGATGGTGGCGGGCTGGCTGAACCCTCACGTGGTGAACCAGACGGTGCTGGTGTTCATCGGACATCAGGGTATTAAGAAGACGACCTGGATGAAATTACTTCTCCCGCCCCAACTGCAGAAATATTATTGCACACAGGTCGGGGTAGGACGCAACGACAAGGACCGTGAGCTGGCCATGAGTCAGAATGGCCTGATCTGCTGCGAGGAGCTGGATACGATGACGGCCAGCGAGATGAATGCCATGAAGCGCGACATCACCATGCTCGACATCAAAGTACGTCCGGCCTACCATCGCCATACAGAGCACCATACCCACATTGCCTCGTTTTGCGGTACTGGCAACAACGAGAAGTTCCTCAACGACCCCACGGGTACGCGGCGCTGGCTGGCCTTCAAGGTGGTGCGGATCGATTCGCCCACCGAGAATCCGTTCAACTACACGGGCATCTATACCCAGGCCTATTATCTCTACCGAAACGGATTCAAGTACTGGGACGATGACACCAAAGCCATCGAGGCCCGCAACGAACGCTTCAAGGTGGCAAACTTGGAGAAGCAGTTAGTGAACCGCTATTTCCGTCTGCCTGCGGCAAAAGACGGCGGGGAGTTCTTCGACGTGGCTACGGTCATGCAGCAGTTCCCGGGCAACCTCACGTCGAAGCTGCGCAAGGAGGCTGTTGATCAGGCGTTCATCGATCTGGGCTTCCAGCCCGTCACCGTCGATGGCATCCCCGGCTATTATGCCATCAAGCGCATGCCTGAGGAGCTGCAGACGCTCGGCACCCAGATGGCGTTAAAGGCAAGAGGTGATACCTTCTGAACTTTTCTCCCGCGTACGTACGTGAACGGAAATTCCAGAAAATTCTTTCCTGTACGTACGCGGGAGGAATTTAAAATAGATAACCAACCCTTATTTTCCAATAACCCTGCCTTATCGCGCAATAAGGCAGGGTTATTCTGTGAAAAGGCTGATTCTATTTAATCCAGTCTTCAATCTTCTTTCCAGCATTCCATAACATAACTCTTTCCTTGGCAAACGTCTCTACGCAATTTTCAAAGGGCAGTATGTTCATCTCCTTAATGAAATCACGGGTCTGTTCCAAATTTTCTTTTACGCGTTTGCTATTGTATGCACCATAGAGTAATTCTGCCACAACAATCTGAGTAATGAAACATTTGTCTTTTCCAACTTTTTCCATTTTGTCAGCTACATCACGATTACCTCTGAAAATAGCTACACACGTACTTGTGTCTAAAAGAAATCCTTTCATAACTCAATATCTATATTGTTTGCAGTTCTGGCATTACGGATGTCATCTACGATTTCATCTGCAGTACGATCATCCTCCCAGGCACCAACAAATCGTGTTGCCCATCCCGCCTCGACTTTTTTGTTCTTCGCAGGAGCGAGTCCTTTTACATATTTAAGCACTTTGGCCAGAAGGTTCTCATCTTCAGCGATTTCACCCATCGCGCGGTATATTTCTGCATTCAGTTCTAACGCTGTCATAATGTTATTATCTTTAGTTTACGGTGGCAAAGATAGGTGTTTTTATTTTATCTTCCAAATCTTTTAGCAAAAAAGTGCTTTTATTCGATTATTACACAGTAAGTAATCGGCTTGCCGCTTGCTAAAGAAGGGACACAAGAACCGTCCCTTCTGTGTAATTTTCAGGGGCGGCCGAGGGTGTCGAAGATGAGGGAGACCTCGATGGGGAGGAAGGAGCGGCGGGTGTTGGAGAGAAGAGGGTGGAGCTGGGGATAGTCGGACATGTAGAGGCGCAGTTTGGCCCAAGCTGCGCGGGGACAGATGGCCGGGAAGTAGAGCTGGGCCAGCTCCGTACGGCCGTAGGTTTTGACTTCGTACATGAATAATTAAGAATTAAGAATATAAAATTAAGAATTAATAATTAAGAATTAATAATTATGATTACCTTGCTATGATGATACAAAGGTACGAAAAATAATTGGAATATGCAAGCGTTCATAAAGATAAAAATACGTACAATTCACAATAACTCATATCAAGCATATATTATTCATTTCGAATGATGGAAATACTTGGATTTTGCTTGAATTTTTTGTAATTTTGCAGTAGCTCCGGAGGCTAAGTAAATAGTAAGTTAAACCCTTTTAAAAATTTTACAAAGATGATTGAATTGTATCTTTCAAAGGTGACCGAGACCTCAGAATCGGAACAGGCGGGTAAGCTCTATGCCCGCGTGAGTTACAAGGAGACGCTGACCGTGCAGGACATGGCGCATCACATGAGTGAACACAATACGCTGTTCTCGGAAGGATCTATTACTGGTATCCTGATTGACTTCGTGAAGTGTGTGCGTGAGCAGGTGCTCATGGGTAACACGGTGAAGATCGACAACCTGGCCATCTTCAAGGCCACCGTCGAGGCCAATGGCCTGGATGCGATGTATGACCCCGACACCGACAAGGTGGCTTCGGCTACGATCGGCAACCTGGCCGAGGGCGCCAAGACGGGTCCTGCCGTGAAGGTGATCAAGCTGCTGGCACAGTCGACAGGCGACTTCACCCGCGATGAGCTGAAGAAGGACGTGAAGCTGGCCTGGACCGACAAGACCAAGGCGGAGATCGCTGCCGCCAAGGGCGAATCGAGTGCGGCTGGCGGTTCCTCTTCCAACTCAGGAACCGAGGGCGGTAATAACGGCTCTCAGCAGGGAGGTAACAGTCAGCAGGGTGGATCGCAGAATGGCGGGCAGAGTCAGCAGAGCGGTTTCGCGCTGACGATCTCAACCAGCGGTAGTGGTTCATCGACGGTGACGCTCAATGGCAGTGCCGTGAGCTCGGGTGCGAGCCTGAATGAGGATGATGAGGTGGAGATTAGCATCACACCGGCTGAGGGTAAGGTGCCGACAGCGACTGTCAATGGATCGGAGATTGAGTTGACGGAAAGCGAGGGTGTGTATAGCGGAAGTTTCGCGATGCCCGGCCAGGCCAGTACGCTGGTGATTAATACCGGAACTGCTGAAGGCGGTGATAGTGGAGACGGAATAGATAAGGACTAATAGATGAAAACGACCACAGATTTAACAGATTTCACAGATTGCAGTGGCTAAAGCCACGATTATTTTGGATTTTTCAGATTCCATGCGGCAGGCCATCCGCAGCTTGAGCTGCAATAATCAAAATTAATCTGTATAATCAGAAAATCTGTGTAATCTGTGAAATCTGTGGTAGAAAAACAAATTGTGAATCTTTTATTAATTGATGTTTGAGTTATGACGAAGAAGGAAGCTGCTAAGTTTGTTGTGCAGATTATCGCGTCGATTGCGACGGCGATACTGACTGCGCTGGGTGCCGTTAGTTGCACGATTTAGTTGAGAGTTGAGAGATGAGAGTTATTACGTTAATCATTGTTCACTGTTCTGCAGTGAGGCCCGACCAGACAAGTTCGGCCGCTCAGATAGATACGTGGCATAGACGACGAGGCTGGAAGCTCGGTATCGGCTACCACTACGTGATCCGGCGAGACGGAACGATAGAGCCAGGCCGTCCTGAATGGATGATCGGTGCCCACTGCCACGTCAAAGGACAGAACCACAACGCCCACTCGATCGGTGTTTGCTACGAGGGCGGGCTAGACATCCGCGGTCAACCCGCCGATACCCGTACGGCTGAGCAGAAGGCTGCCATGCGAACGTTACTCGAAGAACTTCATGCGCGTTACCCCCGCGCCGTGATTGTAGGGCACCACGACCTGAACCCCCAGAAGGATTGCCCCTGCATCGAGAATGTCGTAAAGGAATATGCTGATCTACAGCCATAATATCAAGATGGGGACCTCCTATGCTCCAGCATTGTATTGCAAAGCGAGCATGGTGAGGTCTTCATCTAACTTATAGTTTAATGGATGTTGTTATTTTGCTGTAAAGATAAGATTCTTATCTAAAAACAACAATTAATTTCAAAATAAACCGTATCTTTGCACCAAATTTATATTTTTAAACTAAAAAACAATGGAAATGAAAAGACTTTTATGGGGATTCGTGACTATCGCACTCTGCTCTTTGGGCATGCTGACCTCGTGCAACAGCGCGGAGGACTCTACGGAATCACAGGAGATGCGTTCAAAGATACAGAACACCCGCTGGAAGATGACTGAAATCTATACTGAGCCAAACAAAGACAGCAGCCAGAAGGAGTGGATATCAGCCAGCCAATCCGACAGACTGATGATCAGTGAACTTAAGTTTGACAACAACGGCAACTATTCTTCAGACGACATGCATTACAGTGCTGTCGTGGGCCGCAACTATGCCGTTCATAGTGGCGAGTACCGTGTCGTAGGTAATCATATATATATGACTGTCAAAAAGACCAGCGTCGATGCCTACGGCAACTACGGCCTTGACATCCGCAACTTACAGAATGACGTGATGGAGGCAGAATTGACCTGGATTCCCAACTATGCCTACTATGACGACGGCCATGGCAGTTATGTCGAAAAAGCGGAACTCGACAAGGACAACATGAATTATCTGATCCGCCTGAAGCGCTTCTAATCAACAACCAATATGATGACATTCAAGAATTACTTTCTCACAGCTGCATTGATGATGATGCTTGCAGCCTTCGGCCCCAACGTCTATGATGGCCACACCATCAATGAGCACGTGGAAATAAGTTCCATCGAACATACTTGGCAATACACGATTGAACTGTTGAAGAATATAAAATAAAAATTCCTCGATTAGAGACTATCCCTTGACACAAAAAAAGCGGGCCTTGCGGCTC
>JAEEGJ010025516.1_pt1 | contig 12094 bp, 7 predicted proteins | sample 8958761 | NCBI WGS metagenome assembly JAEEGJ01 (sample SAMN16246546, study PRJNA631951) | gut metagenome | biome: gut microbiome; feature: rumen; material: RS-attached | host: Bos | place: Iran: Karaj | collected 2018-10 | reverse complement strand
TATAACAAGCTAAGCGACAGAAAATCTGCCGCTTAGCAAAAAATGTCAAAAAAATGAGGGGCTTTTATACGGAAAGAACTATTGCTTCTCATACTCTTCCACCAGGGCTGAGAGATTGTCCAGTTCCTGTAGGCGGGGATCATCGGCAGGCGTGTTCTCGTCCGTTTCGAAGAAAAGCTGATCAATACGTGCCATCATGGCCTTGTACTGTATTTCGTCTTTAATCTGTGCCATAGTCATCAGACGTCTTCATAAATCAGAACGATTCTTTTCATATGTTTATTCGTTTTATACCAAAAGAGGGGATAAGATAATAACCTCATCCCCTCTCATTAAATCATAGAAAAAACTAGATCTTTTCGCACTCGAAGGCGGTCTTGTCGTCAGCACCCATGGATTCGGGGTCGGACTCGTACTTTTCCTTGGTGTCGTAGAGCTTGGTCTCAACGATGACGCAGTTGTTGGCATCGACGTTCAGAGGATAGTATGCAAGCTTGGCGGCATACTCCTGCTTGACAACGTTGTTGTCTTTGTCTACAACACCGTACCACCATGCGGTACGCATGATCTGGGCAGATGCGCGGCCAACCAGACCGGTCTCATAGAACCAGCGCTTTACCTTTACGTCCTCGTCCCACTCACCGTGGATACCGGCAGCGTTGACATTGCTGTAGTAGGTGTGCATCTTCTTGCGCCAGCCGGCTGCAGTGGGCTGCTCGCTTACCTGGTCTTCAATACCTACGCGGCCCCACCACTCGATGTTGCCGTCCTCGTCGATTGACTGAACGGTGCTGACCTTACCGTCAGCCTTTGCAAGGGTGAGGAAGCCGTTGGCATCGTAGGCGAGCTCAAGGACCTTCCAACCTTTACCAACCTCGGTGTCAGCAGCCTGCTCAATCTTGGTGGCGAGCTTCTTGTCGTTGAGGGTGATGGTGCAAATGGGCTTGTTGTCGTTCTTTGCATCGGTAACTGCAACGGTGTTGCCATTGTAAGTGAATGTCATGGTGGAGTAGACTTCCTTAGCCCATGCCATGTCAACCTTTGCGATGGTGTTGTCTGCATTCCAGGTGTAGGAATACATGTCGCCGCTCTTCATGTCGTCGCCTTCCCAGCTCTTCATCATGTTCTTGACGCGATAGGTGGGAGTGGGGATCTTGGCCTCATCTTCCTCGTCGTCAATCTTGTTCTTGTCGCAGGAGACAACTGTCATGGCAAGTGCTGCCATCATAAGTAACATTACTTTTTTCATAGTGTTTTGTGTTTAATGGGTTAATAGTAAATATATGATTTAATAGAATCTATACTTGATAAGATATTGTAAAGCGGATTCTTGTAAGCGTTTACAATTCTGTATTCGAACTTGGCGCCCTTTTTCTTGCAGGCGTTGTAGAGAGAGTTCATGCCCTGGTAATTGGAATCGTCGTCCGTTCCGCAGAAGTAGATTTCCTGATCCTTCGTAACATTGAATGTGTCACCAACGGCGGGATTCACGTAATAGCTGCGCTTGAAGGTGCTTGAAGGTAATGCCAACGCTTCCTTTGCGCCCTGTCCATAGCCCAGTACCAGTTTCTTTGTGTTGGGATACTTGGCGTCCCAGAAGGTCATCCATTCAGTGAGAGTCTTCTTTGAGACGTCGCAGGGAAGCATTACGTAACCGTTGTCAAAGGCGGGGTCTCCGCAGACGGCATACATGACGGAATCAAGGTATCCGTCCGAAAGTTCATTGTTGTGAACGATGAATAAGGCTGTTCCCGTGCCGTTTTCCTTGTATTTATTGGATGCGAATACGCCGTCCTCATTCCTTTCCACATGTCCGGGGTCCCACTCTTTGTTGGGCTCCGGGCTCCACATATTACTGCCGTTCATGTAATGGTCAAAGAAGGGCAGAACCTCTTCCAGGGCCGGATTCCAGACCGATGAGGAGTGGCCGCCGTCAACTACGCGGTATTCGTGCGCATAGCCATTGTCGCGCATGACGCAGTGAAGCTGGTCGTTGGAATAGAGGAGATTCTTCTCATCGTCGCCGCAGATCAGATACCAGTGTACAGAAGAAAGCTGCTCTTTGTTGTCTGCGTTGAAATAGTGGATGGGGCAGTGCTGCTTGTAGTATTCCGTGATACGGCCTTCGCCGGTTTGTCCAAGACCGCCGAAGATGATGCCCCACTGGTTTTCCCAGCCGCTCTGTGACTCTTCCAGATACTGCCAGTCCGTGCGGACGGACATTGAGAGCGGAGCGCATGCTATGAACATCTCCGGATGCTTTTCTGCCAGAGCGCAGGCGCCGAAACCGCCCATGGAGTAGCCGGTTATGCTGCGGTGCTCCCTGTCAGGAATAGTGCGATACTCCTTGTCTATGAGAGGGATAAGCTCGTTCACAAACATATCCATGTAGTTGTACGAGCCGTCATAGAAGTTGCAGTAGTAACTGGCAAAACCCTGGGGAAACACATATATCATCTTGGAAAGGCCAAGGCTTTCCTGACCAAGTATCTTGGAATTTGCATGAAGGTAGTCCCCGTTCCAGGAGTTGTTGTTGTCTCCCAGGCCGTGGAGCATGTACACAACTGAATAACGTGTATCCGTGGCGGTTTCATAGTCTTCCGGGAGATAGACGGAATACTTCACGTACTCCCTGAGGATCTTGCTGTTGAGGACAAGGTCCTTCTGGTAGCGCTTGAATCCTTCCGGCTCCGGAGGCGTTACGGGAGTGACAGGGGTGTTATCGTCACCTTCCTTCTTGTCATTTGGTTTTGAACAGCTGCCGGAAGTGAGGATAAGGAAAGCTCCCAGTATATATAAAAACCTAAATCTCATCATAAACTACCATTTCAGATGCATACAGTTCATAATCCGGATGGGGATTGTTGAGGCGGAGGGTAAGGGTGTGCTCTCCGCTTTGGAAACAGTAGGCGGAGAAAATCTCATACTTGCGCTTGATATAATCAATTGGCATAGTAAAGTGCTCAACCTCCTTCCCGTCCAGGAGTGCGGTGACGTCCGCGACATAGCTGTCGTCTGCGTGTCCGGTCTTGCGTACGCTGCCTTCAACCACGATGCTGTTACCCTTGAACTTGAGGTCTACGCTTGTTGTAAAGGCCTTCTTGAGTACCCGCTTTTCCACGGGGACAATACCCTCAAAGCTCTGCTCAAACCGGACGGGCTGGGGTTTTTCCACGTTAATATAGATGCAGTCGGAATCTTCTTCGTTGCATGAAAACAAAGTTTTCACCAGATTGAAATTCTCCGTGCATACCTGCTCCAGGCTAAGCGATGTGTAGGGGAAAGGAATGTCCTTGATACGTTCTGCGCCCTTCTTCCAGTATTCCGGGATGGCATCGTATCCGTACATTACTCCAAGTATGCCGGCGGCCGATGCCGGGTTGCAGTCCGAGTCGTTGCCGCAGCGGGTGCTTATGTCCATGGTCTTGAGGAAGTCCCCTTCTCCGTAAAGAAGGCCGATGACCACGAAGGCGCTGTTGAGGGTGGCGTCTATGTTGAAGCCGTTCCAGACGCCTTCCGGGCATCCCACATCGTTGGCGTGGCGGTTTGTGACCTCGAACCAACACTGCTTCCAGTCCTTGGGGTACTTCTTCCAGTACTTGATGATATCGGAGATGGTGCTGTGGAACTTGGTGCCTTCCGGAATGGTCTTGAGGGCCTCAGTGACGATGGTAGGGATATCGTTGCAGACGTAGGCCAGGCAGTACATTGCGCCTATGTAGACGCCGCCGTACCAGCCGTCGCCATAGTTCATGATGTGGCCAATGCGGTCGCTCAGATCCGATGCCTTGTTCACGCCGCCGGGGTAGAGCATACCTATGAAATCAGCTTCTATCTGGAAGTCGATGTCATCCGCGTGGGGGTTGTACTTCCAGTGGCCGCTCTCAGGGGCGCCGCGCCCGTTAAGGATGTTGTATCGGGCAGCCTGGTTGGCGTGCCAGAGCTTGTAGTCGGCATAGGCAAACGCCTTGGCATACTCCTCCACAGGGGCGTCCAGGCCATATTTGAGCATGGTCTCCATGAAGGTGAGGTCCATGTAGACGTCGTCGTACAGGCCGGGGTCCTCGATGTACGTGTCGTAGATGTAGTCGTCGTACCAGGGGATGGGAATCTCTTCCATGATGATTCCGCCCTTGTACTTGAACTCCGTGGGGCCGCCGTAGGTGCAGCCTATGGTCTGGCCGTACCAGCCGCCGCGGATCTTGTCCATGAGGGTGGCGCTGTCCATCTTCACCGTCTCCCCGTAAGGGACCTTGGCGGTACATGCTGCAAGCGTGAGGAGCGCTATGATAAGGGTCCTTTTCATCCTAATTGTGATAATAGGTGTCTGTGTTCTGCTTTTCGCTGTAATACTCTATGGCGTTAATGCGAAGAAGATAGGTGTCAGGCTTTGCGTTTCTCCAGACCAGCTTTACCGTGTGGCGGCCTTCCTCCATGCAGTACTTCCACGCGGGCTCCAGCTTGCGGGAGGTGCCCTTCATGGGAAGGATGGAAACCTGGTCCAGGGCTCCGTCTATCCAGACTTCTATCTCTGCCACGTACGGGTCCTGTTCCTCTGCCATGGCAAAGACCTCGGAGCCAACGTGCTTTTTGGCAACGCGTGCGGCGTAGTCCGGAGTGATGCCCCTCAGGCACACGAGGTTGCCCCAGATTACAAAGCCGTTGCCGGAGAAGTCAAACTCATACTCCTTTTCCAGCCATGCGTCTTTCTGGTCACGCATGAGGGGATAGGTGTTCACGAAGTTCTGCTCCAGAGGCAGTACATCGGGCTTTTTCACGGGGATGACAACCTCGTTTTCACGTACTTCTCCGCCATTTTTCTCGATGAGCTGCAGGGCGTGGTTGTAGGAATACCGGCTGCCTTTTTCAAGGGATACGTCGGTTCCCTCAAAGTCAAGGTTCCAGATTTCCATAACGGGTTCACGCCAGAACTCCGGGATGTTCTTGAGGCCAAGCACTACGCCAAGGACGCCGCCCACCGTGGCTGGATTGCAGTCAGAGTCCTGTCCGCAGCGGGTGGCAATCTCCATGGAGCGGCCAAAGTCTCCGCCGCCGTAAAGCATGCCCATGGCAACGTATGCGCTGTTAAGCTTTGCGTCGATGTCGAAGCTAAGGCCTACGCCCTTTGGGCAGCCGGTGTCCGCGCCCCATTTCTTGAGGAGCTCGAACCAAGCGGCTTTCCAGTCTGCAGGATACTTTTTGTGCCACAGCCTGACATCGTTCAGGCACTGCCTGAACGTACTTTCCTGGGGGATTGCCTCCAGGGCCATGTCCACAATCTTAGCGGGGTCCGTCTCTATGAAGGCGGCGCTGTAAAGGCCGGCCACGAAGGCTCCGCCGTAGAAACCGTCGCCGCTGTTCATGATGTGGCCAACGCGGTCTGCGATGTCAAGAGCCTCCGGGAGCATTCCAGGGGCCATGAGGCCCACGAAGTCCGCTTCAATCTGGAAGTCCAGGTCGTCGGCATGGGGGTTGTTGAGCCAGTTGCCGGATTCCGGGGGCATTATGCCCTGGCGCACGTTGTAGCGGCCAGCCTGGTTGGCATGGGCAAGGTGGTACGGCGCATAGGCAAAGCGCATTGCAAGGTCCTTGGACGATGCATCCAGACCCAGCTGCTCGAAGGCCTCGGCAAAGGTGAGGTCGTTGTAGACATCGTCAAAGAGGCCGGGCTTGCGGTCCCACCAGTGTTTTACGTAGCCTTCTCCCCAGCCGATGGGAATCTCTTCCGGGATTATGGTGCCGCAGAACTTGAATTCCGTGGGGGCGCCGTAAACTACGCCTATGGTCTGGCCGGCCCATCCGCCCATGATCTTGTCCATGAGCGCATCCTTGCTAAGGGTTACGCTTTCCGGAGCCTTTGGGGCGGAGCAGGCGGCAAGAAGGGCCAGCGCAAGTATTAAGCTACTTCGCTTCATATACCTGTAGTTCCGTTATTGAAATGAAGGCCGATACGTCCTTGGTGTACTTGTTCCAGTGGATAAGGACGGCATCGTCGCCGATTACACGTATTGCGGTGGTGGTAACCTTGGGGAAGGAGAAGATGAACTCTCCGTTGTGGGGCTGGAAGAAGACCTCGTCGCAGTAGGGCCAGTCCGGGGTGACGGTGGCATCCAGGGGTACCCAGTTGCCGTTTTCGTCCATGTATTCCGGATGGAGGTTGCTGTACCAGCCGCCAAATTCCTCGAGCGGTCCGTAGTGGAACGATATCATGTCCGTGGTGACGGGCTTGTCCCAGCGGTAGCCGAAGTAGTCCCTCTTGGGGGCGTTGGACTTGCTGCCAAGGGAATAGAAAGCCGCTCCTGGGCCGCCTGTGACGCCGTCGTTTATGACGTCCACGGTGTAGGCCCTGTAGCTTACCGGAATGGTGAGCCAGCAGGAGTCAAGCGTTGCGCGGTCCGTCTCGCGGGTAAGGGCCAGGATCTCTGCTGCTTCAGGGGCCAGGTTGCGTCCGCGCTCCGTGGGAAGGGTGAACGATGCATCCGGTTCCACGGGCTTGTTGTAGCGTGCCTTGGGATTGATGGTGTATATCTTCTCTCCGTTTTCCTCGCGAACCGATCCGCCGCGCTCAAGGATGTTCTTCTCTGCAAGCACTACGGTGCGCTCGATGATATCCTCTATGGAGGCGTCAGGCATGTCGTAGCGGGTTACGTTGATGTAACGGTCGTTGAACGGCTTTGTCCAGTGAGGGAATTCAGCCGGCATCGCACGGTCAAGGGGAACTCCGCCTATACCGTTGATGACGCCAAGGAGGCCGCACATCGTGGCTGTCTGGTTGTCGCAGTCAAAGCCCATGGCGCAGCCTATGAGGAGGGTCTTTTCTATGTCGCCGTCGCCGTACAGGAGGGACAGGATGCCCATAGCACCGTTGAGGTCTGCGTTCCAGATGCTCTTGGAGATGTCCGGCTCGTTGAAGTAGAGTTCATCGGCAATTACTTTGCGGGAGGCCTTCCAGTCGTCGGGGTTCTTCTTCCAGAGGTCCAGGCACTCGTCTATTATGCGGCGGAAGCGGTCTCCCTTGGGGAGATACTCCTTGGCATGGCGGATGAGTGTAGGGATGTCCTTTTCGAAGAATGCTTCCGAGTACATGGCTCCGTACACCACGGTGGGGGAGGCGGCCCAGTCGTCCGACGTTATGCGGGCGGCCCAGTCCGATATGCCTGCGGCGTATGCGGGCATTCCCGGGGCGGTGTAGGCCCAGATCTCGTTAATGAGCTGAGGGTCAATCTGGAACCAGTGCGGATTGTATTCTTTCTTACCGGTCATCGGCGGCATGAAGCCATAGTGCATGAGGCCAAGGGCGGCGCGGTTTGCGAGCCATACCCTGTCGCGGATGTGGTACATCCAGCCTTCCTTCACCTGTGCGTAGGTGATGTTCATGCCGTACTTCTCCATCATCATGAGGTAGAGGTACTCAACGTCTGTATCGTCGTCGGAGAAGGCTCCGTCTACGGCCTTCATCTTGGTGATGGCCTTGTTGAAGACGAAGGGGCCTTCGCCGGGCTGGTCCACGAACTTGTTCTCGTACTCAAGTCCGTAGATGTTGCCCACCATCTGGCCAAGCCAGGCGCCGGCAATCTTGTCCTTGAGCTGCGTGCGGGTTATCTCCAGCGGTTTCTGGGCGCAGGAAATGGCCAGGATGCAAAGGGTTATGAGGGATAATCTTTTCATAATCAATAGCCGGGGTTCTGTCCAAGGTTGGGGTTAGCTCCGCGTTTGTCTTCAGGGATAGGGAGGAGGATATGGCCGGCGTCGCTGTCTGCGGGCTTTGCCCACCATGCCTCCAGATATTTGCCAAAGCGGACAAGGTCGTTATGGACCCATCCCTCAAGAGCCATTTCCTTCTGGCGCTCTTCGAAGAAGTTGTCCAGAGTGAGAACAGCCATGGGAAGAAGTCCGGCACGGGTGCGAATCTGAATGAATTCCGGGACCAGGATTGCCTGTGCGGCCTTGTTCTGGCGGATGAGGCATTCTACATACATGAGGACTACATCGGAATAGCGCATCAGGATGAAGTCGTTCTCCATGTCTACAGAGTAGGAAGTGAGGGAGCCGTCAGTCTGGTATGGCCATTTGATTATGCGGGCGCCTTCCATGCGGTCCAGGCCGCTGCGGAAGTGGCTTTCATCGATGGGGGTGTCCTTCAGGGAATACTCCTTGACGATGGGCTTGTTGTTTGCATCGACGCCGTCCTCGATTGTCCAGCGCTGGCCGTTGAGGTCGTAGATGTCGCCGAAGAGCCAGGTTTCCGCCTTTCTGAGGTCGTTATCATCGTAGCGGGCCATGAAGTCCGGCTGGCCCATGTGGGTGCCGTTCCAGGTGCCGGCGCTGATGTTGAACAGGGGCAGGAGGTCGCTGTTGAGGGTGAGGACGAAGGGATAGAATGTATGGGAAGTATAGACGGTGCTGTAAGGAATGGCGAGGATGGCCTCAGAGCAGCCTTCGTTGTTGATGGCAAAGTTCTGCCCGTAGGTGGAGGTGAGCCTGAAGTGTCCGCTGTCCATGATTTCCTTGCAGATGTCTCCGGCCTCGGACCATCTTGCCTTGCCGGTGAATACCTCGGAGTTGATGTAAAGCTTTGCAAGCAGGAATTTGGCCACGTCCCTTGTTACACGGCCGTAGGTTGCCGATGAAGGAGTGTCCGTGAGGTCGTCCATGCAGCCCTTGATTTCCGTTTCCAGCCATGCGCACATTTCCTGGCGGGTCTTGACCTCGGGAAGCTTGGTGTCCAGCTTGTCAATGGAGAAGGGAACCTGTCCCCAGAGGTCTATTGCCATGAAATAGTAGTATGCACGTAGAATCTTGCATTCTGCGATGTTGCGTTTAACGGTCTCGTTCTGTTCAAGTTTTCCCAGCTCGTAAATGGCGTCGTTGCAGGCCGATATGCCGTTGAAGCAGAAGTCCCAGCCGGTGCCCACAAGCTTGTTGCTGGTGGTAATGTTGTGGGTCTGGAGTTCTACGTAGCGTTCTTCGCCCCAGCTTTTGTCCCAGGACTTAGGAACTGCCATTTCGTTGCCGATCTGAAGGACCAGAGTCCAGTAGCTCTGTTCCTCGCCCCAGTTCTGAAGTTTGGTGTAAGGACGCGAAGTGTACTGTGCAATGACGGCATCGTTCTTCATGAACTCCTCCTTGGAAATCTGGGAGTAGAGATGCTCGTCAAGATTGGTGCAGGCTGCCATTGCAAGCGCTGCAAGTGCTATAGTGAATAACTTTTTCATAGCCTTAGAACTTTACGTTTGCACCAAGAGTGAACATGCGGGTACGGGGATAATAGCTTGTGCCCTCGATACCGGGAGTGAGGCCGGACAGACGGACCTCGGGGTCGACGCCGGTGTAGCCGGTGATGCACAGGAGGTTCTGGCCGGTGGCATAGAAGCGGAGGCCCTTGATATACTTGTTCTTGAAGGGTGCGTCATAGGAGACGGTCACGTTGTCAAGTTTGACGTAAGTGGCGTCTTCAAGGCAGCGGTCAGAGTAGACCACCTTGCCGGTATACTCGGTGTAATTGAGCCAGGAGGCAAGGACGTTCTTCTGTCCCAGCTCGCTGATGTTCTCGTAGAGGGCGCGGAGCTGGTTGTAAGCCTTACCTCCGAATGCCCCGCGGAGAGTTGCGCTCACGGAGAACTGGCCGATCTTTACGGTGTTGCTCCAGCCAAGGGTGAAGATGGGATATGCAGAGCCAAGGTTGAGCCACTCGTTCTGGTCTATGTTCTTGAGTTTCTGGTTACCGTCGCCGCTGAACTTGGTGAAGTGAGGACCGTAGAAGGTACCGATGCTCTCGCCCTCTATGAGGCGCTGGCAGTTGGCTCCCAGAGGAGTGCTTAGCCATGCAATGCGGTACTCCTGACCCTGGAATTCCTCGTTGGTGAAGGATATGAGCTTGTTCTTGTTGGTGGCAAATACAAGCGAAGTGTTCCACTCCACGCTCTTTGTCTTGATGGGATCTCCGAAGAGGGTGATCTCAAGGCCGCTGTTGGAGATTGCGCCGACGTTGGTGAAGAAATTCTGGTAGTCGTACGGAGGTACGGGAACCTTATAATTATATAGCAGGTTGGTGGTTAGACGATAGTAATAGTCGATTGTACCGCCGAACCTTCCCTTGAACATGGCGAAGTCCAGACCCACGTTCCATTCGCTCTTCTTTTCCCACTGGAGGTCAGGGTTTGCGTTGCTGGAGGGAGCGTATGCGTTGGACCATTTACCATCGTAGTAGAAGTAACCCACGGGTTCTACGCGGAGGATGGACTTGTAGTTTGCGAAGTCCTGGTTACCGGTCATACCAAAGCCGGCGCGGAGCTTGAGCTCGTCTATCCAGGTGAGGCTCTTCATGAAGTCTTCCTGGGTGATGCGCCAGCCAAGGCTCACTGCCGGGAACAGCGCCCACTTGTTGTTGACGCCGAAGCGGGAGGAGCCATCGTACCTGAGGGACAGGGAAGCCATATACTTTTCAGCGTAATTGTACATGGCACGACCGAAGAATGCCACATAGCGGCTGCCTTCCTTCGAGGATGACATCTCTGCCTTGGCGCTCTTGATGGCGCTGCCGGCTCCTATGTTGTTGGTCTTGAAGAAGTCCAGGTCGAATCCGTAGTTGGACATGTAGCTGTCCATGCTGCCCAGCTCCTGGAAGGCGTAACCGGCAACTGCCTGGATATGATGCTCACCGGCGGTCTTGTTGTACTGGACGGTGCTCTCGTACTGGATATCTGTGGCTACTGCGTTTGAAATCTCTGCAGTACCTCTCTTTCCGGTTTCACCGGGATAGAAGCGGGTGCGGTAGTCGCGGTTTTCGTAGCGCTGCTGGCCATAGCTCACGAAGTTGTCCCACTTGAGGCCCTTGACAGGCAGGATATTGAGTGTGATTCTGCCGTTTACGCCGATATCGTCAACATCGGTCTGGCTGTCGCGCTCGTTGAGCATGGCCACGGGGTTGTAGTAGTCCATGGACTCCGTCTTGGTGAAGTAGCCGCCGCCGTCCACGTTGGTCTCATCGTATATGGGCTCCGTGGGGTTGTGCAGGAAGGCCTGGCGGAAGATGCCGTAACGGGCGCCGCTGTACTGGCGCTTCACGTAGCTTATGTTGCCGTCGAAGACCAGCCAGCCTTCAAGGGCTTCCTGACGGATGTTGGTCTTGAAGAGATACTTGTTGGCGTCGTTCTTCTGAAGGAGGCCCTGGTTGTTCTCTATGTTGATGACGGTACGGTGGCTGAATTTCTCAGAGCCGCCGGCGATTGCCAGGTTGTGCTTGTGGCTGAAAGGAGTGCGTGTGACCGCCTTGAACCAGTCCGTGTCTGCGCCGTAAAGCTTGTTGGTGTTCTCCGGCTTGTAGGTGTTGATGGCCTCCGTGAACTGCGCTGCGGTCATTGGCATGGCCCTGGACCTCACGGTCTGGACGGAAACCTGGCCGTCGTAGGTGACGGAAGTGGTTCCGGCCTTTGCCCTCTTGGTGGTGATGATGAGGACGCCGTTGGTACCGCGGGTACCGTAGATGGCCGCTGCGGAACCATCCTTGAGGACGTCGATGGATTCCACCTCCTGGAAGTTGATGGTCTTGATATCGGCACCCACTACGCCGTCAATGATGATGAGGGGTCCCTGGCCGGCGCTGAGGGTGTTGGTACCGCGGAGGAGGATCTCGTAGGAGCTGTTGGGGTCTGCGCCGTCAGGATTGGTGACGGAAAGACCTGCAACCTTGCCCTGGAGCATACCAGCTGCCGATGTGAAGGATCCTTTATCGAAATCGTCACTCTTGAGGCTTACCACTGATCCGGTAACCTCCTTCTTGGTGGTGGTGCCGTAACCGATGGCCACGGACTCGTTCAGCATGGTGGCCTCGGAGGGGACCATCTGGATGTTGTATACCGATCCGCTGCCTACGGTGAAGACGTTGTCGTCATAGCCCAGGTAGCTCACGGTAATCTCACTGCCGGCCTTGGCGGTGAGGGAGTACTTACCGTCCAGGTCCGTAATGGCGTAGGCTTTGGTGCCGCTTACCACCACGGTGGCGCCGGGAAGGCCGTCTCCGCGCTCGTCGGTGACCTTGCCGGAGATGGTCTTGTTCTGTGCAAAGGCAGTGGCGGCTACAAGGACTGCCGCC
>JAEEGJ010025514.1_pt1 | contig 12096 bp, 10 predicted proteins | sample 8958761 | NCBI WGS metagenome assembly JAEEGJ01 (sample SAMN16246546, study PRJNA631951) | gut metagenome | biome: gut microbiome; feature: rumen; material: RS-attached | host: Bos | place: Iran: Karaj | collected 2018-10 | reverse complement strand
TTCAGCGGTTCTCGAGAGAGGGTCATACCCGTTCCCATTCCGAACACGGCAGTCAAGCCTCCCTTCGCCGATGGTACCTGGCCTCCGGGCCCGGGAGAGTAGGGCGCCGCTGGATTCTCGAGGCCCCCTGCCTAATAGGCGGGGGGCCTCTTCGTTTTTAGGAGAGGCCGTTCGGCCCTGACGCAGGAACTGCGCTATGGTAGGGCCTCACTCTCGCCGCCACGACTCGTCAGTACGAGTCGCTTGCGGCTCACAGCCCCTTAATCGAAAGCTCGGGGGCCCTTCTTTTTTTGTGCGAAAACACCTGCGAACCGTTCGCAATAATCTCGCGATAAACATCACGGAACTCGCAGTTATTAATGACCATCATCATCTAATTATTATTTTATTAGTGATGTTGCTTGCTCCTGCAAAAATTCGGTGTGCCATTCTCCTTGCGCTTGTATGGAGTGCATGCTGTTTCGCTGCGTTTGATCTTTCACCAATTTATTCTGATACGGTTTTCGTAGAGGATTCTACTGCGGTGGAGTATGGCATTTCCGGCTGTGATGAGGGCGCACAGTCTTGCATCGTGGTTGCTCGCGGTTGTCGCGAGGAATATTTTGCGGTAAATGAAAAGGTAGACTCCAACGAACCCAATGAATCGCTGCTTGCAAGAGTGTATGGAGCGGAGCCCTTGCAGGATAGTTCAAAGGTTTATGGTCAGTGGGCTTCGGACTGCAAGCAAGAAGAATCCAGAAGACATACTGGCACGTGGCTATATAGTTTTATTGTTGGTGGTCTTTCTACTGCAGCGGGTATTGGACTGCTTTACGTCGATTACGATAATTCCGCTACAAAGATTTTGGGAAGGGGTACAGGTGTGCTTTTCCTGGTAACAGGGATTGCATTCCTGTCTGTGGACATTATTGCTCCAATCTATTGGCTGTTCAAGTCGCCTGATGAGCGGGTTCAGAAATACGAGGAACGCGAAAAGGCCTGGAAACTCCGCCTTGCACCGGCGATAAACTTGCAGGAACCCGGTGGCGGCCTGCTATTGCAGCTCGGTTTTTAACTGCAGTTATTCATAACTCGCGACTAAAATTTCTATTCTTCACTACATGAAGCCGACAATTTCCTTTGTCTTGCAACTTTCACCGGCGACTGCCTACGAGAACCTCGAGGCGGTTGCCCGCAACTTGCTTGACGGGCTTGACGTGTTGCTGAATTCGGGGCTTGTCAAGTGTTCCGTGTTCATGGACGGCCCGACACTCAAGATGTTGCGCAAGGTGGCGAAGCCGCTTGCGTTCGGCAAGATAAGGAACGGCATACGCGAGGGTATCCTTGAATTCCTGGGAGGCGGCTTCTACGATCCGATGCTCCCGCTGTTCCCTGAAGAGACGCAGTCCCAGCAGCTGGACCAGCATCGCGATATCCTCAAGAAGTATTTTGACATAGAGCCGCAGGGCTACTTCAATTCCTCGTTCGTGTGGGAAATGGGCATGACCGCCGTTCTCGAGAAGTCGGGATTCGACTACGCGCTCGTGAGCGAGGCTGCCATCCAGACGACGGTCGGGCGTTCTACGCCTGTATCGGGCTGGTTTACGGTCGAAGACCGCGGAACGCTCATGCGCGTTGTACCTGTGGCCGATAGCCTGACGGAAGCCATCGAGAAGGACGACCTGAGGTGGAGGGTGATTGCGGAATCCTACTGCCATGGCGGAAAGTCCGCGGTGGTGGTGCTCGACCTGCCCGCGCAGGCAAGCGAGATTGTGGCGTTCTTCGAGCGTCTTGTTGACTTTGTAGAGACAAACGACGTGCAGACCTGGCCCGTGGGTTACCTGGTGAACCAGCTCCCGCCGGAAGGTTCGCTCAGTTACCTGATGTCGGCAGGCCGTAAACTCGGGCTGCCTTCCTCCGCGATGACATGCCGCGAGACTCTTGTGCGCAGGCCGGAGATTAACTTGTTCCAGAAATCCCTCCTGAACCTGTACCGTCGCGGGCGCGACAAGCTTGCGGGCAAGGACTTCACGGAATTCTGCGACGCACTCTTGCCGGCGATGTCCCCGATGTTCTTTCGCGACCTCGCGAACGAAGAGGGCATGCGTAGCCTGAAGGTGCGCGAGTGGGGTTTCCGCTACCTGGTGTCTGCGTCTAGCACGCTCGATTCGCTGATGAAATTCAACGGGCTCCGTATAGAGGTTTGCGACTACTTGCTGCAGGGCCGCAAGCAGATATGGGTCGAGAACCCGGACATGTCGCTGTTGCTCGATTACCATGCGGGTGGCGTGCTGCGTTCCCTTTACCACAAGGATTCCGCGGTGAACCTGCTGAACGCCTGGCGCGACGATGCGGAACCGACCTTCGGCTTTTTGGACTGCCTCTTGCCGAATGCGGACATGACCGCGCAGCAGATAGAGCAGGCGCTCTCGATGCGTGAGTACCTTTTGCGCGACCCGTACGAGTACCGTATTAAACGCCTTGATTCCGGAGCGGAGATTGAACTCCTGGAAGAGCAGGGTTTTGCCGTGGGGGCAAAACGCGGCGTGTTCCATGTGGACAAGAAGTTCACGCTGAACCCGTCTACATCTGAAATTGTCGCAAGTTACCAGCTGGGCAATTCCACCTACATGGATTCCCGTTGCTTCTTCGGTTCCATATTCGAATTCGGCCTGATGGGCGAGACCGGCGGGCGCATCGTGGTGGATGGTTTCGATATGAAGTGGGACGGCAAGAACCCGTTAGTTTATCCGGAAGCCAACAAGCTGGAAATACACGATTATGGCACGAAGTGTACCGTCACGATGTCCTTTGTAAAGCCTGCTGCGGTATTTATCGGGGCAATTTTCGGTGCTTCTTCTTCGGCTGCGCCCGAGTTGTTCCAGGGCGTGAGGGTGTACCCGTTCTGGCGTACGGCGCTTTCCGTTGCCGACGAGATGAACTTCAAAATTACTGTTTCGGTATCGAAGGGGTAACACGTGCGCGCGGACTTGATTGACATACAGGTCGAGGACCACGGCGACGATGTGGAGATTACGCTCTCCGGTTCGCTCGGGTCGTACCAGCTTGCCGCCGTGCGCGAGAAGATAGAAATGCTTGCCGATGGCCCCGGTTGCTTTATCTTTGTGAACCTGGAGCACGCGCATTTCAAGGTGGGCGACTACCTTGACTTGTTCCTGGAACTTTTGAACAAGCTGCAGGCGAAGGATTCCAAGCTGATTCTCATTTTCAAGAACGAGGAACAGGAAGCATACTTCGCGAAGTACAGGAATATCTTCGAGATATACGAGAGCCGCGAGGCCTATAAGGATTCCGGACTTTCTAAGCAGTTGCTGCAGATTGGCGTGCATTACGGTTCCAAGACGGGCATACGCCTGAGCCCGAGCGTGGCTATCGCGCTTTCGCTATTGATTGTCGGCTGGGCAATTACTTTGTTCTTGATAATCGCTGCGCAGGGGCGCGACATTGCCGATAAGCAGGCCCAGATTGTAGCGTTGCAGAGCCAGAAAGACCGCTACGTGCACGAAATCGAGCGCTTGGAAACTTCCATTGGTCCGCTCCGTAAGCTGGGCGTTATTGAAGACACCACGATGCTTACGTCGTTCGGTGTAATTCAGGACTGGGTGTCGTATCTCGAATTCCTGGAGAATAGCCGCCGTGAAAAGTAGCGTGCGGATTCCCGGCCCGCTCGTGATCGCGCTGTTCGCGGTCGCCTTCCTGACGATACTCGTGTTTGCCGACATTTGGCTTGTGAGGCAGCGCCACATGGCGGAACTGGGCAAGCAGGAAATGAGCCTGCGTAGCGACTTGCAGAGGCTCGATACCTGGGGCCGCTGGACCATGGAGTACGTGAAGATAGACAAGGCACTTGCCTACCTTTCGAAAGGCCGCCTTACCGAGGATACCCGCCGGGAACTTACGGAACAGATTTGGCAGATTTCGCATTCCTATACGACCGACCCGCTCATGATTTTGGCGGTGGTGGCGCAGGAGAGCCACGGGAATCCGAATGCCCGCGGTCGCTTGCAGTCGGGGGCCTTTTCCGGTGCGTTGGGGCTCATGCAGATTAAGCTCGAGACTGCGCAGAAGATGGCGGCCCGCTTCGGGATGCGCATTGAATCTACGGAAGACCTGCTGAAGCCCGAGGTGAACGTGACCGTGGGTACAGCCTACCTGATCCGCCTCATAGGCAAGTACGGCAACTGGAAGGAGGCGCTTATCGCCTACAACATCGGGCATTCCGCCGTCGACAGGATGCTAGAACAGGGCCAGCCGCTGCCTACGGGCTATTACGAGAAGGTGCTCGCGAAGTACAGGAACCTCGCGAACAAGTCGTTCCTTTAATCCGATATTTTTTTAGTTTCGTCGGGTGGGGGCAGAAAGTGCGCCTGCATTTTAGTAAATTTAGGTTGATGAATTTTAGGCTTCTTTTTCCACTCGTTTTTGCGGGGCTCGCCCTGGCCGGAGAAATCCGGTACGACTGCCTGCATTTTGTGGAAGAGGGGCTTGCGAAGGACCCGCGCCTTGTGGAGGCCAAGTTCGCGACCGAGGCGAAGAAGAACAGCCTCAATGCGCTTACCTCGGAGGTAATCCTCCCGACGCTCAACATCGCGATGATGGTGGGCCCCGCTCCTGGCTTGAAGGAATCCGTGGACAACTGGGGCGATACCGTGGACGTTTACGACTTTACCAAGATGGGCCCGTTCTGGGGTATCGAGGGCAAGTTTATCCAGCCGCTCAACTTTGGGCAGTACCGTACGGGCAAGAAGGCCTTGGAGGCCGACTTGAAGCAGAAAACGTACGCCATCGAGCAGGAAATCCACAAGAAGGATGTGGAACTGCAGTCGTATTACTACAACTACCTGCTGGCACGTGAAATGCAGAAACTGGCAAGCGATGCACAGAAGCGGGTGGACGAGGCCTACGAGAAACTCGAGGAGGCGCTCGACGACGATGACCCGAACGTTTCGCAGATGGACCTTTTGAACCTGAAGGCTAAACTCCATACGGTGAAGGAAGGCGTCACCGAGGCGAACCTGGGCATGAAGCGGGTGCAGCTTGCCATAAGGTTCTCGCTCGGGCTTAATGAAGATGACGTGTTTACCGCCGAGGATACCTGCCTCACGGAGCGTCCTGAACGCCTGCCGAGCCTGGAAGAGGTAGAACAGTTTACCATGCGCTACCACCCGGAACTCAAGCAACTTGCCGCAGGGCTCGATGCCCGCAAGCTCCAGATGGACCTTGCCGAGGCAAAACTTGCGCCCGAGTTCTTTATCATGGGCGAAATCGAGTACGTGAAGAGCTGGGCCGGCAACCGCAAGGTGATGGTGAAGGACGCCTTTGCAGAAGATGCGGTGAACAAACTTTCCGGACTTATTGGGGTGGGGCTCCGCTACCGCCTGAACTTCTGGAAGAACTGGTCGGATTTCCGTGCCGCGCGTACGGAATACCGTGGGCTGCAACTCAAGGAGAACTATGCCGCCTCGGGCCTCGTGGCGCAGGCGGTGGAACAGTATTACCAGGTGGAAGCCGCCAAGGAGAAGATGGACGCGCTCAGGGAGAGCCTGCGTGCATCCGAAGCCATATTGAAGGGCGCTGCGATGCAGTACGACCTGGACAAGTCCAAGACTGGCGACCTGGTGAGTGCATACACGCAGAACGTGACGATGCAGAAGGACTATTACTTTGCCGTGTGCAAGTACAACGTGGAATTCGCGGAACTGATTTCCCGGATGGGCATGTCGCTCAGGGAATTCCGCGGGGAATTTAACAAATAGGAGTAGTGTATGATTAGGAAGATGTTTGCCTTGCTTACGGTGTTTGCCGTAATGGCGTTTGCAGCCGAAGACCCCGTTGCTGCAGTGAAGAAGAAGGATGCGGAACTGCAGACCTTGCTCAAGAAGTCGAGCCGCAACGCAAAGGAGATTGAACGCGTGAAGTCGCTGCTGAACGATTCCTTCGATTTCGCACTCCTCGCGAAGAAGTCGCTTGCGAAGGGCGATTGGGACAAGCAGGACGCCGCCTCGCAGGAAAAGTTTGTCGCGGAGTTCCAGCGCATGGTCCGCAATTCCAGCGCGAAGAGGCTTGAACTCTACCGCGCCGATTCCACCATCTACGAACCCGCGAAGATGAAGGGCACGGACGAGGCCCGCGTAGTGGCGCACCTGTGGAACAAGGGCAAGGAATCCGTGCTCGAGTACAAGATGAGCCTCGTGAACGGCAACTGGAAGGCGTGGGACCTGGTAATCGATGACCTTTCGACCGCACGCAACTACAAGGAACAGTTCGGCCAGATCCTCAAGACGAAGAGTTTTGCCGAACTCATCGACATTATCAGCAAGAAGGCTGACGAAGCCGAAAAGTAATGGGCGGTGTTCTTCTTGGCTTGCTGATTTTCGCCTGCGCTGTTGCGCTGGTTGTGCTGTTTTTCCCGATTCGGTTCCGGATAGACTTCGGGGCGGACGAGAATGGCGGCGGTGCGAAATTCTACATCTACAAGAAGAACTTCTACACATGGGAAAAGTTCCGCAAGGGGAAAGGCCACGATTCAGACGAGTCGCTGGACGATGATGAATTTGCTGACAAATCTTCGGGTGGATCGCGCGACAAGTCTTCAGGTGAATCGCACGACGAAGACAGCGCCGTGCCGGAGTTTGTCGCGACGGCTCCCGCGAAGCCTGTGGAGAAGAAGGCTGCGGAATCGGTGAAGGCTGATGCTGGGAAAGAAAAGCCCGCCGAACCCGCTGCGCCTACTGGTGATGAGACGTCCGCTGGTAATGAGACGCCCGCGAAGCCTGAAGCTAGTGATAAACGGCCCGCGCAGTCTGATGCCGGCGACAAACAGCCCGCGAAGGTCGAGACGCCCGCAGCACTTGATGGCGACAAGAAGTCCGCGCAGCCTGATGCCGGCGACAAACAGCCTGCGAAGGTCGAGACGCCTGCTGAACCCGAGAAGCCTGCGGAAGAGAAGAAGAAGCCCGAGAAGCGTGACCTTACGGATTTTGAGTTCTGGACTCTCGTACTCACTCCGGACCTGGACGAGCGCGGCTTCCGCTACTTGAAGCGCCTGCTGATAGACCTTGTCCGCCTGTTCAACATGAAGTTCGATAACTGCTTTGTGGAAGGTATTCGTGCCGACTACAAGACCATGGGTTACGGTGCGGCACTCAACGGTATTATCAAGGGATTCCCGTTCCTGAAGGACTGGGACCTGCGCATGGACTGGTGTAACGAGAAGGAACTGCGCTTGCAGGGGAATATCCTTGCCCGCACGAACCTTTGCCGTGTACTGTTCTACCTGCTTGAACTGGCGTTGCTTGCGGGTATCGTGTTCCTGATTTTCTGGCGCCGCCGTGCCCGCGTGCTCAAGACAGGCGAACTGCCCGAACTCGGGTTTGTCCGCCAGAAAGTCCGTGCCTTTTTCGTGGAGGATTGATGCCTGCGTTGACCCTGGACCGTTTACTTTCGAGCATCGGCTTTGGCAGCCGCAAGGAAGCGCGTGCTCTCGTGCGCATGGGGCTTGTCGAACTGGATGGCAACGTGCTGGAAGACCCGTTCATGGAACTCAAGGAACGCCCCGAAAATATCACGGTGAATGGGGAAGAGGTCCCGACGGTGGAGAAGTTGTACGTGATGCTCCACAAGCCGGTGGATTTCGAGTGCAGCCATCACCCGCGCGACCACAGGTCCGTGTACGAACTTTTGCCCGACCGCTTTTCGGCGATGGGCATACAGTCGGCGGGCCGCCTGGATGCAGATTCCTCGGGAATAATCCTGTTTTCGAACCAGGGCGACTTTATCCACAGGGTGGAAAGCCCCAAGAAGGGTTGCCTCAAGCGCTACCGCGTGACGCTGGCCCGCGAGTTTACGGACGCGCAGGAGAAGGAACTCCTCGCCGGCGTAATGCTCAAGGACGAACGCAGGCCCGTCTGTGCCCGCGAGATCGTGCGCGAGGAGGGCTCGGTGGTGATTACCATAGGCGAGGGGCTCTACCATCAGGTGCGCCGCATGTTCGCCGCGGTAGGGAACCACGTGGAGACGCTGGAACGCATTTCCATCGGTCCGCTTGTGCTGGATGAGACGCTTGGAGAAGGTGGCTGGCGCTTCTTAACAGACGAAGAAGTAGCCTTGCTATAAGCGTCTTGAAAAAATAAACTTCGTGATAGTTCGTCGCTCGCCCCCTCACGTACGTCCTGTACGCTACGGGGGCTCGGCTCCTGCTCTCACTTGTTTCTTTTTCCAAGTATTGACGTTGAATAGTTAAAAAAATAAGCCGGCGCTAGGCGTCGGCTTTTAAAATTCTGCTCGGGAGCGATTACTGCTCGGAGACTTCCTCAACTTCCGGTTCAACCGCTTCGGCAACGATGCCTTCCAGGCTGTTAATCTTGTTCTTGATGTCGTTGCTGAACTTGAAGGTCGGGACCATGCGTTCTTCGATCTGGACGGTCTCGCCGGTGCGGGGGTTGCGTGCCGGGCGAGCCTTGCGCGGCTTGCAGGCGAAAGTGCCGAAACCACGAATCTCGATGGTGTTGCCTTCTATGAGCTTTTCGCCGAGGAGGTCGAGGAACTGCTCAATGACTGTCTTGATGTCGTTACGCACAAATCCGGTGGACTTGGCGATATCTTGGATCAGGGATTGTTTTGTTATGTTGGACACGACTAGAATCTTGGTTGATAGATTAGTTGATGCCTTAAATATAAGTTTAACATAGAGTTAGCGGAAGGCCTGATTGAAAATTAAATATTTTTTTGGGGCTCTCATTGCGGAAAATTTGTGGATAATTGTTGTTAATATGTTGAAAAATGTTGAAAGTTTGAAAAATGCCGAAAAGCCCGCCCGGACTTCGTTCCGGTTGCGCGGTTTGGAGGTATTCCCGAACACGATTCTCTCCCCGATGGACGGGGTGACGGATGCGCCCTTCCGTAGGCTGTGCCGCGTGCTTTCGGGTAACCGCATGGGGCTCCTGGTGTCGGAGTTCGTGCCGACGGACGGCGATGCGGTGTTCAACCTGGAGGGCCACAAGCAGCTCAGGTTTTTCCCCGAGGAGCGCCCCTTCGGGGTGCAGATTTTCGGGCGTTTTCCCGACAAGATGGCGGATGCCGCCCGGAAGATTGCCGTGGCGCTCAAGCCCGACTATATCGAGGTGAACGCGGGGTGTCCGGCGCCGAAGGTGGCGGGCAAGGGCAGCGGATCGGGCCTTTTGCGGGATTTGCCCCGCCTGCAGGAGATATTGCACGATGTTCGTGCCGCGCTGGACGGCTGCGGTGTGGAGATGCCCCTCACGCTCAAGTGCCGCATCGGCTGGGACAGCGAGAGCATCAACGTGCTGGAGACGCTCCGGATTGCTGAAGGTGAGGGCGTTGAAATGATTACGGTGCACGGCCGCACCCGCCTGCAGGGCTATAACGGCCTCGCCGATTGGGACTGGATAGGGAAGGTCGCCGCTGCCGCGAAGATTCCCGTAATCGGGAACGGCGACGTGAACAGCGTGGAAGTCGCCCGCGAGCGAATTGAAAATTATGGCGTGTCCGGCGTGGCCGTCGGGCGCGGCGCCATGCACAACCCCTGGATTTTCGGGCAGATTGCGGACGCCTGGGAAGGCAAGCCGAAGCGCGTGATAACTGCGGGCGCGGCGCTCGACGTATTCAGGCTTTACTACGGTTTCAAGATCGAGGACGGCAGTACCGACAAGGGTGCCGAAGGCAGGCTCAAGCAGCTTGCGGCAAGGCTCTGCAAGGGGTTCTGTTTAGATGATTCCACTTCGGGTTCGGACGTTGCGATGCAGGTGCGACAGGCGCTCCTTTCGAGCAGTTGCTCCGCTGAACTCCTGGAACGTGCGCAGTCCCTCAAGGAAGGCCTTGCGAAGGACCTCGTGTTTGACCCCGGCCGCCTTGTGAACCTGAACGGTGCCAAGGAAACTGAACTCAAGTTCGGCGACCAGTTCAAGGGCCGATAGGCGCCTATATTATATTTACAAGGTGAGGTTTCTATGAATATTTCCCCTTTGTTCGCGGGTGCGCTTTCTGTACTCGCTGGTGTTGGAACTGCCCTTGCCGCGCAGAACGCGGTGATTGTCGATGACCTGCATCCGGGCGTCGTTATCGACAAGCAGAACATGATGGCGGCGGACCTTGCGATTTGGAACCCGCCCAGCCGTTACTACGACATGACCAGTGCGCTCGTGGACGGCGGCTACACGCTGTTCCGCTTCCCGAATGGGAGCCTTTCGAACGATTACCACTGGAACGGAATCGGCAGCTACGATAGCACCGGGCTCTGGACCGCGGATACTACGAAGTGGGCGCGCGGATTCTTGGGCGAGACGATTTACCGCGGCACAACGAAGGACAACTACGGCTTTGTTCGCAGGAGCCACCTTGCCGACGGCAAGAAGGAAACGATGTGGTGGGGCGAAATCCTCGACCCGGTGGACCCGCCCTGGATTGTGGTGGAATTCCCCGAGAAGATGAATCTCGATTCGTTGCAGATTGACTGGGGTGAACTGCGCCCGAAGGCGTTCGAGTTTGCGTACTGGACTACGGATTATGCCGAATATCCGGGCGTGCACCAGGCGCTTGAAAACAAGCTGAAGACGGAATCCGTGGTACGCGTGAATTCTGAGACCACCAAGTACAAGTTCGCGCAGATCAGGACCCGCTATGTGGCCATCCGCTTCAAGACTCCCGACCTGCCGAGCAAGGGCGTGCAGATTCGCGAGATGAAGTTGTTCAGCGGCGAGAGCGACTTGCTCGAGGGCAACAACTACAAGTTCTACGCGATGTCTACGCGCAATGGCGACAAGGCACGCACGGACTGGACCGACATCAAGTGGGATTTCGAGGAGTTCATGAAGTACATCAAGACGCTCCCGAACGCGCAGGCCGTGATTTGCGTGAATGCGGGCACGGGAACCTCGAAGGAAGCGGCAGCCTGGGTGCGCTATGCGAATAAAGTAAAGGGCTATAACATCAAGCAGTGGCAAATCGGTAACGAACTCGACGGCGAGTGGGAAGAATCGGGCCCGATTTCGGCAAGGCATTATGCGGCACGTTATCTGGAATACGCCCGCGCGATGAAGGCCGTGGATTCTACGATTGTCTTGCACGGGCCGCTGTTCAGCACGCACAAGATGCAGCAGAAGGGCGCGGGCCTGCTCGATGGCAAGTACTGGATGGAAGAATTCCTGCGCATTGTGGGCGAGGCCGAAAAGAAGGATGGCAAGCGCTACCTCGACGTGGTGGACCTGCACAATTACCCGTACTGGACGCCCAACGAGCCGAAGCCCGCAGAGATGCTCAAGGCGATGCTTGACGTGGGCCCGAACATGGACACGCTCGACGTGTGGATGAAACGCCACCTGGAAGGCGAACGCCGCGTGTTCCTCTCGGAATTCAGCACGTGCGTGCAGGGATTTAGCTTGCTGATGGATTACCCGCAGGCGACTGCGGTGGCGAGCATCTTTGCCCAGCACGCGATGCGTTTTGGTAACCGCCTACAGGTGCTCCCGTGGGATGCGTTCGGCAACCTGTTCAAGGGCCCGGACGATACCTGGGGTACCATTAGCATGACGGCGCTATTGAAGGAAGGTTCATGGAACTACTGGAAGTCGCTGGAACCGACCGCGGAATATTACGGCATGTACATGACGTACAAGCAGTTCCTGGAAGACGGCTTTGCCGTGTTGCCGGTTTCGAGCATGAGCCCCGACGTGGAGGCGTATGCGATTGGCAAGGGCGATTCCGTGCGCGTGATGCTTGTGAACTTGTCCGAAGTCCCGCAGGTGGTGCAGGTGGACCGCGCAAGCGTTGATGCTACTGGGAGTACCGAGGTGGGCAAGGGCGACCTGGTGCGTACCGAGGTGGACATCTTTGGCGCAGAACAGTTCAAGTGGGTCGGAACCCGGCAGGATGCCTTCCCGTACCCGAAAATGGGCCCGAGCGGGCGCCGCATAAACCCGAGCAAGTCGAAGGACATCACGATTCCCGCGTTCGGGCTTGCCGTGGTGCGCATCAACCCGAAGGTCGTCGGACTTGACAAGGCGACGAAGGCGGATGCCGCAGTCCCGCAAATCATTTCCGCTTCCCTCGAGAAGAAGGTGCTCCTTGCGGGCGATACGA
>JAEEGJ010025512.1_pt1 | contig 12097 bp, 7 predicted proteins | sample 8958761 | NCBI WGS metagenome assembly JAEEGJ01 (sample SAMN16246546, study PRJNA631951) | gut metagenome | biome: gut microbiome; feature: rumen; material: RS-attached | host: Bos | place: Iran: Karaj | collected 2018-10 | reverse complement strand
TTTTCTCATCTCATTCCTCCTTCCCTTTTGTAAGCGGGAATAGTTGTAAATTCAGTCGATAAACTTTATCGTATTCTTTTTCTTTAGCAGCCATGGCAACCACCTGTTGCCTAAGCGTTTCAAGTTTTTGCACAAGCCATTGGTAAGTCTCTTCGGAAATACCAAGCGTCACGCCTGCGATGTGGCGTTTCTCGGGCGGGATTTCGTCAATGGCTTCGGTTGCAAGCTTTGACATTTGACGGTTCATGGAACGCAGCGCCAACGGAATCGCTTCGGAAGATCCCGTCACGACCTTTTCGGTCTGCACGTATGTATCTTCACCTACTTTCTTGAGAAATTCCGCATGGCACATAAAGTCGAGCGAATGGCGAACTTCGGCGGCACTCACAACCGGGTAGCAGTTACGCGCGAGTTCGAGCGGTTTTGCGCCCGGCATAATCGGGGCTAGTTCACGCAGCACCGGGTTCACCCACGATTCGAAATACTTAAACGCCTCGGCATCAACGACTCGTAAGCGGTTTTCCTTTGCGATTTTCTGCATTTCATTAAACGCCTGGATTTTCGTCGCATCGTTCTTGGCATCGCCAAAACGTTCCATCGCAAAGAAATAGTCGCGGTCAGCGCCGGCAAGCTCCATGGCATCGGCCACTTTTCCGACGCCCGTTTTGCTCAAGCGGCTTTTGCCTTCGCACACAAGCTGGATGTAGTTTGGCGAAGTGAACCCCGCCAATTTGGAGAATTCACGCCATGAGAACAAAGAACTGCGTTTGCGTTCTTCGTAGAAGTCTCGCATGTATTCTCGATAGTCTTGATATTCAGTTATCGGTTTCATACCTATAAATTAGATTTTGCGGCACACCCTTGCAATAGATTTTATTATACAAAATCAAGATTTTTAAAGAAATTTCAGCAATTTTCAGATTTTATAAAAATTTTTAGAAAAATATTATACAGAGTGTATTATAAATAGCCCCATTGTCCAAAGACAACACTTAAAAGAAATTCATAACAAAAATCGGCCTATTATAATGTAGATTATAGATGTGGTGTGGGTTTAAAAACTCTTCTATAGGTTTTTTATGAAGAATTTTGGGTTTGGTAACTACAAGTTTTTTGTAGCGGCAATGTCTGTCGCGTCTTTTTCGTTTGCGGCAAGCTATACACCCCCGTCAACAGCAGTTTCGAAAATCAACAGCTATCGAGGCTATTCGGAGCTGACTTCAGCTGCATCAGGCATGGACATTGACCAGTACACCTACAACATGACCACGTGGCAAATCGCAAACGGCGGTTTTTACAAGGCGATGGCGAGCAAGTACAAAAACGCCTATTCCGGCGGCCAAAAATCCGAATGGCAAGCTAAAGGCGGTGGCGACCTCGGCACTATAGACAACAACGCCACCATTCAAGAAATGCGTTTGCTCGCCGTGCGTTACAAAGAAACGACGAACAACAATTACAAATCCGCATTTAAGACAAGTTTCAATAAAGCCGTCAATTTTCTTTTGACCATGCAGCGCTCCAAAGGCGGGCTTCCGCAAGTTTGGCCCAAGCGCGGCAACTATTCCGACCAAATCACGCTGAATGACAACGCCATGATCCGCGCCATGGTCACGATGATGGATATCGCCAACAAGACAAGTCCATTCGACAGCGACATCATCGACAACGCCACCCGCAGCAAGATGAGATCGGCTCTTGACAAAGCGGTCGATTACTTGCTCAAGGCGCAAATCGTGAACGACGGAAAACTCACGGTTTGGTGCGCCCAGCACGACACCAACAGCCTCGCCCCCGTAGGCGCACGAGCCTACGAACTCCCGAGCAAATCCGGCAACGAATCCATGGGCGTTGTGTGGTTTTTGATGAACTGGCCAGACCAAAACGAAGCAATCCAGAAGGCGGTCAAAGGCGCAATCGCTTGGTACAAAAAGAATAAACTAAAAGACAAGGCGTTTAGCAAGACCGCAGGCGTTGTGGACAAGGCGGGTTCATCGCTGTGGTTCCGCTTTTACGAAGTCAACAACGACAACTACTTTTTCTGCGACCGCGATGGTGCTAGCACCAAGACGCAGGACTTCATGAAAATCAGCGAAGAACGTCGCAAGGGCTACCAGTGGGCAGGCGATTACGGCTCTGCAATTCTAGGCACCGAAAATGCATACCTTGAAGCACTCGCCAAGATGGACGACAGCTATGTTCCTCCCCCGCCCGCACCGGCTATGTGCGGAAACGACACTTGCAAAATGTACATCGATGGCGTTGACTTTATCGACATTCAAGGCGTCAAGGAAACAACCAACACAGGTTTTGTCGGCGAAGGCTATGCAAACGTCGACAACTCCACCGGAAGCTACGTGACCTACAGCGTCACGGCATTCAAGGAAGGCAAATACACTTTGTTCATCAGTTTCGCAAATGGTGGCGGTTCCGCACGCGGTTACAGCGTTTCTGCAGGAGACAAGACGTTACTTGCAGACGGCAGCATGGAATCTACAGCCGCATGGACCACTTGGAAAACGCAATCCATCGAAATCGAATTGCCAATGGGCTATAGCGAACTCAAGTTCACAAGCCTTTCGAAAGACGGTATGGCGAACATCGATTACATCGGCTGGATGAACGATGATTTGAAAGTTGGCAAAGTTGAAGTACCACGCTCATCCATTGAAGCAATACGCGCCATCCGCAAAGCCCAGCAGGACAACCGCTACTTTGTGGACTTTGGCGGCAACAATAATAGCGCAGGGGCTTACTTTAAGCGTGGCATCAACACGTTCCGCGTGAATGGGAAGATGAGGTAATATGTTAAATAGTTGGGTTTACAGGTTTGCAATTTGTATGCCGCTTGCAATGGCGGTGAGCGCTTCCGCAATTACGAAGCACGGATTTGACTTTGTCTTGGGCGTCGATGGAGACTTCAAGGCGGCAATCGCCAAAGCATCTTCTTCAGGAGCAACCGAATCCAAGCGGTTCATACTCTTTGTGCCGAATGGTGAATACAACATCACCAAGGTTACCGGTGACGAACACGGCAAATCGACGTTCAGCGGCTCGAACATTTCCATTATCGGCGAGTCCGTTGACAAGACGATTATCTGGAACACAACAGATACCGAAGGCATCAGCACAACGGCAACGCTGTACTTCCCTAGCAACAAAAACATGTACATGCAGGATATCACCCTGCAAAACAGAAGTTCCGTCAGTTCTTCAAATGCGGCCCGCCAAGTTGCACTGCAGCAAAATGCTGGCGATAAGTTCATCTACAAGAACGTGCGACTCTTGAGCGGTCAAGATACGTACTACACCAAGAAAGGCCGCACGTATTGGGAAGGTGGCGAAATTGACGGCACTGTAGACTTTATCTGCGGTGGCGGTGACGTATTCTTCGAAGGCACCAAGCTCGTGATGACGCGCAACGGCGGCTACATCACGGCATCGCAAAACCCAGACACCTGGGGTTACGTCTTTAACAACGCCATTATCGAAGTCAGCAATTCCAGTTTCAACAAGACATTCTACCTCGGACGTTCCTGGGGTCGCGCAAAAGTAGTCTGGTTAAACACCATCATGCGCGCAGAACCCAAAGCCGAAGGCTGGGGTCCCGACATGAATTCCGCCCCCGTAGTTTTCGGCGAATACAACAGCAAGAACGGGAGCGGCGGCGCCATCAATACAAGCCAGCGTAAGACGTATTTTAACGGAGGCAAAGACGCATCGACAGCAACAACACTCAAGACCGTGTGGAACGCAAACGATGCCGCGAAATATACATTGAAAAACGTCTTGGGCGGTAGCGATAACTGGGAACCGAACAAACTCACAGCGCAAGTCTCCGCTCCGAAGATTTCTCAGGAAGGCGCAAACATTATCTGGAACGATGACGACAACGCCATTTGCTGGGCCATCTTTGTAAACGGCAAATACCACAGCAACACCACCACAAATTCCATTGATGTTGGAGGCATTGCCGCAGGCTCCAAAGTTACGGTCCGTGCCGCAAATTCCATGGGCGGTCTCGGCGCAAGCTCCAACGAAATTGCCGTCCTCGAAGCAAATGTCACTTACTACAACTTAACAATCAATTCTTCTATTGGCGGCTCCGTTGTCGCCTCCCCGAATCGTGAAAAAATCGTCGAAGGCACCGCAGTCACATTCACCGCAGAACCCGCAAGCGGTTGGAAATTCGCAGGCTGGACAGGCAAAAGCGCAAGCGATGCCGGCAGCGAAAGCACTTGGAAAACAACAATGACCAAGGACATCGAACTCGGCGCCATCTTTGAAGCCAAGGGCACAGACACCTTCCAGGCCGAAGACGGCATCATCGACAACGCCATCAACGAAAGCACAAACGCAGGCTTTGCAGGCACCGGCTACATCAACTTCGGCACAGGGAAATCAACCGTCCAAATTCCGGTCTATGTAGAATACCCCGGCGAATACACGATGGAAATGACATACGCAAACGGCAGCGGCAAAGCACGCAGCCTCGCCTTCGCCGCCCCCGGCACATGCACCGCAGGCATTGACGGATGCAAAAGCGCCGAAGTCATCTCGTTCGAAGCCACCGACAAATGGACCACATACCAGACAAAAGAAACGACTATTACACTCCCCAAAGGCGCAAGCTACATCACGTTCTCCATCGTTGATGGCAATGACGGCCCGAACCTCGACCAAATCAAGCTTACCGAAAAAGACGTGGACAAAGGAAGCGTCGCTATCGCAAAAATCACCCGCGTAAACGCAACAGTAACCGAATCACGTATCTACGATACGAACGGAAAGCTCGTGCGCTACACAAAAGGAAACGCTGATTTGGCAGGCCTTTCCCCCGGAATCTATGTCGTAAAGACCTCTGCGCAAGGTTACAGCAAACAAAAAATGGTCCAAGTCCGTTAGATTTTGTTAATTTTAGGGCATGCTTGGAATCGAACAGAAAAAAGGAAATGACGAACAACTGTGTGGCAGAATGATTGCCTATGCGCGCATTTTGCCCTCCCCCGACGCCGAACCCAACGAAACGCCGTTTGACGACATGATCAAAAACGGGCTTTTAACGTTAGAAGGCGATTTTCGTCAGTTCGAACACAAGCCAAGCAGAAGAGAAGTCAACCGCGCTGTCGATGCAAAGTTCAACAACTTTCTCAAGACGATGGAAGAAAACGGTGTGGAACTCCCCGAAAATTTAGACGTCGATGCCATGCGCGAACGCCTCCATGAACTTTCGAACATGGAAGTGATCCCTATACCGGCCCGCATCGGGAACTTCAACAACGAAGAAGACATTCTCAAGGAAGACGCCGACATCTACTACATCGGTGAATTTATCGGTGCAAACCAGGCGCATTACTGCCTCACGACGCTCCCGATTTATTACCAGGCAAAGTATCGCGAACAAGCTAAGCGAAACGAAATGGACATGCTCAACAAAATGCTCCTGCAGTTCGAAGAGGGCGATTTCGTGAACACCGAAGATATCCAGAAAGACACAGAAGAGCTCTTCCCGAAGGGTCTCACGCTCAACACATTCATGGGCGACCTCTCGAAGCTCCTCAACGTGCGCGTCATCCCGTTTTTGCTCGCCTGCGAATCCGACAGCGAATACGACACGCAAATCCAGCTTTTCTACGCCTTTATGAAGGGTTACCCCGACCAGAAGGACGTCAAGAGAATCGACAAGGCTCTGCGCGAACTCCGCAAGCAAAGCGATTCCATCGAGGCCCGCAATCTGCTCGAACTCAGCTGCAAGCGAATCAACGCCATCTACAACGAAGATTCTCTGCAAGCAAGCGAACTCGGCAAGCAGATTGAAGCCATCGAAGGGGTGTAAGGGTTCAACCGCAATTCAAAATCATGTAGAGTGCAGCATTTTTGCTGCACTTTTTTGTGTTCTAAACTCAAAAGTTCAAGCACTTGACTTCGGTCTCCCAAATATCTAATTCCTTCGATCAAACCAAAGAAGAAATCGAAGCCTTATAAAAAAACAGAGCGGCGCGTCAGCGTCGCTCGTTTTGCAATGGGATTCCTTCGCTTCTCGTTTTATTCTTTCACGAGGAAGCCGGCAGTGGACTTTTCACGGACAAATGTTTTCTTTGCTACGTTCTGCACATCGGAAACATTTACCTTGTCCAAATTATCAGCCCAATTGATGAAGATGCGGTAGTCGCCATAGACCTCGTACCAGCCAAGCATGGTCGCCACATTTTCCATATCGGTCAAGCTACGGACGAGTCCTGCATAGGCGCGGTTCTTGACCTTCTGGAATTCACGTTCGCTGACCTGTTCAGACTTCAGCTTTTCAAGTTCTTCCCAGACGATTTTCTCGACCTTTTCGCGGTTGGCGTTGGGGCGGAGATTCACACGGACGGAGAATTCAGAGATGTACTTGTTCGGGCTGTTGCTTGCGCTCACGCCAACGGCAAGTTTTTCTTCTTCAACGAGGCGCTTGTAAAGGCGACCAGAACGTCCGTTCAAAACGCCTTCGGCAATGTCGAGCGCATAGAGCGTGCTATCGCCCACAGCGGGAGTCTTGAAGACGAGCGTGTAAAGGTTCGGAGCATCCTTGCGCTTGACGGTCAAACGCTTTTCGCCAGCCTGTTCCGGGTCACGCACGGTAAGCGGAGGGAAAGCCTCGCCAGCCGGAATCGGGGCAAAATACTTCTTGACGGCCTTCATCGTTTCGAGCGTGTCCAAGTCGCCAGCCATCACAAGAATTGCGTTGCGCGGCTTGTAATACTTGCGGTAATGTTCTTCGGCCTGTTCGCGGGTCAAGTTTTCGATATCGCTTGGCCAGCCGATAGTCGGCACGCGGTACGGGAAAGCCTCGTAAATCATAGAATTGAGAGTTTCATAGAAACGGCCTGTCGGGCGGTCATCATAACGCATGCGGCGTTCTTCACGCACCACAGAGCGTTCAGAATAGAACTCGCGGAGCACTGCATTTTGCATACGGTCGGATTCGAGCCACAGGAACAATTCAATCTTATTCTTGGGAAGTGTCACCGTATATGCGGTCAGCAAGTCACTTGTAAAGGCATTGAGGCCAGTGCCACCGGCAGCCTGATAGGCGCCCCACAGTTCATCCTTGACAAAGATTTTGCGGTGTTCGTTCAGCACGGAATCGTGTTCCGCAGAAAGCTTTTTCACGAGGGCGGTATCATCAGCAATTCTTGCCGAACGGATTAACGCCTGCAAGGAATCCTGCGTTGCCATGAACCTGGCATCGGCAATGCTATCGGAAATGCCGACCTTCTTTGTGCCCTTGAAGAGTTCGTGTTCCAGAATGTGAGCGAGACCCGACTTGCCGGGGACTTCATGGACAGAACCAGTCACGTAAAACAAGCGGAAGCTCACCGTCGGGGCTTGCTTGTTGGGGTACAAAAGCACCGTGAGTCCATTGTCAAGGACTTCCTTATGCACGGGCAAATTTACTGCGGCCTTAGATGTCCCCGCCAACAGTGCCGGGACAAGCGCGCAGCTCATAGCAATTCTAGCAAAAAGTTTTCTCATGCTAGACAATTTAGATATTTTCTATAAAAAGGAAATCAGTTCATTCGAACTTTGTATGACTTTATCACGCGCCCGTTGTGTTCAAGTGTCACGATCACAGCCGCTTTACCACGCGTTGAACCCATACGAATTTCACAGGATTCTTCGCTAAACGATTTTGTCATAAGGAGCGTTCCGTTTACATCAAAGAGATTGACCGTCTTACGCCCGGCAATTTTTGTATTGACCATCAAGGTGCCATTATCCACAGACAAGCGAGCCGCTGCGGATACAGGCTGTTTTGACAGAATCATAGGTTCTTCCGAAGACGAGCTTTCGGCGGAATTCTTTGAATGATTTGCAGAACTGCTCGAGCCCAACACAGAGGAAACCTGGCTCGAAGACGAAACATTCTGCACAGACAAAGTATCCTTCACACTCGAAGATGATTCCGCCTTGCTTGACGACGAGACTTTAGCGGAGCTAGACGAACTTTCTTTAGCGGAGCTAGACGAACTTTCTGGCACTGGAGAAACACGCTTTCCACGAGTCTTGAATTCCACATGGTCATCCACAATCTGGATATCGTAAATTTCAAGGCCCAGGCTATCGCCATTCGATTTCACAAAGCCGTTAAAGCTATTGACTCGGTTTGTCGGGAATGCATCCGACGACACCGTATAAGAGTCAGCCCTACCATCAGCCTCGACCAAATCAACACCCATTGGATCATGCGAATTCACCTCATTCGCCATCCAGTTATACCGATTATAGTTTATATGCCAAATAAGCAAGCCTTGATTCGGTAGACCCTTATCAAAATCCTCTTGCAAACGGAAATCGACAAAATAATATTCATTATCGTTATCGGATGTCAGAACAAGACCATCATTTTCCAAAATGGACTTTAAGACAAATGTCGTATCCGAAATTTCCAAGCGACGCGGTTCTAGCCAACCAAGGCTATACCTTTCAAACGCCGACATATTCGCAGGAGAGCAAGAGGTTGTATTGTATTTATTTGTCGGACAGTCATAAGACCCTGCATCCATCAAGTCCCATCGTCCCGGCGTATAGAAAGGCTTTGTTCCCGTACCACTATAGGTAACATCGTAATGGTCCATAAGCCCAAGCACATGGCTGAATTCATGGCAGAACGTACCAATACCGCTCAGGGCATCCGTGGATTTACGACGCATATACGCCTGACCGTCAATTTCTGAAGAACAGGCATAGCGATCCATGGAATAGTTACGGGTAAGGCGCTTGGGCGCATTATAGGAATGCGGCCAAATAGCGGACTGAACATCCGTATCGGCAGAGCCGACTCCGGCATAAATCATGTAGACAAAATCGACAACATGGTCCCCATCGCTATCGTACGGCGAAAAATCTACGTTTTTGGCGACGAGAGAATCCATGGCCTCTTTAACAGCCTTGACCGCACCTGCGGCTATATTTCTCGAATCAACTAGAGAACCGTACGAATCACGAGTCCCCTTAAGCGTAATCGGGCCTGCGACATCAAAAGTCGGACGATACTTGCCACTCGAGTTCTTTATAAAAAAGTCTCGAGCGCTACCGATCATGCCGTAATTTGAATACCCTTCCTGATTGAGGTAATTCAAATACTCTTCCTGGGCGTTATCGCGTTTGAACTTAATATCGCTAAACTGGACAAGTATAACGAGCCCGCGAACATCACCTTCCTTTTGAACGGCATTCAAAGTAGGCTGCTTTGGCCAGTTGGTATTTTGCACAGGGTCTTCGGGCTGAGTCCAACCACCCCAACCCCAGCCGCCCCATTCATTAGCCATTTGGGGCGACGTGCTAGAAGACTGGAGCATCATTGGCGATAAAGAAGTATCAGCCTGCTGTTCACGGAGCTGTTTCAAGCGCTTTTCGCGGAATTTTTCAAGAATTTGGCGGGAATTGCGTTTTTTGAGGAAGTTTTTCTCTTTCGTGCCGCGCTTAGACTTGGCATGGACCCTCATTCCCGTCTTTTTTCCGTGTTCATCGGCATAGTTCCAATAACCGAGAGAATCGCGAACAACGAGCACGCTATCTTCGCCTGTAAGCGTATAGTTAAAATGTTCGTTTCCGACTTTCCGGATTTGCACCACGGAACCATCTGGTTGTGTAGAATTGATTAAAAAGGGTGCAGCATTAATGGCCCACGCTGACGCGGAACCCATTAAAGACCCAATCAATATACACTTCCACCAACTCATACTATAAACATATATTCTGAATAGAGAAAACGCAAAAAGGCTATATGTTTTTTACACGTTTTTCGTTGACAGAACGCCAACAACAGTCAAAAACCGCTACAAAAAGTTACAGTCTCTTACATTTTCGACAATGCAAGCAAGGCGCCACCGCAAATAATGACAGAAACCGCAATGGCAAGCTTAATTCGCTCCGGTTTTGTCGGGTATTCGTGGAAAACCACCACCCCCCAAAGCAAGTTCACCAAAAGGTTTAACTGCGTAAGCGGATAGCCAACGGCATAGCCCAAAGCACCCTTGGAATCGATGGCCCAGAAACAGCCATGCTGCCCGATGACCCAGAGGACACCCATAAACATGGATGCAACAGACGGAGCAAGGCTGTATTCAAAAAGAGCACGACGCTTTATACTCAAAATTGCGACCAAAAGTTCTGCGGATACAAAAATTCCCAGGGCGAACGAGCCCATGAATTCGAGTATGGGAACATTAGCAAGCTTGTACGGAATGAGGAAAAGTCCAAAAATGAGACCGCCCAAAAGCGAGCGCCAATTTCTAAAGACGTTGCCCTGAGGAGGAGCAAGCTTACTTAAACCAAAAAGCAAAAGAAGGATTGCCGGGATCGAGAAATAAAGCAAGGTCGATTCCGAGAAAATGAGCACGCCCGTCACAAACGAGACAAGGATGCTCACGCCCATCGAGCGGACACCCGCACCCGTCAAGTCCTGTTCGGCCTTGACCGCCCAGAAGCAAAATGCGCCTGCGCAAACCCAAAGGAACCCGCAAAGGAGACCCACCGGCAAAAAGCGGAACGAGTCCGTTGCAAAAGAAATGCAAAGCTGTCCGAGGAACATGCCCAACGCCATGCAGGAGAGGTAAGCCCACGACGAGAACTTGGACCAAGCCTTGAGAGGGACCATGTAAGTGCCGAACGCAAAGACGGCAAGGACGAGACCAACGTAACTATTTCCCAATGCAGAACCCCGCAAATATTTGTTGTAAAACGTCTTCGGACGAGATTTCGCCCGTTATACTCTGGAGCGAACGGCGCACCAGTTGCATTTCGAAAGCTAAAAGTTCCACCGCCGGATTCGTGCGGATAAGGTTCAGCGCACGGTCGATGCCCGCAAGAGCTTCTTCGAGGCAGGTCTTTTCACGCTCGCTCGTAATCCAGAGGTCTTCGGAATTTTCAGTTTTTTTGAAAAGGGTGGCGTTCATGGCGCGTTTGAGTTCCGCGAGCCCCTCACCCGTCTTGGAGGAGATACGGAGGTTTCCGTCCTGACGAGATGCGCCCAAGTCCGACTTTGAAACGACGACAAAATCCGGTTTTATATTCTCTGAATAACAAGATGCGCCGCACATGCCCGATCCGTCGAGGACCAGAATCTTCATGTCGGCTTCGGCGAGGATTTCCTTGCTCTTTTCCATGCTGAGGGCATCGAGCGCGTCGGTCGCCTTTTCGGCAATGCCAGCGGTATCGACAAGGCGAATTTCACCCCCATCCAAGAACAAGCGGACTTCGACAAAGTCACGGGTCGTGCCAGGGATGTTGCTCACAAGGATTCTGTCTTCACCGAGGAGCGCATTCACGAGGCTCGACTTGCCCGCATTCGGAGCGCCGTACAAAACCGCAAGCGGCAAACGGCTGACCGTCGCCTTGCCCTTAAAACTTTTCAAAATGGATTCTACGCTTTCGCGAATCGCAGAAATTTTCACGCCCCAAGTCGCATAATCCGGGTCGGCCTCTTCTTCAGAGAAATCGACATCCAATTCGAGTCGTGCCGAGATATCCATGACCTGTTCCGTGAGCGTCTTGACTTTTTTCGAGAGCGCCCCGCCGAGCAAGCGATGGGCGTTTTTGAGTTCGTCTCGATTAGCGCTGTGGATCACATCGGCGACGGATTCCGCCTGCACTAAGTCCATACGGCCGTTCAAGAAAGCACGACGCGTGTATTCGCCCGGTTCTGCCAGGCGCACGCCTTCAACACTCTTGATAACCTGAATCAGTTCGCGGACGATAATCGGGTTCCCGTGCGGGTAAAGTTCCAGCACGTCCTCGCCAGTATAGGAATTTGGACCTTCAAAAAAGATGTAGAGGAGGCTATCGATGACAAGTGCAGTCGCACGGTCTTCGCCGACCATTGTACGATAGTCGCGAGCCGTCGCAAGCTTTGCTTCGCGAGGCATCAAATTTTTGATTGCCGATTCGCCGAACAAGAGGCGCACCACTTTGCGCACCTTCGAGCCGCTCACGCGGATAGCGGCAACGGCACTCACGCCCGCAGGCGTCATCGGAGCAACAATCGTCTGAGAATCCATAATAGCAAAGATAGTAATTGCTAAATTAAAAACATGAGCAACTTCAAACTTATTTC
>JAEEGJ010025510.1_pt1 | contig 12099 bp, 8 predicted proteins | sample 8958761 | NCBI WGS metagenome assembly JAEEGJ01 (sample SAMN16246546, study PRJNA631951) | gut metagenome | biome: gut microbiome; feature: rumen; material: RS-attached | host: Bos | place: Iran: Karaj | collected 2018-10 | reverse complement strand
TCGAGCGAGACGGCGCCGGTGCCGGCGAAGAGGTCCATCACGGCACACTCTTCATAGTCCACATAATTGTTCAGGATATTGAACAAACTCTCGCGCGCCATGTCGGTGGTGGGGCGCACGGGCAGGTTCTGAGGCGGCTCAAGGCGGCGGCCGCGGAGGGTTCCGGCAATGATACGCATGGGGGTTACATCATTATCAATGCGTGACGGTAGGCATGCAGGCTGTGCAGCTCGGCCGACTGGTCGCGGTTGACGTTGCCGTTGAAGAGCGTCACCTGTGGGAAATACGGGCGCAGCAGCGCATAGCGCTGGCGGTCGACGTCTCCGCTGAGCAGCAGCGTGGTGGCGTCGTCCTCCAGACCATAGGTCTTCATCACCTCGACCAGGTGGTAGATGGCTTCGTTGTCGTTGGAGAAACGGAGCGTGTTTCCGTAGAGGTATCGGCCGTCATGGAACGCGGCCACGTCCACCCTGCCCTGCCGCCAGAAGGTCAGCAGCACGGGATGGGCGGTGCTGGCGGGCGCCAGTTGGGCCATCTTGGCATGCTGGTGCATCACTGCGACACCCGGCATGGCCACCTTGAAGGCCGTGACCACCTGCTCGTTGGCGGCGAAGACTGCCGTGGAAGCCAGCGCCTGGCTGTGGCAGGTCATCACCGTGTCGGGAGTGCTGCCCACAAGCCGCAGGTAGCTACGGTTCGAAATCGACGAATACAGTTCGTCGGGCACCCACGTGCTTTCGTCGCTCAGCACGATGAGTTCCATGGCCTTGTAGCCCAACGGACGGATGCCAGCCTCGGCGAAGAAAGCCTTGACGTCGGCCATCACGCCGGTCATTGACGAGGCATGCCGCCCTTCGGCCTCGCCGAACGAGAGCAATGTCCTTGTGGCACTACGTTCGCCGAGCACACCGGAGGTAGTCGTTTCGGCAAAAGAAAATCCATCGGCCCCGAGGCAAATGGATAGTCTTTTTTCGCGCGAAGCAAACTCGTTGGCACTACGTATCAGAGTCTTGCAAGCGTACATATCATTTTTAGGCTGGTATCCGGCATCGGTTAGCGGTTAGAGGTCGACCATTGGAGCCGAGACAGTCGGTACAAAAGCACACTACTTCAACCTGTAACCGTTAACCGACAACCGTCAATTACTCACTATTCGAAGTTACCGTCGGTGATGGCCTGGGTCATGTCGCCCACTTTCCAGCCAGCATAACGGCCTTTGACCTCTTTCACACTGGCGATCTTGTTCATCACCAGCTGGCGGTCCATATCGCTCAGCAGCACCTCGAGGGGCACCTTGCACTCGAACACGGGCACCAGCAGGCCGCTCTTGTCGAGCATGCCGGAGCTGAGTTCAAACTGGTTCTTCTCGCCCTTGGGATAAGGCACATAGCGGAGGTTGAGGATTTCCTCGTCGGTCATCTGGCGGGTGTAGCCGCTGGCGTCGACGATGGGCAGCTTCTTGTCCTCGCGCAGCTTGGCGATGGGGTTCACCAGCACCTCGACGCGGGTGACGTAGCCCTTCTTGATAGCCTCGAGTTCGGGCACCTCGTTGATGTCGACATCGGCCGGAATCACCTCATAGTTGGTCACCTTGCTGATCACGCGCATGCTGTCCTCGTTCATCAGACGGGAGAACAGCGTGTCGAAACTGCCGCAATAGGTGCCGTAAGTCACCTTGTAGGCGTCCTCGAGCGTGCGGATGGCTTTCAGCTTGTCGGCGCAGGCGTCGCGGCGTTTGGTGTACTCGTTGTCGAAGCGCATCGGCTTCTGGATGCTGTTGTACAGCACGACGGCAAGGCCCACAATCACGAGACCGAGCACGATTTGAATGATAGTTCTACCTTTCATTGTACTATAATATTTTCTGTTATATTCCTTTTATCAGTTTGTAATTCAGCGTCCCAGACAAAACCATGCAGAAGGGTGAGCCGCATACAAACGACTGCAAAATTACGAATAAAATCTTACACTGCAAAATATTTTTTCTCGTCGGCAGCCACACGACTGCCGCCAGCACGCCCCCTCTCCCCTATCTCCAAGGTGTTATGGCCATTTTTCCTCGTCAACATATCAACCACAAGGCAGATTATCGTCCGGAGGAATGACCGACGGCGGAGTGTTGTTATCCCCTAATCGCGGTTATTGTTGTTCGCGGTGGACGACGACAATGTTGACCGCGGGGTAGGTCTGCCGCAGCCATGCGGCAAGCTGTTCGGCACAGTAGACGGAGCGGTGCTGTCCGCCAGTGCAGCCGAAGTGGACGCTGAGGTGGGAGAAGCGGCGTTCGAGGTAGCAGTCGACGCTCTGGGCGACGATGGCTTCGGCATGTGAGAGGAACTGGTCGACGGCGGGTTTGTCGCGCAGGAAGTCGATGACGGGACGGTCCTTGCCAGTGTAGCTCTGGTATTCAGGATAGCGGCCGGGGTTGGGGAGCGCACGGCAGTCGAAGATATGTCCGCCTCCGTTGCCGGAGGGGTCGTCGGGCAGGCCTTTCTTGAAACTGAAACTGCCCACGGTGACGGTGAGCCTGTCGTCGACGGGTTCGTTGCCAGGAGAGGCGGAGCTGCATATCTTCAGACAGATGCGGTGCAGTTCAGGGAATCGGCCGGTCACGTGGTGATCCTCTATGAGCCGCCTCAGGTTGTTGACCGCGAAGGGTATGCTCTCGATGAAGTAGGGCTTGCGCTCGTAGAGCCCGCGGTAGCCGTAGGCTCCGAGGGTCTGCAGGATGCGGACAAGAAGGTACATCCAGAAGTGGTCAAGCCATTGCTTGCGCGCCTCGCCCGTAAGGCCGCGAGTCGACAGGTAGTGGTTCAAGAGGTCGATACGCAGGGCTTCGGGGATGTCGCTTTTGGCGCTGTAAAGCAACGACGCCACATCGTACTGTGCGGCTCCTCTCCTACCCCCTTGATAGTCGATGTAGTAGAGAAGCCTCACCCCCGACCCCTCTCCCACTGGCGAGGGGGGATTGGTGACCATGATGTTGCGGGGGTTGAAGTCGCGGTAGAGGAAGTAGTGGCAGTCGGCCGAGAGCAGCCGATCGGTGAGGTCGTCGAAGTCGTTCTCCAGCAGCTCTTCGTCGAAATCGATGTGGTTGAGTTTGAGGAAGAAATATTTGAAGTAGTTGAGGTCCCAATGGATGGAGCGGCTGTCGAACGCAGCGCGTGGATAGGCCACGCTGAAGTCCATGTCGGCGCCGGCATCCTGGATGGCCGCCAGGTCGGCAAGGACCTGACGGTAGAGTGCCATCAATTCTTCGTCGAAACCCCTACCCTGCCGTTTTTTCTCGTAAAGCAACCCATAGAGCGTCTGGTCGCCGAGGTCCTGCTGCAGGTAACGGCATCGGTCGTCGCTCACGGCATACAATTCGGGCACCGACATTCCTTTGGCATGAAGATGCCGCGTGTAGCAGAAGAAGGCCTCGTTCTCGCGCACATCCATGGCAATAGCGCCAATGCAAGAGTGCGAGGCGCCTTTCATTCGGAAATAGCGGCGGCTCGACCCTCCGGCTCCCAGTGCCAGACAATCGACACAAGGCTCTCCGGCCCATTGAGCGAAGAGCTGTTGGAGTTGCTTCATCGGCGTGCGGTCTTATTCTTCGGCTTGGGGCTGCTCTTCGGCGGCGGCCTGTTCTTCGTGCTGGGCGCGCACTTCGTCGATCATGCGGCATTTGCCACTGAAGGTGGCACCGGGCTCGATGGAAAGTTTGTTGATGAGGATGTCACCGCGGACGCGAGCGCTGGCATGAAGCGAGAGGAGCTCTTTGACGGAGAGGTTGCCGTTGACGGTGCCGATGATGTTGGCATTCTGGCAGAGAACGTTGCCGTTGACGATGCCGCTGTCGCCGATGACGAGTTTGCCGTTAAGCTGGATATTGCCTTCGAGTTTGCCGTCGAGACGGAAGTCGCCGCTGGCGATGATGTCACCCTTGATGACGGTGCCGTCGGTGATGATGTTGATGGGGCTGTTTTCAGTTTCCATTGTTTTTGCCATAATGTGATGTATGTGATTTATTAATTTTACAATTATTGTTTATTTGGGGAGTTAAAGTAGTTAGAGTAGTTAAAGACAACTGTTTGAATGTGTTAATGTGTTAATGTGTAAGTCATTAGGTTGCTGAGTCGTTGAGTCTTTAAGTCTTTGAGTCTGTGTGTCATTCAAATGTAATCTGTAAACTAGTTTACTGTTTACGGTTGAGGTAGTATTTGCGGAAGAAGGCGTCGTAGGCTGCGGGGTTCTTGCGGTTGTAGAAGGTGGCGTAGTTCTGGGTGGAGACGGCGAATTCGATGTGGTCGGCGGCGGGATATTGGCGCAAGGGGCTTTCGTCCTGCTGGAGGTGATGGTAGTAACCCATGGCCTCGGCCTCGGTGGCGAACTTGTGTATGGTGATGAGCTGCGAGGTGTCAGTGAAGAGAATGGCGTTGACTTTGTAGCCGGCGTTGGAGTAGTATTGCGAGTTGAAGTCGGAGAGCTTGTACTGGAGCTCGGTGGCTTTAATACGGCGGTCGTTGATGAGCACGACGACGTAGTAGGACTGCCCTTCGCGGTAGCGGTAGACCAATGCTTCGGGCGGCAATTCGTCCTGCTGTTCCGGCTTGGCGGTTTCCTGCACTTGTGGCTCCGCCTCCTGCTTCTTGGGTTCGACAGCGGTCTTGTCGTCGGCCAGCTGTTCGTCATCGGCATCGCCGACGCCTTCGGTTTCCAACAATGCCAACTGGGCTTCAGCCAGCGGCACTATGCTGTCGTTGGAGGGGACGCTGCGCAGTATGCTTCGGAAGGTGCCGACCGCATCGCCCCGCTGTCCCTGCCGGGCCTGTGCTAGGCCTTTCCAGTAGCGGAATTTGGGCAGCATGGGATGTCCGGCGTAGAGTTCCTCTGCCTGGTCGGCGAGGGTAATCACCGAGGTGTAGCGGTGACGGCCATAGAGGTCGTAGAGTTCGGCATAGGAGTCCTCGACGATGCTTTCGCGGCGCAGAAGCTCTTTGTAATACTCGTTGTCGCGGATGAGGTTGGCGAAGTCGCTGTCGGGGAATCCCATAAGCACCATGTCGCGATAGTAGTTGGCCTGCGGGGTGTTGCCCTGCCGGTCGTAGATGCGGTAGAGCATATAGAAAGCCTGGACGATGTCGTCGTGGTGGGTGTAGTCGCGAGCGAGGCGGAGGTAGCATTCGAGTGCGCGCGGTGTGTTGTTGATGCCGTCGTGGTAGATGTAGGCGGCGCCGAGGAGTGCGGAGGCTGTGAGCGAGTCGAGCGAGTCGAGCTGTTGCTGCGATGTGGGCAGGTCCTTGAGGTAGTAGGCCACGGAGTGTGGGTCGTCGGGGTTGCCGTATTTTGAGTTTTGGGTGTTGAGTTTGGAGTTCAGCGTGTCGGTGTCGGTGGTGTCGGAGTCGGAGATATCGTCGTTGACATCCTCGGGGAGGTTGTCGGGGATGAGCATCGTGTTCTTGTTGGAGAGGAACCAGAGGTCTTCGAGCGGACGCAAGCCCCAGCGCTGGCGGAAAGTCTCCTTGCCCTTGGAGACGGTGTTGGCGTTGTAGAAATACCAGTCGCCGGAGAGCGTGTTCTGCTGTGCTTTGGCGTCGGCGGCCATTTCGGCGAGGAGCTCACGCTCGCGCTGCTCCTGCTCGCGCTTGCGGAGAGTGTCGATCTTGGCGTTGATGAGGGCTATCTGCTGCTGTTCGGGGAGTGCGGCTACGGCGAGGAGGCTGTCGATGCGGGAGTAGACGGAGGTGTAGGACACCAGCTCGGTGAGGATGTCGTGGCGGTTCTTGATAGCGCGGTAGTGCGGGTAGTCGGGGGTGATGATCTGCATGGCAGTATCATAGTATATCTGTGCGAGCGGGTAGTTCTCGTATTGCTCGTAGAGCACCTGTCCGAGGCGTACGGCCGAGCGTGCCTTGCAGGCAGGATTGTTGCGCGACACGGCCACGGAGAGGCGGTAGTTGTCGCAGGCGCGCTGGGCGTCCTTGAGGCCGAGATACATCTCGCCTTTGGCGTAGTAAATCTGGTCGCGGTATTCCTCGTTCTTGCCGTCGTGTAGCATGTTGTCGAGCTGACGTTCGAGCTTGGCGATGTCGGCAGGGCTGAGGGATGCTATGTCGGCGCATGATGCTTCGCCGAGGCGGGCGTTGAACTCCATGACGTACTCGGGGCCGTAGGAGAGCACCTTGTGGTAGTATTTGGCCGCCACGGGGCGTTTGTCGAGCTGCTGGTAGATCTGTGCCAGGAGGAAAGTCAGGCGAGCCTTAGCGCGGGAGGAGCGGGAGGCGTCGATGGCGAGCCGTATGTTCTCGGCGGCCTTCTTGTATTTCTCCTGAGGGAGGGTGGCCTCGACGAGGGCTGTGTAGAGCTTGTCGCGCGGAGAGCGTGAGAAGTTGCCACGGGCGAGGTTGTCGGCCAACTGGTCGAGAGCCGCTTCGGCTTCGGCGTAGCGTTTCTCGCGTATGAGACAGCGTGCGAGGAGTATGGCCCCTTCGTCGCCGGCGCGTGTGCCCTGGAACTGGGAGACAAGGATGTTGGCGGTGTTGGCGGTGGAGACGAAGTCCTGCTTGTAGAAAGTGGCGTAGGCCGAGAGGAGGTAGCACTCTTTGATGTAGGGAACATGTTCTTCACCCTTGAGGTAGATGCTGTGCTTCTTGATACCTTTGACACTCTTCTCGATGGCGCGGTCCATCTCGGGGTTGACGGTGCGGGCTGTCTCTTCGGTACCGAGATTCTCGGGCGGAATGAGACGGGTGTAGTCGTCGACGGCGGCTTTGTAGAGCTTCTCGCGGCCAGCCTTGAGGCTCTCGTTGCCGTTCCACCAGACGTTGTAGTGACAGGTGATGTTGTGGTACTGGACGTTGGGCCAGGTGGCCTTCTGAGTGGAACAGGAGACCAGGAGCGCCAATGCAGCGATGGATAGTATGAGCTTAATGCGCTTGATAGGCTTTGCGGTTATACATTAAACCTGAAGTGCATGATGTCGCCGTCCTGGACGATGTAGTCTTTGCCCTCGACGGCTATCTTGCCGGCCTCGCGGCACTTGGCCTCGGAGCCTAGGGTGACATAGTCGTCGTACTTGATCACCTCGGCGCGAATGAAGCCGCGCTCGAAGTCGGAGTGTATGATGCCGGCGGTCTGAGGGGCTTTCATGCCCTTCTTGAAGGTCCAGGCGCGGCATTCCTTGGGGCCTGCTGTGAGGAAAGTCTGGAGGCCGAGGAGGCGGTAGGCGGCCTTGATGAGGCGGTTGACGCCGCTTTCCTTGAGGCCGAGGTCTTCGAGGAACATCTGCTTCTCCTCGTAGGTCTCCAGTTCGGCGATGTCGGCCTCGATGCCGGCGCCGATGAGAAGCACTTCGGCGTTCTCGTCCTTGACGGCGTCGGCTACGGCTTGCGAGTATTTGTTGCCGTTCACCACCGAACTCTCGTCGACATTGCACACGTAGATGACCGGCTTGGTGGTGAGGAGCATGAGGTCGCGCGCCACTTCGGCCTGGTTCTCGTCGAGCTGTACGGTGCGTGCGCTCTTGCCGGCGAGGAGTGCGTCGCGGTAGAGATCCATGACCTCGACGAGCTTCTTGGCGCGGGCGTCGCCGCCGGCTTTGCCCTTCTTGACCTCCTTGTCGTAGCGGTTCTCGATGGTCTCGAGGTCCTTGAACTGCAGCTCGGTGTCTATGGTGAGCTTGTCGCGCACGGGGTCGACGGTGCCGTCGACGTGGGTGATGTTGTCGTCGTCGAAGCAGCGCAGGACGTGGATGATGGCGTCGCAGTTGCGGATGTCGGCGAGGAACTTGTTGCCGAGGCCTTCGCCTTTGGAGGCACCGCGGACGAGGCCGGCGATGTCGACAATCTCGACGGTGGCGGGCACCACGCTCGCCGGACGCTCAATCTCGACGAGTTTGGCGAGGCGTTCGTCGGGGACGGTGATGACGCCGACGTTGGGCTCGATGGTGCAGAATGGGAAATTGGCGGCTTGTGCTTTAGCGTTGCTCAAGCAGTTGAAGAGCGTCGACTTGCCCACGTTGGGCAGTCCTACTATACCACATTGGAGGCTCATTGTTAAGAGTTATGAGTTATGAGTTAAAAGTTATGAGTTATGAGTTAAGAGTTATGAGTTTGGGGGTTAAAGTTCTTTTTCGATTAGGTATTGATTGCGGGTGGATGAGTTGCGGCAGACGAGTTCGCCGATGAAGCCGGCGAGGAAGAGCATGGTGCCCATGAGGATGAACAGTATGGAGACGTAGAACCACACGCTGTTGGTCAGCGAAATGTGGTTGCAGAGCTTCATCACGCAGAGGACGACGAATGCCACGAAGCCGAGCAGGAAGGCTCCGCTGCCTATGAGGCCGAAGAAGTGCATGGGCTGCTTGCCGAAGCGGCTCATGAACATGATGCTCATGAGGTCGAGGTAGCCGTTGACGAAGCGGTTCATGCCGAACTTGGTGACGCCGAACTCGCGCTTGCGGTGCTGGACGACCTTCTCCCCTATCTTGCCGAAGCCGGCCCACTTGGCGATGACGGGTATGTAACGGTGCATCTCGCCGTATACCTCGATGCTTTTCACCACATCGTGGCGGTAGGCTTTGAGGCCGCAGTTGAAGTCGTGGAGGTAGATGCCGCTCATCTTGCGGGTGGTCCAGTTGAAGAACTTGGAGGGAATGTTCTTGGCTATCTTGCTGTCGTAACGTTTCTTCTTCCATCCGGAGACGAGGTCGAAGCCATCCTCCTTGATCATGCGGTAGAGCTCGGGCACCTCGTCGGGGCTGTCCTGCAGGTCGGCGTCCATGGTAATGACCACATCGCCCTGAGCGGCGGCGAAGCCTGTGTTGAGGGCTGCCGACTTGCCGTAGTTGCGGCGGAACTTGATGCCACGATAGGCGGGGTTGGCGGCATGGAGCTTCTCGGCCGCCTGCCACGTGCCGTCGTTGGAGCCGTCGTCGACGATGATCACCTCGTAGCTGAAGCCATGTTCTTTCATGACTCTGTCTATCCACTCGGACAGATGCGGAAGCGACTCGGCCTCGTTGTAGGAAGGTACTACTATTGATATGTCCATAATTATAATGCTTTATTTTTTTCGGTTCTTAATGTCTGACTTCTCGTTGCGGAAGAAGATGGCCGCCACGAAAGCGCCGAAGCTGCCGAGCAGCGCCATCATCACAAAAGAGTAGATGGCCCACCAGGCGGCCCAGTAGTGCAGCTGTGGGTCTTGGGTAGTCACCTCGTTGCCGGTCATGGTGGTGGAGAAGAGTGCTGTCTGCTGTGGGAAAGCCAGGCCGAAGGCCCAGAGTGCCAAGCCGTAGATGAAGGCTGCGACGACGGCTGTGCCGATGCCGAAAAGCATGGCTTCCTTGAGGGTGATTTTCTTGTCGGGCAACGAGTTGCGGTAGAAGGCCATGAAGAGGAACACCGCCACCAGCATCACAGCGTCGCTGACATAAGAGGTAGGACTCTCGAGCGGCTTGCCCATGAGGAGGCGTATCAGCACGTAGGCAGCCAGCAAGAGGCCCGTGATGAGGCCGCTGCGCAGATATGCCTTGCGGTAGTTGCCGTGTATTGTGCTGTTGTATCGGTGGAATATTCCCATAGCCTTTTATCTTACTTTTGCTTGCAAAGCTTCTTTCAGTTGTCTTTTCAGTTCAAGTGTCTGCTTCTCCACGACACCTTGTTTCTCCGGCTTGTAGTAGTCGGCATAGCGCACGGAGCCAAGTGATATCTTGGGGTTGGAGAGGTCGCCCTTGATGTCGACGCCAATCTTAGCCATCAAGGGGTTCTTCAGCAGTTCCACGTGATAGCCGCACTTGTTGTCGAGCGAGTGCATGCCGGAGGCGCAAATCTGATACTTGCCAACGTTAAGGAGGAAGGGATAGACCTCGATGATGCTGTTGAGGCAAGTCAGCTCGACATCGAGGCTGTCGATGGTCAGCTTGTTGTCCTTCTCTTTCCAGCTCTTGAAGCCCATGAGTTTTGCTATCTGTCCGACGGATTTGTTATCCAAGACTGTCAGGTCCTTGCCGGTGATTGCAGCAGCACCGCGCAGAGAACTCATGAGGGGTTGGTAGTGCGCGTTGAGGTAAGTGCTGGCCACAAGATGGAAGTCGGCGTTGCCGTTGAAGTCCTTGAGCATGGGCACCAGGGTGTCGATGGTAGGAATCATCTCTATGAGCTCGTCAATCTGTATGTCGAGCAGATGGAAGTCGAGCGCCACGTTGAGGTGGCTGGGTCTGGGCGAGCTGTACATAGCCGTGAGCTGCATGGTGGCGGCTTTGCAGACGAAGCCTATCTGGTCGAGCACCGCCAGACCGTCGTTGACGGTGACAGCGCCGGCGACATCGTTGAGGTCGTTGTTGAAAGCGATGCAGCGCTTGATGTGTGTGTGGAGAGTCACGTCGACATCCTTGGGCACAATGAAGGGGTTGGCGTCTTTGGGGACGTTGTCCTCCTCGCGCATCTTCTCTATGCTGTCTTTGTCGGAGCCGATGCCGCTGACGAGGTTAAGCAGCTGGTCGACGTCGGCGTAGCCTGACGTGAAGTTGAGGTCGGCCTTGAGTATCTCTTTTTTGTCGAGCCATTGCTCGAGGTTGTTGACGGTGCCGTAGAGCTGGAAGTCGCTGTGGCCGAGCTTCACCTCTGCCGTGCGCAGGTTGGCGCCACGGGGGCTGTAGTCGACGGCAAGCTGCGAGAGGCGGACGGCATCAGGAAGTTCGGGCATGTAGAGAACGGCGCCGTGGAGGTCGAGATTTACGTCGGGGTTGTACTGGCGTATGACGTTCTTCTGTGTGCTGTCGAGTCGCACGGAGCCTTTGAATGCCAGCGCTTCGAGCGACACCATCATGGAGTCTATGTTGGCCTCGGTCTCCCCCACCTTGATGTTGAAGGCGGCAGCAATCTGTTCTTTCATGGGGTTGTTGACACCAGCTCCGATGTCGGCTTTCTCAAGCGTGGCATTTATGTGCTGGCCATACTTCACTTTCAACACACCACTCTTGACATAGGCGTCGGCCATCTTGCCCGAGTGCTCGGTGGCGGGCATGCGCAGCTTGATGCCGAGGTCGGGCGATGTGGCGTGTATGGTGTCGAATGTAAGGTCGAGGCTCTTAATCTTGATGTCGGCGTCGGCCTTAATCTTCTCGTATGCCTTCGCGTTGATGTCGCTCATGCGGAAGACGGCGGCGATGTCTATGTCGGCCTTGCCGTCGGCGTCGAGCTTGAGGCTGTCGGGCACCATGGGCATGGCGTCTTCGAGGGGCAGCGCGGCTTTGACTGTGGCGTCGACGCGCATGTCGCCCAGCAGGTCGTCCACCTTACCCTTGACGCTGACGTCGGTGTTGCGGGTGTGGGCTTTAAGGCTGTTTATCTTCACCTTGCTTATGCCGCCCTTGCCGAGGTTGAGGTTGGCGGCGAGGTCGCCGTTGATGCGGTTGATGTTGTAGGGCAGGTTCTTGGGCATGTAGAAGCGGCCGTCGGCGAGCTTCACCTGTGCGTCGATGAGCGGCATGGTGCTGTCGGTCACGGTGCCTTTGGCTGTGGCGGCGAGTTCCACCTTGCCGTCCAGCTCTTTCATGTCCTTCCGGAAACTGACATATTGTGCCGGCAGCAGGTCGAGCAGCGGAGCCACCTGCCACTGGCCGTCGGTGTGCAGCTCCACATCCACAGCCATGGGCTCGTCGGCGTTCTTCAGCTGCACGTCGCCCTGCAGGCCGAGGGCATAGTCGTCGAGCTGCAGTTCGCTCTCGTCGAGCACGATGTGCATCTTCTGCAGGTCGGCCTTGAAGGGCACTTTAAGGTGGAGCAGGTCGTTCTTGGAAGCGCGCAGGTTCTCGTTGATCATCTCGGTGCCGCCGGTGTTCAGCGTGCCGCCTTCGACGGAGAGCCTGAGCTGCCCGTCGACGTTGTCGAGGTTGCCCTCGCCTTTGAGGGCCACCTCGAGGCCTTCGAGCACGGCCGCCAAGGTGGTGGCACCTGTGCTGTCGCGCATGTCTACGGCTATCTGCTTGCCGTCGAGGTCCAGCTTGGCGTCTATCTGACCTTCCGTCAGGGTGCCTGTCACACCGAGGCAGAGCCCGTCGATGGCGGCGTCCATGCCGTCCTTCTCGTCGAGCAGCCGCGCGTTGAGGTC
>JAEEGJ010025508.1_pt1 | contig 12100 bp, 10 predicted proteins | sample 8958761 | NCBI WGS metagenome assembly JAEEGJ01 (sample SAMN16246546, study PRJNA631951) | gut metagenome | biome: gut microbiome; feature: rumen; material: RS-attached | host: Bos | place: Iran: Karaj | collected 2018-10 | reverse complement strand
TTTGATTGTTCCTGACCAGGTTTATATCTGTAAGGGAGAGGGATTTACTAAGATTGATACTATTCCTACTCCTGAGAATTATAAGGCTGTGATTAATGGGACTGTAAACTTGTTTTAGGGGGCTTTATGGCATTACAGATTGTACGTAGTGATATAAAGATTATGGATGTGGATGCCATAGTTAATCCTGCTAATCCCTTGCCTGAATATGGGGCTGGGATAGATGCGGCTGTCTATAAGGCGGCAGGAGAGAAAGAGCTTCTAGAGGCTAGAAGTAAGATCGGGGAAGTAGTGCCTGGGCAGGCTTTCGTCACTGATGGCTTTAAGCTTCCTGCAAAATATATTATCCATGCCGTAGGTGCGCCTTGGCAGGGCGGGGCCTTGCATGAAGAAGACACACTTCGCGCATGTTACCGCCAGGTTTTTAAGTTAGCCCTTAAGAGGGGAGTAGAGAGTCTTGCTATTCCACTTCTTGGGTCAGGTTCTTATGGCTTCCCTAAGGGGATAGCCCTTCGTATTGCACTTTCTGAGATTTACGCCTTTCTTGGCGGGGCAGATATGTCCATTTTCCTAGTTGTTTTTGATAAGAAGTCCTATTTGCTATCGGCTGAGCTTTATGGGGATATTGATGCCTACATAAGTGAGAATTATGTGGAGGATATCCTGGAGGCTGAATACGGGGATGAACGCAGCCTTGGCCCACGGGTTCGCTACGAGATGGCAGAGTGCTGTATGGCGCTTATGGAGGACCTAGCGGAACCGGAGATTGGGGACAAGCCTAGGAGTCTGGATGAGGTTGTTAAGAATCTTGATAAGACATTTATGGAGCTGGTTTATATGTTTGCGGATAGGCGGGGGATTACCGATGCGGAGGTTCAGCGCCGGGCTAATATTGACCGCAAGGCATATTCTAAGCTTAAGTGCGGTACCACCAAGAATCCTAGCAAGTCTACGGCACTTGCACTGGCGGTGGCACTGGAGCCTAATATAGATGAGACCAATGCCCTTCTTTCACGGGCGGGGCTTGCCCTGTCACCTTGCAGCAAGGGGGACCTAATCGTTCAGTATTTTATTGAAAGAGAGGCATACGATATATATCAGATTAATGTGGCACTTTTTGAACACGGAGAGAAGCTACTTGGAGCAGGAGTTTAGGGCTCCTGCTTTTTTAATGGCCGGAGGCATTTGCCCACGGTGTATTTGTCGCCTGCGGGGAGACATATTCCCACCTCATAATTTCTATAATGACCTTAGTAAGAAGTTAATCAAGCATAAACGGAGGTAGAGATTATGAGAGAAGATTTAACAGAATTAGTATTTATCCTTGATAAGAGCGGGTCTATGTGTGGCCTGGAAGCTGATACTATCGGGGGCTTCAATGCCATGATAGAGAAGCAGAATAATGGGGAAGGGCAGGCACTGGTGTCTACAGTGCTCTTTAGTGATGAGAGCCGTGTGATTCATGATAGAGTACCTATTGATAAGGTAAGAATGCTTACTTCAAGGCAGTATAGTGTAGGCGGCTCTACAGCACTTCTTGATGCCGTTGGTGAAGCTATCCATCATGTTGGGAATATTCACAAATATGCCAGAAAGGAGGATGTGCCTGGAAAGACACTGTTTGTTATTACAACTGATGGTATGGAGAATAGTAGCTATAAATATTCATACAAGGATATAAAACGTATGATTAAGCGTCAGAAAGAGCGTTATCATTGGGAATTTCTTTTCCTTGGTGCCAATATTGATGCTGCAGAGATGGCTGACTCTATTGGTATAGACAGGAACTGTGCTGCCAACTACAACTGTGATTCAGAAGGTACAGCCCTTAATTATGAAGTACTTGAGATGGCTGTTTCTCGTGTTCGCTCATGTGCGCCGGGACAGATGTGCGAAGAATTAGCGGATGGGGACTGGAAGGCAAAGATAGATGCCGACTATAAAAAGAGGAGAAAATAAATATGAGGAGCTTAGCACCTCTTATTTAATTATTGTTTTTTGTCAAGGCAAGGCGATTTGTGGTAAAGTTATAGATGAATAAAGTAGGTTAATATAGGGGTATATGTTGAAAAAGTATAAAAGTGTTTGGTGCCGGAGGGTGCCAGGGAGGAGGAATTATGTTAGGTGCGATTTTAGGTGATATGGTTGGAAGTCCTTATGAGTTCGACCGTAGCGATAAAATCAAGGATTTCGGACCTTTATTTATCGATGATTCGGAATTCACAGATGATTCTGTTATGACTGTGGCAGTGGCCGCAGGCCTGATGAATGCCGGTAAGGATGCTGACGATAAGACTATAAAATCCAACGTAGTTTCGGCTATGAAGTTTTGGGGACGCCGTTATCCTAAAGCTGGATATGGTGCCAGATTCTACCAGTGGCTTACAAGTCCTGTAAGTGAGCCTTACGGTTCATGGGGCAATGGTTCAGCTATGCGTGTATCATCAGCAGGCTGGCTTTACGATAGTCTTTCTCGTACACGTCAGGTGGCAAGTCTTACAGCTTCCGTAACCCACAACCATGAAGAAGGAATCAAGGGTGCAGAAGCTACAGCAGCAGCTATCTTCCTCGCTCGTACAGGCAAGGCTAAGGTTGAAATCAAAGACTACATAGAACAGGAATTTGGATACGACCTATCAAGAACACTTGACCAGATTAGACCTACATATCATCATGTGGAGTCATGCCAGGAAACGGTGCCGGAAGCTATAACAGCATTCTTAGAAGGATTCGATTTCGAGGATGTTGTCAGAGGGGCAGTATCACTGGGCGGTGACTGCGACACACTTACCTGTATAGCATCAGCTATTGCAGAGGCATATTATGGTATTCCTGAGGACTACAAGCAGGAGACACTTGGTCGCATGACAGGTGATATGAAGGAAGTTTACAACAGATTCTTAAAGCACAGGGCATAAGCCTTAATATACATGTTCGCTTGGCAAATGGGGAGCTTGGCTGACAGTTTACTCATGAAAGGAGACTAACTATGAACACTATCAACATTTGTAACGGACCAAGCGGGGCTTCACGCCTGATTATGGGCTGCATGCGTATGCCAGCATTATCGGTGGATGATGCCGCTAAGATGATTCAGACTGCCTACGACCTTGGCATCAACTATTATGACCATGCTACCTGCTACGGTAATGGTGATGCTGAGCTTAGGTTTGGAGAAGCATTCAAGAAGACAAATATAAAGAGAGAGGACGTCTTTATTCAGTCAAAATGTGGTCTTAATTTTGTGGACAATATCTTCGACTGGAGAAGAGACAGTATTATAGAAGCTGTAGATGGTATTCTTTCCAGACTTCAGATGGATTACCTGGATGTGTTATTATTACATAGGCCAGATTTACTTTTCGAGCCAGAGCAGGTTGCCGAGGCATTTGACAAGTTAGAGAAAGAAGGCAAGGTTAAGACATTTGGTGTTAGCAATACTATGCCTATGCAGATTGAACTTCTTAAGAAGTTTGTTAAGCAGCCACTTAAGATTAACCAGCTCCAACTGTCACTTGAGCAGTCACAGCTTATTGATCAGGATCTCTACATGAACAACAAGACCACAGATATGTCTCTTATGCGTGATGGTGGAACTCTTTGTTACAGCCGCCTGAATGATATTACAATTCAGGCATGGTCTCCGCTTCAGCAGGGTATGTTTGGTGGTATGTTTATAGATAATGAGGATTTCCCAGAACTAAATAAGGTTCTTGGAGAGTTAGCAGATAAATACGGTGTAAGTAAGTCAGCTATAGCTGTTGCGTGGATTCTTCGTCACCCTGCCAAGATGCAGGTTATTACAGGTACCATGAGTCCGGTACATCTTAAAGAGATGGCTGATGCTGACAAGGTAGAGCTTAGTCATGAAGAGTGGTACAGATTGTATCTGGCTTCCGGTAAGTTCTTACCATAAGAAAATAGGGACTACTATTGATACTATATGTTAACATGGCTAGGGGGCTTTGCCCCCTTAGTCTATGTCTTGAGGCAAAAGCACTCAGCTTTTTATTTAATGTGTGCAGCGGGCTTTTATCAGCCTTACCCAGCTAAAAATAAACTAGAACAGGAAAATATTATGAAAACAATTGCAGAGAGAATAGCAGAGGAATTAAAAGTCAAGCAAAACTACGTGGAGAATGTCATATCACTTATCGATGAAGGCAATACAATACCCTTCATCGCACGTTACCGTAAGGAGATGCATGGCACTATGGATGATACAACTCTTCGTAGCCTCGAAGAACGTCTTACTTATCTTCGTTCATTAGAAGAGAGAAAAGAAACTGTAAAGAAATCAATTGAAGAACAGGGTAAGTTAACAGAAGAGCTTTCTAAAGCTATTGATGAGGCAGAGACTCTTTCAAAACTTGAAGACCTTTACCGTCCATATAAGCAAAAGAAGCGTACAAGGGCAACTATTGCAAAAGAGAAGGGGCTTGAACCACTGGCACTTTCTATTATGATGCAGGGGGCAGACCAGCCTGCTAAGCTTGCTGAGAAATATATTGATAAAGAAAAGGGCGTAGAAACTGTAGAAGATGCCCTTGCTGGAGCAAGTGATATCATTGCGGAAAATATTTCTAATGATGCAGAAAAGAGAGATATTCTTCGTGAGCTAATAAAGAAAACTGCAAGAATTGAATCTAAAGCGGCTAAAGAAGAGGATTCTGTATATCGTAATTACTACGATTTCTCACAGCCTCTTGGCAAGATGCAGGGACACCAGACTCTTGCGATTAACCGAGGAGAGAAGGAAGAATTCCTTAAGGTAGCAGTTGTTATTGATGCAGATGATGCCAAGACTAAGCTTAGAAAATCTATAACAAGTAAAGAAAGTCCGGCTAAAGAGTTTATATATGCAGCATCAGACGATGCATTTGACAGACTTATCTGGCCATCACTTGAGCGTGAAGTTCGTAGTGACCTTACAGAAGTTGCCTGTGATGGTGCTATTCATAACTTTGCTCTTAACCTAAAGCCACTTCTTATGCAGCCACCGGTTAAGGGTAGCGTAACTATGGGACTTGATCCTGGCTACCGCAATGGCTGTAAGGTAGCAGTTGTTGATGGAACAGGCAAAGTTCTTGATACTACAGTGGTATACCCAACACATAATGAAGCAAAGAGAGAGGAAGCTATTACCAAGCTTTCTGCCATAATCAAGAAAGACAAGGTTCGTCATATTGCCATAGGTAACGGTACAGCTTCACGTGAGACTGAAAGTATGGCTGCCGACATGATTAAGAGAATAGGCGGAGACGTAAGTTATGCAATTGTAAACGAGGCAGGTGCTTCAGTATATTCAGCATCTAAGCTTGCTGCTGAAGAGTTTCCAGACTATGACGTTAATATCAGGTCTGCTGTTTCTATCGCTCGTCGTCTTCAGGATCCGCTTGCGGAGCTTGTTAAGATTGAACCACAGGCTATCGGTGTAGGTCAGTACCAGCATGATATGCCAGAAAAGCAGCTTGAAGCAACTCTTACAGGAGTTGTAGAAGACTGTGTCAATGCCGTTGGCGTAGATGTTAATACTGCATCACCTTCACTTCTTACAAGGGTTTCTGGTCTTACTAAAACTACTGCTAAGAATATTGTCCTATACAGAGAAGAGAATGGGGCATTCAAAAGCCGTAAAGAGATTACTAAGGTGCCAAAGCTTGGACCTAAAGCATATGAGCAGTGCGCTGGTTTCCTTCGTGTACCAGAGAGTAAGCAGGTACTTGATAATACAGCAGTTCATCCTGAAAGCTACAAGGCAGCAGAAAAGCTACTTGAAATATGTGGCTATACAACTGATGATGTAAAAAATAAGAATATTAAAGATTTAACTGAGCGAATCGAAGCTAAGGGTAAAAAGAATATCGCTGAGGAGTGCGGTATAGGTGTGCCTACTATGATGGATATCGCATCTGAACTTATGAAGCCTGGCCGTGATCCACGTGAGGAGCTTCCTCCAGTTGTGCTTAGACATGATGTTCTTGATATTAAGGATCTTAAGGCGGATATGGAACTTACCGGAACCGTACGCAACGTTATCGACTTTGGTGTATTCGTAGATATAGGTGTTCACCAGGATGGACTGGTTCATATATCACAGATATGTGACCGTTATATCAAACATCCAAGCGAAGTGGTTTCTGTCGGGGATATAGTAAAGGTGAAGGTTCTTGATGTTGATGAAAAGAAGAACAAGATATCACTTACTATGAAACTGGCTAAAAGCAAATAATATCACATAGGTTTTTATACGTAAGGAATTAAGAAGGATATGTTAAATCAGTTTTCTAGAACACAGCTTCTTCTGGGGCAAGAGGCTATGGAAAAACTAAAAAGTAAAAGAGTTGCGGTTTTTGGAATCGGCGGCGTGGGCGGATATGTATGTGAAGCTCTTGTAAGAAGCGGAATAGGAGCATTTGACCTTATAGATGATGATAAGGTATGTCTGACCAACCTTAATCGTCAGATTATCGCAACAAGAAAAACTGTAGGAAGATATAAGGTTGAGGTTATGAAGGAGCGTATGCTGGATATCAATCCTGACGTAGATGTCAGATTGCATCAGTGTTTTTTTCTTCCAGAGAATGCAGACCAGTTCCCCTTTGAGGAATACGATTACGTTGTAGATGCTATAGATACGGTTACCGGAAAGATAGAGATTATCATGAGAGCCCAGAAGCTTAAAATACCGGTAATAAGTGCTATGGGAGCAGGTAACAAATTAGATGCCAGCAGATTCCAGGTGACAGATATTTACAAGACTAAGATGTGTCCTCTTGCAAGGGTGATGCGTTATGAGCTTAAAAAGCGTGGCGTGAAGAAACTTAAGGTTGTTTATTCTGATGAAAAGCCTATAAGACCTTATGAAGATATGTCTATAAGCTGCAGAACCAACTGTATATGTCCACCCGGAGCACAGCATAAATGTACAGAACGCAGGGATATCCCAGGCTCTACTGCATTTGTTCCTGCAGTTGCAGGTCTTCTTATTGCAGGTGAGATAGTAAAAGATTTAAGTGGAATAAATTATTAGAATAGAAGAATTATGAAAAAGAAAATGATACTTGTGCTGGATATAGATGGCACGCTGACTAATTCTCAGAAAGAAATCTCGGCAAGGACAAAGGATGCTATAGAAGGAGCCATGGAGCGAGGACATATAGTTATGCTGGCTTCTGGAAGACCAACTGCCGGGATGCGAAGATATGAGAATGAGCTTGAATTAAAAAAATATGGCGGATACCTTCTTTCATTTAACGGCGGAAGAATCATTAACTGCGCCACAGAAAAAGTGGTTTTTCAAAGGACACTTCCCTCTGATGTTATACCGAAGATTTATGACTATGCTATGAGCCATAATCTTGGAATCATCACGTATCAGGATGACAGTATTATCATGGGAAGTAAGGGAGATCAGTATATAGACATAGAAAGCAGGATTAATGCTATGCCTGTAAAGCCTGTATCAAACTTTCTTGAGTATGTGGATTTTGATGTTAACAAATGTCTGCTTACAGGAGACCCCAAAATAGCAGAGGTATGTGTAGATGAATTACAGGAAATGTTCCCTGACCTGTCAATTATGAGGTCGGAACCGTTTTTTATTGAGGTTATGCCAAAGGGCATAGATAAGGCACAGTCCCTTGACAGGATGCTGGAATCGCTGGGACTTCACAGGGAGAATACAGTATGCTGCGGCGATGGCTATAATGATATAAGCATGATAGAATATGCTGGAGTTGGAGTGGCTATGGGCAATGCTCAGGATGCAGTTAAAAAGGTTGCTGATTTTATCACTCTTTCAAATGATGAGGATGGGCTTGTAGTTGTTATAGAGAAATTTATCCCATAAATAATAAAAAGGAGCAGATGCTCCTTTTTAATTTATACGATATCCTTTAATCCGGTTAATATCTTTAGTTCCTTATATATCATAGGCTTTATCTCACTGTCAGAAGGAGACTGATCCGGTATAAAGACTACTTTAAGACCTGCGGCGTAGGCACTTTTAACTCCGTTTGGAGCGTCTTCTACAGCTATACAATCTGATGGATTGGCATCAAGCTGTTTACAGGCGTATTGGTATACTTCAGGAGATGGTTTTCCATGTTCTACCATAGTTGCGCAGATTATATTCTTAAAATATTTTCTGATACCAACCATATCGAGATATTTTGTAGTTCTTTCTAAATCAGTAGCAGTGGCAATGGCTATAGTGATGTCCTTCTCAGTTAAGTAATCAAGGGTTTCAATAACACCAGGGCGCAGCTCTATTCCGTGCTTGGCTATATGTTCGCTTACATATTCCTTCCGTCTTTCACGTACTTTCTTATAATCAAACTCCTCCCCAAACCATTCTTTAAACTGGATAGGGGCATAAGGACGCCCAAGTGAGCGTAGCTTAAGTGCCTGCTCATCACTAAGTTCGTAGCCGAAGTCTTTTGCAGCCATAGGCCAGAACCTGCGGTAGAGTTTTTCTGTATCTAAAAGTGTTCCATCTAAATCAAATATTACATTCATAAAAACAGTATAACACACGGCGTCGCCAAGGCCATATAAATATGGCTTTGGCTCGTGCCTATGTGATATAACAACTGCTTTGCAGTTGTTATCATTCGCAGTCGCCAAATGAACGTAAACGTTCACTTGGCTCGTTGCTTTATGATATAACAGCCGCTTCGCGGCAGTTATCATTCGCAGTCGCCAAATGAACGCAAGCGTTCGCTTGGCTCGTTGCTTTATGGTATAATCATCGTTAAGGGAAGAGTATAATTCGGGCGAAAGGGAGGATATATGAAAAAGATAAAATTAGTAACAGTATTAACTTTAATTATCTGTCTTTGTCTGTCTTTTTGCCTTAACACTGAGGCTGTTGGCAACAATCGCCCAAGTAAGATGGCCAAAAATATCTACATGGATCCGGTCACTAGTGGAAAGGATACAAGTGGAGAATATCAGGCATTTCAAATTGATTTCTTAGGTGGAGCTACACCGGTAAATACCTACTGGGCACTCTGCAACTGGCAAATGAAAGGTGGTTTTGGAGCATATGGCGGCCTACAAAATACAGTAGATGGTCGTATGGCGATTATGTCTTTCTGGGAAGGACAAAAGGATGGCAAGCTTCTTAGAGCTAAGCGTATGTATCCGGCCGGCAACGAGAGCTACTTCGGCGGAGAAGGGGAAGGTACACATTGGATTACTCCATACAACTGGGCTAGTGGACAGTGGTACAGGATGCTTTTCTTCTGCTGGGACGATGTGGCAACAGGTCATACATTCGTAGGCCAGTGGGTTGAAGACCTGACAACAGGCCAGTGGACTCTTATTTCTTATTATGACACTAATCTTACAGACTCAGCTATTATGGGCGGGCTATCACAGTTCCAGGAAAACTATGTTCCGGGTACTGACTATCCTGTAAGAAATTTTGCAGTTAAGAATATCTACGCTTACGACAAGATAAATAAGGCATGGATTTCACTAGATAAATCACAGATTTCTACTGACCCATCAAGCTGGGGATTCAATACTGCAGGAACCTATGAGTTCGGTTCCAATGGGCAGTTCTTCTGGGGCCAGTCCGGAGAGTATGTAGCTGACCAGAAAAGCTATAATGCAAGCCACCCGGTAAGTAAAACTTTCAAAATTGATCAGCCAGATCAGCCAGAGACACCTGCGTCCCAGCTTGTTGCTATGACAGCATCCTATGCTAACGGTAAAACACAGGTTTCCTGGAAGGCTTCAAACCTTGCTACTCCAATCTATCGTTACGATATAGGGCTTATGGATGCAGCAGGCAATATAGTGGAAGTAGCAACATATACAAGACCGGAACTTGAAACAGCTCTTCTTCAGACACCATACTCAGCATCGCTTAAGCCGATTATGGTTACTACAGATGTATATGGTAACAAACAAAAGTACGGATTTTAACTACAAACCAGCTAATATATCGGTAATATGTTAGATAATCCAGATATGGCATATTATCTTGGGAAAAAATAAAATACGGGAGATTCCTGCGTGAAGCCATGTGATGAGAATAAGAATTATATATTTGTAAGCTATGCCCATAGAGACAGTGAAAAAGTAGTTCACATTATTAACTTATTATCAAATCATGGGTATAACATCTGGTATGACGATGGGATTGATCCAGGAACTGAGTGGGATGAGAATATAGCGAGACATATCGTCGATTGTTCATATTTCATTGCATTTGTCAGTAAAAATTATTTGGAATCTAAAAACTGCAAGGATGAGCTTAACTATGCAAGAGACTGCGAGAAAAAACAGCTTCTTGTATATTTAGAGGAAGTAGAGCTTCCGATAGGTATGGCTATGCGTATGAACCGTCTTCAGGCAATATGGTGGTGTAAATATGAAGACGAGTCGGCGGCTCTTGATAAGCTTTTGGGCGCAAAGGACATAGCTATAGCAGCTACCGGAACCGGGGTACCTGAAGGAGAAAGCGTAGACGCAGAAGATTTTGCCATAGAAGGTGAAACTGATTCTAAAGGTGTAAAAAGTAATATAAGTAAAAATAAGTATAATAATCTACTGTTTCTTGGAATAGCTATTCTTATAGTTATAGTATGTACCATTATACTTATGATTACTAAAAGCAAACTGGGGAGTGCAGGCAAAGAATCTGCTGATAATTGTTCTGTTATAGAAGATAATAACGATATCGTTGTAGTTGATAGTCAGCAATATGCAGATGAGGGCGTGGCTTATCTATACGGCTCGGATGGCAAAAAGCAGGATTCTGCTAAAGCGTTTGACTGCTTTAAACAGGCGGCGGATCTTGGAAATCATGATGGTATCAAATATATAGCGTATTGTTATAACTCCGGAGATGGAGTAGAAAAAGATGTAAACAAGGCACTTGAATACTATGAAATCTATCTGGAAAACTGGGATGAAGCATGGGCTTATGAAGCAGTAGGTAATATCTACTTTCTTGGTGAAGGTATAGATAAAGATCCAGTCAAAGCTTTGGAATACTACGAAATATCATATAAAAAAGGTAATACCAACTCTCCTAATCTTTGCTATAGAATAGGCCAGCTTTATGAAAAGGGAGAAGGAGTAAAACTGGATATTGATAAAGCTAAAGAATACTATAGGCTTGGAGCTGATAAGGGTTATGCAAACTGTCAGGAAGCGTTAGATGCTCTCAATTAATAATTAAAGAATCCCCACGTGGGATTCTTTTTTTAATTCTATAACATAAAAATGATATAATATGTTCGGGACAAGCACATTATTGATATGGAAAATGGGGAATAAAGAATTATGATTTACGTTTATATAGTATGCCTGGCATATCTTATATTTTTGTACTTTTGGCTTATGGCAGCTGATGTTCGAAAAAGTATATATCAGAATGTCATGCTTCTTATCGTTATCTTATCCTGCTTTGGATATATAGCACTTATTCGTTCAAAATCCCTATCCGAAGCCTTGCTTTCAATTAAGATAACTTATCTGTCAGGGATTTTTCTGCCACTAACATTTCTTCTCACAACCTGCGAAGTTTGTAATAAGAAAATTAACAAGGTGGCAGCAGGTATAGCTTTGCTTTGCCAAACGATTATCTTTGGTTTTGCATGTAGTATCGGCTATAATCACAGCTTTTATAAAATGGTATCACTAAACTATGACTCTTACGGCAATGCCTACTTAATAAGAGAATATGGTCCATTACATTTTCTCTATCCATTAAGTATGGCTATATATGTGTTTATAAGCCTGGCAGTATTAATTAATACTGCATCATCTTATGCCAAGATATATAAGAAATATTTATATACACTTATTAATTGCGGGTTTGGAGCTGTTTTATGTTATGGAATACAGCGATTCTTCCGACTTTCCTGTGATATTATGCCTATAGCATTTGCAATACTAATAACAGGGGCGTTGATACCTATATATTATTCAAATATATATTCAGCCGTAAGTAATAAGAAGATTATTGACGAGCAGCTTAGTGATGTAGGATTTATAACATTAGATAAAAAATTAGCCTATAGATTTGCCAATGAATATGCTTATAGAAAAATAAAAGATTTAAAGAAGGTAACAATTGGAA